>JGI24702J35022_10001795_pt1 | contig 13233 bp, 13 predicted proteins | sample TergutTh196P4_FD_35022 | JGI IMG/M metagenome (IMG submission 35022)
GCTCCGCAAGCAAATCATACAAGGCCTCAGTGAAGATACCATCCGCGCTTCCTGGCAGCCAGAATTAGAAACCTATCAAAAAATGCGTAAAAAATATCTGATATATGACGATTACTAAGGCATTTGGCGGAATCGACCGGAAAGCGATGCTTTGGCTTTGCTTATTCCTTTTTTTGGGGATGTTATCATGTAAAGTCGTTAAGGAGAGTGACGAACAGGAAGAAGTGACCGAAGTGGACTCTGAATGGATTGAAACACAAGGTCATACGTTTGAATACGGTATTTGCATCGATTCGTTGAACGTTACCCATTACGTCATAAAAAGCGGAGATAGCCCATCATCCATCTTTACCAAACTTGGATTTTCAGCACGGATGAACGACAGTCTGTGCCGCATTTCAAGCGACGTATTAGACCCAAAACGGTTAAGGGCAGGCGCTACCTATATGACTTTCAGCAATCAAGACAGCCTCGCCGCCATCCAATACATTATTTTTGCCAAATCGTTGACCGATTTCTCCATCATCGACCTCGCCGACGACACCATCAAAGCATACGCATATAACAAAGAAGTACGCAATGAACGCCGTTATATCGAAGGCGTCATCAAATCCTCCCTGTGGAACGAAATCAAAGGGCAAGGCGCCGACCCGTTGTTAGCGCTTAAAATATCTGATATATTAGCCTGGCAGGTAGATTTTTATGATGTGAAAATAGGAGATTCGTTTCGCATATTATATGACGTCGCATTTATTGACGACACGACGGAACTCCACATTTCGTCCGTAGAAGGATTAGTCTTCGTCCATCAAGGCAAGGAATTTGCAGCCATTCCCTTTATACAGGATAGCATCCGCGAATATTTCGATGCGGAAGGGAACAGTCTGCGTCGAACCTTTCTGAAAGCGCCGCTCGATTTTTTCCGCATCACCTCCCGCTTCACCAATGCCCGCTATCATCCCATCCTCAAACAATACCGCGCCCATCATGGCGTCGATTACGCCGCTCCGACGGGTACGCCCGTCAAAACCATCGGCGACGGCACAGTGATAGCCAAAGGATATGATGCCAATGGAGGCGGTAACTATGTGAAAATCAAGCATAATTCGGTCTATACAACAACCTATATGCACCTGAGCCGCTTTGGAACAGGCATCCAAACCGGCGCATTTGTCAGACAGAGCGACGTCATCGGATATGTCGGTTCCACAGGCCTTTCTACCGGCCCTCACTTAGATTTCCGCGTCCACAAAAACGGTCAGCCCATCAATCCGTTGCAGATGGAATCACCCCCTGCCACGCCTGTCAAAACAGAGCTACGTGACAGCTTCAACATCGTCAAGCAAAACGTATTATCAGAAATGACCCGGTTCCAAACACATGAGTAAGCCATAATTGCCTGGTTCCTGTAATTTGCCGTCTCTTCCTTTGATAACATGTTCCTTAGTAAGGCCATATTTTTCTTTTAGCGCATGCAATACGTGTTCTACCTTCGGGCCGTGGGTCATGCCTATGGCGTAAAAAACCTTATTAGGACAGCCATATTTGGGGTCAAGTCTATCGGATCTGATGATAATGCGGCCTTCAGCATCATGATCTTGCTCTGATATTTGAATCAGCGTGCGGAATATTTTGCGCAGATAGCCTTTTCTCCGTTGTTGTTCGGTAATGAGAAGGTATTTAATAAAAAGATGTGGCTTCAGTATTTCATCACCTGCTTCATCCACAGTTATATACGTTTCCAAATAATCTCCGGGATTATTTATCCATTGATTATGGTAGATAGAAAATTCAATATCACCGATAAATTCGCCGTTTTCGGCGTCAAAAATCTGGGATACATAATCGGTGTCGCCTGTAAAGCGGCCTCGTGTGATGGTAAACTTTTTAGAATGTCTAAAAATCACCCCGTTTGCATTAAGTTCATCTTCTGTTTTCATGTTCATTATGTTTATATTGTTAATATTTATTTCGCCTCTATGAGGACGAATTTCTCCCGTGCTTCTTCTTTGCTACAAGCGTTAAAGTGCCACCACTCGCTTGTAATCGACTGAAAACCGGCCTTTTTCCATAATCCGCCGCAGGAATTTGCGGTTATTATATTCGGAAGGCGTGATGCGACGCCTTTTCAGCAGGTCATCTTCTTTATTCGTATTGGCTTCAGGCCCAAAATAGTCGAAAGGCGTACCCATCGGCAACCATATCCCCAGACTGTCAACNAACGTCACATCTACTGCCATGCCATAATTATGCAACCCCCCGCCTTTCTCCGGGTCGGATACATAATACTCATTATTTGTTTTTTTCGCCCATGCGCCCATTGTTCGCTGTACTTCCATGGGGCGCGCAGCGTCGAAAATGAGCAACGACAAATCAGGACGCTCCGTTTGCAGTATATCCTGCGCCAGAAACAGCATCTTGGCGGCGCGGGGATGAAGCCACGCCTTCGTCAGTTTGGAGTTATACAAAGGTTTGCCCGTAAAATTATCGTTAGTAGCATAAAGCAGATAGGATTGTATGGACGGCTCCCAAAAACATATATCAATAAAGCCCATATCCTTCATCTTGGCATCCCAGTCATACTCCGTCACTCTCTTATTCTGCGCGCTACTGCACGCAAAACACAGACACAGAGAAGCAAACAGCAGAAAACGAATCCTTTTCATCGGCTTATATGTTTCAAATAACAAGTCAGTCGAACGATACCGTTTCGGCAACGACGGCATGATTCAAGAAAAGCGACGCCATTTCAGAAAATTTCTCTACCGCTTCAGTCGTCATAAACCGGCAATCGCCGTTTCTCGAAAGGCGACACGTCATTTCCGGATGGTTAGATAAATAGCGCTGCAGACTGTCGGCTACGCACGGCCCTTGCAAAAACAGGTTGACATGCGCAGGTAAAAACTTCCGTATCTTTTTCTCTAACAGCGGATAATGCGTACACCCAAGCGCTATCGTATCAATCAGCGGATCAACCGCAAACAGATGCGCCATATTCTCACGGATAAAATAATCGGCGCCGGGGCTATCATACGCTCTGTTTTCGACAATCGGGACCCACATCGGACACGCTTCGCCGGTGACCGTAATATCCGGAAAAAGTTTTGCAATTTCTAACGGATAAGACTGGGAGGCAATCGTGCCGTTAGTTCCCATGATGCCTACATGGCGCGAAAGGCTTAATGCGCCTATTTTTTCGACCGTAGGCCGTATGACGCCGAGCACCCGTCGGGAGGGATCATCCGAGACGGGCAAATCTCTTTGCTGAATGGTACGCAATGCTTTAGCCGAAGCNGTATTACATGCCAGAATAACTAACGGACANCCNTCNTCGAAGAGTTTGTTGACCGCTTGCAGCGTAAACCGGTAAACGACTTCAAAAGAGCGGGAGCCATAAGGCGTGCGTGCGTTATCGCCCAAATAAATATAGTCATATTCAGGCAATAGCCTCAGAATGTGCGCGAAGATAGTCAATCCGCCATATCCTGAATCAAATATGCCTATCGGGCTTTTCACATGCAATGTAAAGCGTTACCTGTTCATTTTTTGAGACCTAATTTTTCTATCACCTTATCGGTGGCATCAATAGCCGCAGGGCTTGTAAAAAGCAATGCTTCAGGACGTAAAATGTAGGTATAACCATTTTCTTCGCCTACCTCCTGGATCGCTTTATTTACTTTTTCCTGGATAGGAGCGATCAACTCTTGTTCTTTCTCTTCAAGAATTTTCGGAGCTGAATTATACAGAGTTTCAATTTGCTGCTGCAAACCAACAATTTCTGCCGTTCGCCATTGCTTGATATTATCGGACAAAGAATCGCCTTTGGCTGTCAAATCGGCAACTTTAACCTCATACTCGTTTTTTAATTTGCTCAGTTCATTTTCTAATTCCTTTTGCGTCGCCTCCATATCAGCCATAAATTGTTTTACTTCCGGCATGATTTCATGAATCTTTCCTACATTCACAATCGCGATTTTCAAATCCTGCGCCATCAAACCCATCGGGAGTAGCGCCAACATCAATACAATAATTTTCTTCATTTCGTTTAAAAAATTAATTAGTTATTTATATTACTTCATTTTGTCTGCAAAGATAGCAATTTATTTTGAATATCCCAATTTTGCCAAAACTTCATTGCTAATATCGATTTTTGGAGAGGCATAGATAATACTCATCGCCGAGGAGCGATCGACAACGACCTGGTAGCCGTTTTCTTCTGCCACAGCCTTGACGGCCTCATAAATCTCGTCTTCAATCGGTTTCATCAACGCTGCGCGTTTTTTCTGCAATTCTCCGTCGACGCCAAAATATTTACGTTTCAAGTNCAACGCTTCCTGCTCTTTNTTGAAAATCTCCTCTTCTCTTTTATTTTTCATTTCNGCNGAAAGAAAAACGAGATCGCTCTGATAGCTTTTATACATATTTTGAGCCTCTTGCTGTAATGCCTCAACTTCGGCCTGCCATTTTTCGGATAGCTGGTTCAGTTGTTCATTAGTCATTTCATACGCAGGAATATTTTTTAATATATATTCCATATCAATGAGCGCAAATTTCTGCGCCATGGCGGTCGTTGCCAGCGAACCCAGCAACACCATACTTGCTATTAAAAAAACTCTTTTCATACGATTATTTTTTATAAGTGATTAAAACTCTTGTCCTAAAATAAAGTGGAAGTTACTGCCGCCTCTGTTAGCCGAGCCGTATGGCCGGTCGAACCCATACGCCCAGTCAATGCCCATCAGGCCGACCATCGGGAGGAAGATACGCGCGCCGATGCCTGCCGAACGTTTCAGGTTAAACGGTTTAAAGTCGCCTATGCTGTTCCAGGCATCGCCTGCTTCGGTGAACAGAAGCGCATAGATCGTACTCGACGGTTCAAGAATCAGCGGATAACGCAATTCTAACGATAAGCGCGTATAGGCGCGCGCGTTAGGCATATAATAATTATTACCGGCAATCTCACCGTTATCATAGCCCCTTAAGGCCACCGTCTCCTGATAATAGCTATAACCGCCGGTCATCCCGTCGCCACCGACATAATACGTGCCGAAAGGCGATTTCTTAAATTTATTGTAATCCCCAATCCAGCCCACTTCCACGCGCGACATAAGCACCGGCGTGCGTTTTTTGACTTGATCTTCCCTATCTAATCTACGGATGCGCATTAAGGGAATAAAGGTTTTACTCATAAACTTGATCTTGTAGTATTCTACCAATTTGTATTTCTCTGCATCGGAAGTAACCGTAGAATAGTCCTTACTTTCAACTAAAGAATAAGGAAAGGTTGAAGAAGCAGAAAGCAGGAACTGCGAACCGGTACGCGTATAAAGCGGAGCATCAATGGAATTACGCTGTAAATTCAGTTCTAAATTGATGTCATGATAATTGCCGTTCTCCGAAACGCCGAGATAATAGGAGTTTTCCCAATTGTGAAGCATATACATCTGATAATTCAACGTAGCCATTAACTGGAAAAAATCGTCCGGCCAAGTCAGACGTTTGCCATATCCAAGCGAAAATCCGAGAATCTGCATATATTTACTCTTATCATAAGCGCTCTCGTAATAGCTGCTATAGTCGTACCCCCCCCCATAACCATAGCCATAGCCGCCGTATCCATACCCATACCCGCCATAACCATAATACGGATTACTGTACATGCTACTCAGGTACTGGCTTTGCATTTGATTGTAATACCGGCGGTTGATATCCGTATAACGCGAGAAATAAGCGCTCACGGAAAACATGTTCGGTCGTTTGCCGCCAAACCACGGGTCCATAAACGAGACGCTGTACGCCTGATAATACTGGGCATTAGTCTGGCCGCTGATACTAAAAGTCTGCCCTTCGCCCTGAGGGATAATACCTTTATACGTCTTGGTATTCACCAAATTCTTCATAGAGAAGTTAGTAAACTGCAACCCTACCCTACCAATCACGCCGGTTTGTCCCCATCCGAGCGACAATTCTACCTTGTCGTTGCCTTTCGACGTCAGATTATAGCTCAAGTCTACCGTCCCGTTATCCTGATTAGGCGACAAGTCAGGACTCATCGTTTCAGGGTCGAAATGACCCGTTTGCGCAAGTTCACGCATCGAGCGCATCAGCTCTTCGCGGCTAAACAGCTCGCCCGGTTTTGTCCGCAGCTCGCGACGGACAATATCTTCGTACAGGCGGTCGTTTCCATTAATAATCACCCGGTTGATCCTTGCCTGCGGGCCTTCTAAGATGCGCACTTCCAACGAGATAGAATCATTGACTACTTCCAATTCGACGGGATCAACCTGAATAAACATATACCCTTCATTCGAATAAGTAGAAGCGACCGCATCCTCATCCGTCTGGATACGTTCTATCAATTTTTTCTGGTTATAGATGTCGCCGGGTTTCATGTCAATGAGGTCTTCAATGTATTCCGTAGGGTATACGGTATTACCTACAATCCGTAAATCTTTCAGATAAAACCGGTTGCCTTCATCAATTGAAAGATAAATATTCACCCGCTTTTGGTTATAAGGAATCACACTATCGGCCGTGATGACCGCATCCCGATAACCAAACTCGTTATATTTGTCAATCAGATTACGTTTGTCGTTTTCATATTCTGTCGTTGTAAATTTTTTGGCGCTAAAAAATTCCATCCAGCTTGTCCGGAAACGCTTCATCATGCTGAAACGCTCGTTAGTCTTCTTCATCGCCCGTTTCAACTGAAAATCGGTCAACATTTCATTGCCCTCGAAAAATATATTCTGGATTTTTGTCTTTTCATTTTTATCAATGTGTATGATCACATCTACTTCCCCTTCTTTTCCGGGCACAGGTTTTTCAATGAAATCGACGTCTACGTTTTTATATCCTTTATCATCAAAATATTTTTTAATCAGGATTTTAGCCCTGTCTTTGATATTAGAAGTGACCTGCGACCCTTTTCGCAAGTTCAATCGCGTATCTATATCTGTCCGCTCGCTTTTTTTTACGCCGGTATAGGTAATATCTGCAATACGGGGTAGCGCCTCTAAACGTATTTCGAGCCATACTTTACCCTCTACCATACGGGTAGCCAGAATTTTAACGTTGGCAAAGAGGTTTTGACGCCAAAAATGTCTGGTCGCATCCGATATCTCATCGCCCGGGATAGGTATTTCATCGCCTACTTTCAGCTGGGATAAAGCTATCAGCGCATAATCCGGATAGTTATCAGCGCCGGTCACTTTAATATCCTGTATGACATACTTCGTCTCGTAAACTGAATACACGATCTCCGGAATTTCAGATTCCGGAATGGTATCCTGAGTAATCAACAGGGTTGAATCCAAAGGCGTCGACACCCCAGGTATGGTATCCTGATTCAACAACACCGGTTCGGCAGGTACCGTTATCACAGGTATGCTATCTGGGATTTGCGAAAATCCCTGTAAAAAAATGCTCAAAAAGGCAAAAATCAATCGTATCTTTTTATCCATAAATCAGGATTTAGTAATTTGCTCACTTGTCTTTCCATATCGCCTCTCACGATGCTGGTACGATAAAATCGCGCCATAAAACGCTTCCTCTCTGAAATCAGGCCAAAAGACGTCCGTAAAATATAACTCGGCATAAGATAACTGCCATAAAAGGAAATTACTTATCCGTTTCTCGCCGCCTGTCCGTATCAACAGGTCAGGGTCAGGGATACCGCGCGTCGTAAGGCAGGATGCAAACAACGCCTCATCAATCTCATCAGGGATGATCTTCCCGCTCTCAATACGTGCTACAAGGCATTTAGCCGCCTGAACTATCTCCCAACGGGACGAATAGCTAAGCGCTAATACTAACGTTGTACCCGTATTAGCGGCCGTCTTTTGAAAACATGCGTTCAAGGCCTGACGGACATCTTCCGGCAGGCGCATCAAGTCGCCTATTGCCGTCACACGGACATTGTTTTTCATCAAATCCGGCGTTTCGCGACATATAGCCGTGACCATCAACGCCATCAACGCATTGACTTCTTCTTCGGGACGCTCCCAGTTCTCAGTCGAAAACGTATAGATAGTCAAATACCTTAAACCGGCAGCAACAGCAGCTTCCATCACTTTACGAACCGACACGACGCCTTCACGGTGCCCTTCGCTTCGGTCTTTGCCGTGCATTTTTGCCCAGCGTCCGTTGCCATCCATAATGATTGCCACATGTTGCGGCATTCTATCCTTATCTATTTCTCCGATAAATGACATGTTTTCAACTTCTTTTAATATCCTTTCATATCTTTTTTGTTGCAATTACAGTCCCTCAGACCGAAATCATACGACACCGTAATTGACAACAAGGAATACCAATCCTTGTTTTTAAAAAAACCGCTCCCTATACCGTAAGGGTCATTCAGTAGATCATTGCCCGCGCTCACATCCAATCCGTCTCCGAACAGTTTACGAATAGATAATTCCGCGCCGATATTGATGCGATTCTTGATCTTGTACTTCACGCCTGTCCCCAGCGAAATGTGAGGGCTAAAAAAAGCCCTTCCGCCGCCGGCTGCAAACGACAACCCCAATCCTCCCATGATATAAGGCGCTATGCGCTTGGTAGACAAATACTTATATAGGTCGCTATAAGGGAAAAAATTAAATTCGGCTTGTCCGCCCAAATCAATCACGTGACGTTCAAAAGCGGCCTGCGCCCCATTCGGGAATACATTCGATAGTCCTTCTGTCGTACCGGTCACGCGCGCCCAGGTTAGGTTTGTTTTATAAGCTATCCTAAAATTTGCATTATAACGAAATAGAACCGCCGCCGAAGGGTTCATGTTCTTAAACGGGGTATTCTTATTGGCATCGCCCATATAAAACGCACCGCCTAACATGCCTCCTATCTCGTACAAGTACTCCTGCGCCCCTGATTTATAAAACGAAAGGCACAACAATAGGACAAATCCTATTCGTCGAAAAATCCAAAATGATTGATTCGCCCGCACCATAACTCGTTCATAACAATCCTATCACGACCTGCTTTTCCGCCGAAAAGCAGCACAAAATTATCTTTATCTACTATTGCCGACGCAAATCCTCTGGCTGCAAAATTAGCCGGCGTCAGATGGACGGTATCTTCCGTCCACGTAACGCCCTTATCTTTAGAGCAATAGACGTCTTTTAAGGCAATACCCGAAGTATTGATCCCGCCAATCAGGTATAACGTATCTCCCTGATTATACAGAGCGGCGCCTTCACGCTTAGGAAATGTAGCGCTCGCCACTGTAATGGGCGTCCACGACAATCCATCGGTAGTCGACCAGGTCATATCCGACAACTGATCGGCCTTGTCCCTGCCGGATGCAACGATAAGATATTGATAATACATCGATGCATAAGCCATCTGACCAAAACCGGACAAGGCAAAATGAGCCGGTACGTCTTGCCCTATCGTCCATTCACGATGCTCATTCATCGAAACAAAACGGTATGTTTCATCTTCTATGGCGATACCGGCCAATACCGTCGGTTGCTGGAAACCGCCATCCTGTACTACGCCCAGCAAGGCTATGATCTCCGGCGCATCGTCCACCGCCTCCCACCACAGTCCGTCATCCGAATAATAGAGCGTCCCCTCTGCATCGAAAACATAAAACCCGTCTCCAAACGCGGTGATTTGCGGCAAAACGGCGCTTTCCGGGAATCCGCTCAACGTTGTCGGTTCCCAATACGACAAATCGAAAGCGCCCGTTGTCCTGTAAAGCATGCTTGTCGAAGAGGCGCTTTCCTTCGTAAATAAATAATACCGGTCGCCCACCGCAAACGGTTTCATATCTACAAACGTTCGCTCCGGTATCAGGAATGAATGAAGCTGCCAGGCCATAGAATCAGGGTTTTCCTGATGAATATTGATTTTGGCTTCGTATGTTTTCGTAGATTCGCCATCATAAGGATAGACCGTTATCAATACGGGAGCAGAAAAGTCGATGGAATCGGTGCCGTTCCAATAGACGGTATCGTTCGTCACCGTATTCACAAACAACACACCGAGGCTTCCGACCTCAAAAGTTATCTCACATATCACTTTTTCGTTAATCACTGTACCNTGCGGCATGGAATCCTTGTTGAAAATTCNTCCGTTTACCTGGTCGATTGTAAATACGACATCTGCAAGCCCTATAATTGAATCATTAGACAGGGAGAATGAAGCAATCTGCGCATTACCCAAAAGCCATTCATCAATCTCCACATCATTACTGCGCAGGCAAGAGGCCAAAAACAATGGAAGTCCTATGATCAACAATCCGAAAAATTTCTCTTTTACCATCTATGTTTATTTTTTCAAGTTGACAAAAGTACAACTTTTTTTCTATTCACATATACATTATCCGTATATTTATAATATTTAACCATGTTTGGCGCTTCTTTTATGTTCCGTTAGGAACTTTATATCGGTAGATAATGCGTCTATTCTCCCCCTCTCTCTGTTCCGTTAGGGACTATATATCAACAAAATACGAGTGCGGGAACACCGTTCTTTAGTTGGACGGGAGCGGTTTCGACAATGATTTCATCCCATAAATCGGATTCAAAAAAAGAACGGTGGAGCGTCGGGCCGCCTTCTACAAGCAAAGAATTTATTCTGCGGCCGTATAAATCGGCCATTATATGTTGTAAAGTCACGTCTTCAGCCGAATAAACAAGCGTAGGGCGTCCGTCGTTTAGTATACGGGTGCTTGGGGGGATTTGCCCATGACGGTCGATCGTGATGCGCAACGGCGAATGGCCTGCCCAATAACGTACCGTCAACGCCGGGTCGTCGAGCAAGACCGTTCGGGAGCCTACCATGATAGCCTGCACTTCGGCGCGTAATTTATGTACCATCATGCGCGTCAAGGGGGTTGATAATGTCACCGGAGGCGTTGTGGCATCGTTTCGCAGGCGGTCAACGAAGCCATCTTCGCTCTGCGCCCATTTGAGAATAATATACGGTCGTTTTTTTGAATGTAGCGTCATAAAAAAACGGTTCAACGTCATGGCTTCATTTTCCATAACGCCAAATAAGACGTCTACACCAGCTTCGCGTAACATGCGAAGCCCATTTCCCGCTACTTTCGGATTGGGGTCTTGACAGGCGACAACGACGCGTCGTATGCCCATACGGATGATCTGTTCGGCGCAGGGAGGTTTTTTTCCGTAATGCGCACAAGGCTCCAAACTGACATACATCGTTGCATCCGACAACAGGGAAGCATCCTCGACAGAAGCTATCGCCCGTACTTCAGCATGAGCCTCTCCGTACCGGCAATGATACCCTTCGCCAATAATCCGCCCGTCGCGGACTATGACAGCCCCCACCATCGGATTCGGCGCCGTATTACCCCTTCCGCAAGCCGCCAACTCCAAACAGCGCCCCATAAATTTTTCCTCAATTTCCATTATCTTTTAATCCATATTTTTCATTTATCAAAAAAAACAGTACCTTTGAACCGCCAATCTCTGTGCCCCTCTGTGCCCCCTGTGTCTCTGTGCTGAAAAAAAAATTACCAATGACAGCTACCACCGCATACATCCAAGAAACCCTCTCCCCCCTCTACCCCCCCGGAGAGTTAAGAAGCATGATCCGCCTGATCCTGACAGCCGTATGCCATCTGACAAGCCCTCAGCAAATCCTCTGCAAAGATATAAAAATAACGGAAAAAGAAAAAAAGCAAATAACCGCCATCGTCGAAAGATTAAAAAAACACGAACCTATACAATATATATTATGTGAAACACAATTCTACAGCCTGCCGATCAAAGTGAATCCTACCGTCCTCATCCCCCGCCCTGAAACGGAAGAATTAGTCGATCTAATCCTGACCTCTACAGAGGATAAACCCCTGCAAATCATAGACATCGGAACCGGAAGCGGGTGCATCGCCATCGCATTGGCAAAGCATCTCCCCTCGGCGCAAGTCTTTGCAACCGATATATCCGAACCGGCGCTGCAAACAGCCATAACCAACGCCAAACTGAACCATACAGCTATTCAATTCATAAAATCCGATATTTTAGACACCCCGTCTGCCATCGCCCAAATCCCCGGTTTGTTTCACCTCATTGCAAGCAACCCGCCCTACATNNCCAATCGGGAAAAAGACATGATGGAGCCGAATGTACTGAACTACGAACCGCATCAAGCCCTTTTTGTCCCCGACAACGACCCGCTCTTATATTATAAAGCCATCGCCCGATTTGCCCGCCATAAATTAGCCCCTAACGGCCTGATTTATATCGAAATCAACCCTCTCTATGACCTCCAAATCTGCCGTGTATTACAGGAGAGCGGGTTCCAACGCACAGAAATCATACGCGACCTGTCCGGCAAAAACCGGATGATTAAAGCGCAAAGAGCTGATACTGGATACGCGGACGTCCCGTCCGCAAACCAATAAAAAAAATACGTACTGATAATCATACAATAATGAAAACAGAATCCGAAATACTGAACGCAATGGCAAGATATTGCTCGCAAGCCGAACGATGCGTCTATGACGTGCGGAAAAAAATCGCTGCCGAAAATTTACCCCAAGAAGTCGAAAAGCGCATCATCGACCGGCTGATACAGGAAAAGTTTTTAGACGAAAAGCGGTTTTGCCGTTATTTCACAAACGACAAACTGAAATTCAATCAATGGGGACGCATCAAAATAATCTACGAGTTTAAAAAGCGTCATATCCCCCCTGAAGCCTACTCTGAAGCAATTGACGACATCGATGAAAGCGCCTACCTATCCACCCTGACACGTCTGCTAAAAAGCAAAAAACGCACGACCAAAGGACGTTCCGAGCAAGAGCTGTACCGTAAACTATGTACCTTCGCATCATCGCGAGGATTCGAATATCCATTGATTATAAAGCAATTAAAAGAACTACTGAATTATACCGACGATGGAGAATATGCTGAATGACGTCATCAATATGTTTTACCCCAACGCGTGCTTTTTATGCAAGACGCCGCTCATCGAAAACGAAAGGCATATCTGTTTAGAATGTCTCTTTGATCTTCCGAAAACGAACTACCATACCAACAAAAGCAATCCCGCACGGGATTTATTTGCAGGTTATCAACAGGTAAACGAAGCGACAGCCTACCTGTTTTTCGAGCGCGACGGGAAAACGCAAAAAATGATCCATTCGCTTAAATATTACGGCAATAAAGAATTAGCCGAATATTTAGGGAAAACAGCCGCTTCGGAGCTGAAAGTCTACGGTTTTTTCGCCTCTATCGACGTCATCATCCCCGT
>JGI24702J35022_10001796_pt1 | contig 13230 bp, 7 predicted proteins | sample TergutTh196P4_FD_35022 | JGI IMG/M metagenome (IMG submission 35022)
AGAGAGGTTTTGCCTATGCGTCTGCGCCCGACCATGATTGTAAAACACGCTGTTTCAGTAGATTGCTGTTCAATCAGCGCCAGCGTTTCCAATTCCTTTTCCCTGTTGTAGAACTTCATATCCAATTAATTTAATAGCGGTTAATTTAATGACCGTTAAGTTAACGCCGCAAAGATAAAGATTTTTTCCGAGAATTAGAATAAATTTCGTAACTTTGCAGTTGAATGTTTGTACGAAATTTTATTACCCACGTGATTTGTTATAGAGCCAAAAAACATATACATCATTTAAAAAGAAAGGATAAAAAATGTTTGTGAAATTATTTATTAAAGTCTTGATAGCAACGGTAATTGTGTTGGGCACAATGACCTGCTTACAGGGGTGTGGCGAATCCACTCCAATTACAAGGGGCGATGCTGCTGCCATCATTGCGAAAGCATGTGGTTTTTGGGATAGCACATCTATTCCTGTCGGAGATGTCAACGAATCTCATAAAAACCATACAAGTATTATGAGTTGTATATCAAGGAAGGTTTTCGGCGAGTCGGCGGTTGAAGACTACAAATTTCGCCCCAATGACGTACTCACCCAATATGAACTGGCTAAACTGTCGGTTTACCTGTATGCAGCGCTGCTGTGTGTTGAAGACGAGAATATCGCACCCGGCGGGCGACAGGTAATCCCCAACATGGAGAATTTATCCCCCGAAAAGAAATGGTATGTCTATTGTGCTGCAGCAAACGGCTTTATTTCCGTACAGCATTTCAGTCCTTATGATGCCGTCGACAAAGCCACGCTTCAAGCATCTGTGAAAGCCGTTAAGCAAAAAGCCGGTGTTACAGGTACCGATTACGAGACCTACTCCGCCGCTAAGCTTACCAACTTCCGCAGTTTTCCTACTGCCAACATTCCTGCTGCAGATAAAATAGATGTGTTCCCGCTCAAAACGGGCGACCGGGGAATCAGATTATTTGCCTCCACACTGCAAGGACTTGCCAACCGCGACACCATCCGGCTTTTTTTAGGCGGTTATGATTGGATGCCGCAGTTTGCCATTGAAAGAGGCTATTTTTCAGGCATGGAAACGCCTCTCGATACAAACGATTGGGAGGCGTTACTCACAAGATATGCGTCATTCGTCAGGAAAGCAATCGTATGGGATAGTGATAAAAGTTTTTCTATCAATTTTTGCGTCAACATCGCTGCTGTAGAAGACAGAGTACTTCTGACTGAAAATATGGTCTCGACAGCGAAACAACTCATCCCCGATTTGGAAATCAGCTATTTTTCCGACTATAAGATCAACAGCCAGTTTGAGGCGCAGAGATATAATTATCAGAACGAATTTCCACATCTCAGGCGCGATGTCATCGGATGGAATTTATATTTTCCGGGAAACGATGTTTTGCGGGATTATAATTTGCAGATGAAAACACCCACTATGTGGGTGCCAGGCAAGGGTTCGCCCGATTATCACGAAGAAACACTGGCTGAGGCGACTGAAATCCTACATAAATATCCTGCGACAATTCCCATGTTGGGATTTGGAGCCAATGAAAACGACGGCCTCGGCGAGGTTCCGGCCGTCTCGCTTCATGGTGAGACCGGTAAATATACCGCCGTTATGGATCATGTAGGCAATTTGAGTTTCCATTCGCCTTTGAAAGTTGACCCTGAAAGGAAAAAATTCAACCGAATCGAACCCGAAGCCATCATTTATGACGCCAATAAAAAATATGTAGCCGTTACGATGACAGAAAGCGGAGATAGTCCGGGATATATTCAATTTGGTTTAAGAGCGCGCCAGTGGGATGATGCCGACAGGGGTACAATACCATTCAGTATGTGTTATGGATTAGTTAATTATGATATATATCCGATGTTGACCGAATATTTCGCTTCAACACAGCAAGCGAATGATTACCTGTTTGGCGCTATCTCCGGAATCGGCTACACTTACCCTTTTAAGAGTGAATATACCGGTTCAGGTTTCGGCAGTCAAGGCGTGATTGATGACGATGGAATCCTGTACATGAATCAGGATATGATCATGAAAGACCATTATACGAAAGCAAATGATTTGAGTGAAAAACTCAATTTCAGGAGCCTTGGCATCTATTCCTTTCCGCACCTCAAATGGAGCAAAGAAAACTATAAGGAATTTGATAAATGGGTGGCACAATACATGCCGTTCATTCATTCATTTGTGGCTGATATGCACCGTCCGCCAAATGTGCAACTCGGCAAAGACGAACTGTACGCCGTTACTGCATACCGGCAAAATATCTTTCATTGCTCAACTTTCTGGCGTGACGGCAGTAGAACCGCAAGCGACTTGTCTGACATCCAATACCTCGCCGATGAGATCGTCAACCATACCCTGTACACAGGCGAGTTATACCATTGCATGGCGTACAGTTGGCATTACGGACCAAGCCTTATCAGGCAGGTTATGGAGCTTATTACACAACAACATCCGGAGTATGTCTTTGTTACAATCGGACAACTTGACTTATTGCAGGCGCAACGCACCTATTGAAATAATCGTGCCTCGCAATGACGGGGAAGAATAATTCGGAAAAATAATAGATATTAAAAATAAAACAGTACCTTTGCGTATTAATATATGACTTATGAAAAATACATTTTTAGTAATTAGCTGGATAATACAATGTTGGATAGGAGCGTTGGCACAATCACCACTCCGGCAGGAATCAATTGTGCGGGTTAATGCCGCCGGTTATATGGATTCTCTTGCGGGTTGGGTGACGCTTTTTTACGGTACACTGCAGGAACCCTACGAGTTCATATCCGCTAACCATCCATATTTTAAGGATTCGCGTTATGCAAAAGGCGAGCTGAGCTATGGCGGTGCATTTTACCCGAATGTCCTGTTACGCTGGGATATAAACCGCGATGAGTTGATAGCCTTCACGCCTGATAATTACCATGTGGTGTTGTCGCCGGATAAATCGGAAGAAGTGTTGTTACATGGACATCATCTCATTTATTTAAAAAAAGACAGTCTGATCAACAGTCCTCCGCCGGGCTATTACATACTGTTATATGCGGGCGAGTGTACGGCGCTTGCCAAACCTTCCGCCGTGCTCCAAAAAAGATCATATCAGTATCGCATCGAGAATTTTTATTCAATAACTACGAAGTATTATGTCATAAAAGAAGGTACTTACTTCCCGGTTAAGAACAAGAACGCACTGTTGAATACGTTGGGTGATTATCACAGGGAGTTGAATCGGCTGACACGTACAAACAGGCTTAGTTTCCGGCGTGATCCCGAAACAATGTTAGTTGAAGTAATGAAAGAATATGAAAAACTGAAATACCTGCCATGAAAAAGAAAAAAATCCTTCTGTTGTTCATTTTTGTTATCAATATGAGCATTTTGTATGCTCAGCAAGCGGTACATGTCGAGTTGGAGGGCCGCTCGCTTGGCGAGTTGATCGAGACTGTCGAAAAGCAGACAGGGTATCATGTCTTCTGTCTTCCGGAATCGTTGGATACGATAGTCGTATCTGTCCGTGCGGAAGGGAAAGACCCTGTGGATGTGATACGGCAGGCGCTGCAAAATACCGGTTGCCAGGTATCTGTGTATGAGCAATTTGTTTTTATTACGAAGGGCAGGGAGTTGATAACGCAGTTGCCGCCCGGTTTTTTAGGAAAGACGGAAGTAGCAGAACAAATCGTCGAAAAGGAAGAAACACCGGTTGTTATACCTGAAATAGAAATACCGGAAGAGAAACAGGCGCCCCGGATGCCCTCGGAACAACGGGTTTATGAAATAGGTAATCCTAACCTGCCTGCAAAGGCGCGGGTGACAATATCCGGTTATGTCACTAATTTCAAAACAGGCGAACCCTTACCCGGTATATCGCTGTATCTCGAAAATACCACGACAGGGACAAGTACCGATGCCTACGGCTTCTATTCGTTACAATTGCCCCGTGGTCGGCAGGAGTTGAGGATCAGGGGCATCGGTATGGTAGAAAGTAAAAGGCAGTTGATGCTTCACTCCGATGGCAGGCTAAATATTGAAATGCAGGAAAGAGTATATTCCATAAGTGAAGTGGTAGTTCGCGCAGACCGTATCGACCACGTCCGCTCGACTAGCATAGGCGTGGAACGTCTTCGGATGGCTGAAATAAAGAACGTACCTACAGTCTTTGGCGAGAAGGATATCCTGCGTATTGTCATGTCGTTGCCCGGCGTTAAGTCGGTAGGCGAGATTTCAAGCGGGTTCAATGTCAGAGGGGGCGCTACCGACCAGAACTTGGTGTTGTACAACGATGGCACAGTGTACAACCCGACACATATGTTCGGCCTGTTCTCCGCTTTCAATCCCGATGTAGTAAAAGATATAGAACTGTATAAAAGCAGTATACCGCCGAAATATGGCGGACGTATATCGTCGGTACTCGATATATCGAATCGCGAAGGCAACCGTAAGAAGTTTCAGGGTTCGGCCAGCATCGGACTGCTGACCGGCAGCCTTAGTGTCGAAGGGCCGCTTTTGTCCGAGCGTACCTCCTATCTGATAGGCGTCCGTACTACCTATTCCGACTGGCTACTGCGTCAACTGCCCGAAAGAAATACGTATCATAAGGGTAACGCCGGATTTCATGATCTGAGCGCCACGATCTCCCATAAGGCAGGCGAACGCGACAACATCCTGCTCAACGGCTATTACAGTAAAGACCGCTTTGCCTTTACAGGCGAAGAAGATTACGCCTATCACAATGCGAATGTCTCGGTCAAATGGAGGCATCAGTTCAGCCCCGCGTTCATAAGTATATTCACTGCAGGTTATGACCATTATGATTATCAGATAAATAACAGGGTCGATACCATCACAGCCTATAAACTTGACTTCGGTATTGACCAGCAATTCGGTAAAATCGATTTCTCGCTGTATCCGCATGATAACCACCAGATAGGCTTCGGGTTGAGTACCATTCATTACAATTACACGCCCGGCAATTACCTGCCTAACCATGAAAACTCGTTGGTAGCAGTCGACCGGATGCAACACGAGAAAGCCTTGGAATCGGCTGTATACATAGGTGATGAATGGAAAATCACGCCCGCCCTGTCTGCCAACGCAGGGATCAGATATTCCATTTTCAATGTATTAGGGCCGCGTAGTTACAACACATATGCACAGGGAGCGCTTCCTGTGGTGGAAAACATCCTGTCAACCGAATCAGCCGAAGGTATCCTTAAAACATATCATGGCCCGGAATATCGTATCTCGGCCCGGTATGCCTTCTCCGATAATATGTCGGTAAAGGCCTGTTTTAACACGATGCGCCAATATATCCATATGATATCGAACAACACCATCATGTCGCCCACCGATATCTGGAAATTGAGCGATATGCATATCCTGCCGCAAAGCGGAATACAGATGGCAGCCGGTTTGTTTCGTAACCTGAAAGACAACATGTTTGAGACGTCCCTTGAATTGTATTACAAAACGATGGACCATTACCTCGACTACCGTCCGGGAGCGGAGTTAGTGATGAATCATCACATAGAGACAGAATTGGTAGAGACAGAAGGGAGGTCGTATGGCGTCGAACTGATGGTCAAAAAGATAAGAGGCAAACTCAATGGCTGGGCGAGCTATACCTACTCGCGCACGATGCTTCGCCAGACCGATCCGCGTATCGTTCTGCCAGTGAACTTTGGCGACTGGTATCCTGCCGACTTCGACAAACCGCATGAGTTCAAGTTTGTTGGCAACTATAAGTTTACACAACGCTACAGTGTTTCGATGAACTGCGATTACAGTACCGGTCGACCCATCACCATTCCGGTCGCCAAGTACAAATATGTCGGAGGCGAATATGTATACTATACGGAAAGGAACAAACTGCGCGTCCCTGATTTTTTCCGTATCGACCTGTCGTTCAACGTCGAGCCAAGCCACCACCTGACCCTGTTGACACACAGTTCCTTCTCTTTTGGCGTTTATAACCTCACCGGTCGCCATAACGCCTATTCTATTTATTATGTATTGGATTACAGGCAAATCAAAGGCTACAAATTAGCCATATTCGGGATGCCCATTCCGTATGTTTCATACAATATAAAATTCTGAAAATGAGACAATATATTATTCTATCGTTGCTATTATCCCTTTGTCGTATACAGGGTTTCGGACAGGAACCCGCCACCGCGTTGCACGAGCGTGTCTACCTGCAGACCGACAAACAGTTGTATCTTTCCGGCGAGATTGTATGGATAAAAGCGCTTACCGTGACGCCGGAGAGGACACCTCTGTCGTTCAGTAAGTTAGTATATGTAGAGTTGTTGAACGAAACGACCTCCCTCCAACAAGTCAAAATTGGGCTGTCGGATGGCGCCGGTGAAGGCTGGATGAGAGTACCGTTAGACCTGCCTTCAGGTTATTACCGGTTAGTAGGCTATACGCGGCTGATGCGTAATGAAGGGCCTGACGTCTTTTTCGAAACCGTTATCGGCGTTGTAAATACTTTTCGTCCGGTTTCTTCCGGCGCGCAGGCAGTAACGCCAACGGACGCTCTGGCTCTGATAGCAGACAGGGCGGAAAAGTCAAATACAATTACGCTGTCGCTTAACAAACAGTCGTTTACTATACGTGAGGCGGGACAGCTTCAATTGGATGGTTTACCGGATGATGTTCATACCCTTTCCGTCTCCATAGCAGGAAAGCAGCCTATCCCTGTTCCCGGTAGCGGCGGTATAATGCAATGGTACGAGCAGGTAAAGCCTGCAAAAGAGCCTCTTTCCGGAAAATATATCCCCGAATATGAAGGTCATATTGTTACAGGGAAAATTGTCGCTTTGGATGGCTTCTCTCAACCGGGAACAGATATAAACGCTTTTCTATGTGTTCCCGGCGAACACCCGTACTTGTTTACAGGGAAACGAAACGGTGACGATGTATCGTTTTACCTGACAGATATGACCGGTGTGACGGAAATAGTTACAACGACAGCCGGTTCATCTGATAATTACAGGATAGAAATACAGTCGCCATTCATCCGGCAACATATAGATAGACAGTTACCGTATTTACCCATTGATTCCACCCACCTGGATGAGTTATTGAAGCGAAGCATAGCCTTACAACTTTTGCCGAACCCAGTCAGAGACACGTTAGCCGGACCAGTGACCCGTAACACTTATAACATACCGGAGCCTTCCAAAACGTACAAATTGGATGAATACACCCGTTTTCCCAAGATGGACGAGCTGATCATCGAGTTTGTTTTGGGTGTCAGGTTTAGGATGAGGGACGGGAAGCGGGAAATCATCATGGCAGTCATAAGGGGGAACGAGATACCCTGGATTACACCCTTAGTACTATTTGACGGTATCCCTATCAAGAACCACGAACTCATTTATCAATACAATCCGCACATAGTGGAAAAAATTGATTTATACATGAAAGAATATGTGTTTGGAGGCATTAAATATGATGGAGTCATCTCGTTTTCAACCTATACGCACAGTTATCCCGAACTAATATTAGATAATACGTACCAGATCATCGACTATGCAGGTACACAACCAAAATACAACCCTGTCTATACAGACCGGAAAAGGCAGCCCGATTTTCGTCATACGCTGCTATGGAATCCGTTCCTTCAGACAGCCGGAGAATCATCGCTGCAAATCCCTTTTTACACCTCAGACTATACAGGTGACTTTGTCATTACAATAGAAGGTCTCACTAAAACAGGAAAACCGGTTTATGCCACTTTATCCTTTATGGTCGAATGAGTTTTCCAATAGTATGATAATAAATCGATTATTCCTGACATTATCTACAGTGATCGTATTCGGCTGCGTTATCATATACAGTTGTATTACCCCATACGAGTTTTCCGGAATGGAAGGCTATCGAAGGCTTCTTGTCGTGGAAGGAATCATCACCGACAGTATTACTACTATCCGGTTAAGCAGAAGCGTAGGGCTGACTGAACGGTTAAACGACTATGCGTATGTAGCGCATGCGACTGTTTTTGTGGAATGTGACGACGGTACGATTTCAGAGGCTTCACAGTTAGTTGGAACCGGAATCTATACTGTCGCGACCGGCGACCTGAATCCACAACAGATGTACCGTTTGAAAATAGTTTTGGATGGAGAAGAATACCTGTCGGAGTTTTTGCACCCCCTTATCACTCCTGATTTTGATCTCCTTTTAGTACGTGAAGAAGAAGAAGCAAGAGTCAGTTTTCAGGTTTCTACGCAGGATACGCTCAATCAATCACCCTGTTATTTATGGTCGTACAGGGAGGATTGGGAGTTTAGAGTACGAATGAGGCCAGATTCTATTTGTATAAACTTCGAATGGGTGCCTTATTATACGCATACTCCCGATAATATTTTTTATTGTTGGAGAAAAGACAGTTCTCACGTGTTTATCATGGAAAACACTGCAAGATTTGTTAGAAATGAGATTAAAAACAAAGAAATAAGGTCTGATTATTCGAATAATGAGCGGTTTTCATTGTTGTATCACATAGCGATGAAACAAAACCTGATTCGCCAAGAGGCTTACGTTTATTATACCAATTTACAGAAGAATGTGGAACGTACCGGCAGTATTTTTTCCCCTATGCCTGCCGAGATGCCGGGCAACCTGCAATGTGTTACCTCACCGGATTTGCCGGTAATCGGTTATGTTGATGTATCTACGACTACTGAACGAAAACGCTTTGTTCGTACCGAAGAAGTCTATACCGGAGATTTTATGAACATTGGATATTGTTCTGTTGAACCGGGTAGTTTTATTCCTCCTGAATGTTATAATACGCCCATAGTACAATGGGCATACTATGAAGGGAGAAGGTGGTTTTTCAATCCGATTTGTGTGGATTGCTTAGCGTCGGGCGGCACGAAGGACAAGCCGTCTTGGTGGCCTAACGATCATCAGTAAGTCTTCTCCCGTCTTTAGTCAAATATGCGATACCATGGACCAATCACCCTGTTATATATGGTCTTACAAGGAGGATTGGGAATTTAAAGTCCGCATGTTGCCCGATTCGATATGTATAAATTTTGAATGGGTCTTTTATGATATTTATGCACCCGATAACCGTTATTTTTGTTGGAGAAAAGACAGTTCCCATCTGTTTATAATGGAAAATACGGAACGGCTTATTAGAAATGAGATTATAAAAAAAGAAATACGTTCGGTCAATACGGGTTCGGAACAATTGTCGCTATTGTATCATATAGCGGTGAAACAAAACCTGATTCGCAAAGAGGCGTATAAATATTATTCCAACTTGCAGAAGAATGTGGAGCGTACCGGTAGTATCTTTTCCCCTATACCTGCCGAGATGCCGGGCAATCTTTATTGTGTCACATCTCCCGATTTGCCGGTAATCGGTTATGTAGATGTATCCACGACTGTTGAACGAAAACGCTTTGTTGATGGCGATGCCGTCTATACTGGAGTTTTAAATATGGATGATTGTTCAGTACAACCTCCGGGAGGTGTTCCATTTATACCACCTGAATGTTATAATACTTTTAGAGTACAATGGGCTTACTACGATAAAGAAAGGAAAGAAAGGTGGTATTACAATCCGATTTGCGTGGATTGCTTAGCGGCGGGCGGCACGAAGGACAAGCCGTCCTGGTGGCCTAACGATCATCAGTAAGACTTCTCCCGTCTTTAGTCAAATACGTACGATCAGATAAAATCAATAAATTTGCAAGAAATAGTAAAATTAACCTGAAAACATTTATAAAGTAGATTCGGCGCAAGTCTCATTCCTTTGGGAAGGTGTTAATCACGTTTTGCCGATTGACAAATTCATCGAATCATGGACAGGCGTAGTCCTACTTGCCGAGGCTTCAAAAAAATCCATTGAGCCGGATTATAAAGACCACCGTAAAGCAGAGACGCTCAAACTCTTGAAAAAATCCGCCCTCATTTCGGCGCTTTGTTTGATAGCCATCCTCGCGTACATATATAATATATACTATACCAAGCTCGGCATATCCCTCCTTCTATTGATCAACATAGTCGGTTTGAATATCGGTTGGTTGTTACTTTTAAAGCAAATGCGTATCCAAAGTCGGTATGCCGACAAGATATGCTCCCTGTTCAAACAAAAAGACTGCAACAACGTATTGGAATCAAAAGCCGCCAAGCTATTCGGAACCATCAGCCTGAGCGAAATCGGGTTTGGCTATTTTTCCGCAAACGTCCTGTTACTCCTTTTTTCACCTTCTTCGCTTTCCGCTATTGCTTTGCTTAATATACTTACATTACCATGGATTATGTCAGGCAGGCCTACCAAGACTTAGAAAACGCAGTACATTGCTGTAGCTGTTCAAGTTGCACAGACCCAGAATAAGTAATGATCTTAAAAGTGCATTTTTGATAAGCAAAAGAAGTTTAAAGTTTTAAGAATATTTTTTGAAATGCACTCTTACTTATTACTTATTCCTACACTACTGTCATTTTATTTGTAAAAAAAGCAGATATATACTTTTAGCAAATAAAATGATGGTAGTGTTTGTTTGGTTTATTTGATAAAAAGAAAAATTAGTCATATCTTTGTGTCGTAATTTTAAAAGACGAACTGAAAAAAGATGAATAAAACCGGAAATTTTCATAACCGATGGTTTGTTATTGCGGGGCTTTTTCTTCATAACGTTAAAATTTCTTTCCGCAATATATTGAAGTATAAAAGTCTATCACTGATAAATATTACAGGATTGGCAGCAGGTTTGATTTGTTTTGCGCTCTCGATGCTTTGGATTCGCTATGAAATGTCCTTTGACAGCACGCACAAAAACGCAAAACAATTGTATGTGGTTTTCAAACAGACTACTGGCTGGAAAACTAATTTAGGAAAAAGATTTTGTACTCCTTATGCTGCATATCTGAAAGAAAAATTCCCGGAAATAGCAATTGCAGCCCCAATTTTTGCTTATCCCAGTAGTATGAGAGAATATGTAACGTTGAAAGACGAAGATATTCCGGCAACTACTATTGCCGTCGATTCATTTTTTTTTAAGATGTTTGATTTGAAAATCTTGTCGGGAAGTCGGGATTTTCTAATTCCGGGCAGTGATAAAATGGCTATCACTCAAGAGAAAGCCTTGCAGTTATTCGGGAAAAAAAATCCGATTGGGACACAGATTAAGTCCGGCGAGAAATATTATTTCATTGACGCTGTTATTTCAGGAATGCCTAAACCAAGCAATTATCCTTTCGATTTTATACGACCTTTTACGGAAGGAGAACATCAAAGTTGGAACATTTTTGAGGCCAACATAATTATCGAACTGTTTGAAGGAATTGATGTCGAAGCATTTGAAAAGAAATTAAAAGAACATAAGACAACTATTGATAATCCAAATGCTCCCGAATTAAGTAATTCGCTTCTTTTGTCATTGAATAAAATGCGTTATACAGATCCGGCTATAGAAAGAAACGTTAAAATTCAAGATATTATCATTTTTTCAATAGCAGGATTGTTAGTTGTATTGTGTTCGTTATTCAATTATTTTATTTCGATGGCGAGCCGTTTCCGGATACGACAAAAGGAATTGGCTTTACGCTTGGTGTTTGGCGCTTCGGGGAGTTCGCTGCTTGCGATGCTTTCGGTTGAATTTATACTTATTTTATTGTTTGCTGTTGTGTTGGGTGTTCTTTTTACGCAGCTGTTTTACGACCCTTTTTTGATACTCTCAAAGGTTCAGATGGATTTATCTGCCATTTTTTACGAATTGTTCAGGTATTTAGGGGTTGTCATATTGGTTGCACTATTATTATTTTGGCTGATATTGTTTATCTTCAGGAGAAGGAGTCTGAACCGGTCCATTAGTCGGACGGATAAAAAAATGTTCCGGAAAATTTCTATTGTTTTCCAATTGGTTATTAGCATGTTTTTCGTTTTCTGCACGAGCATTATTCAGAAACAGATGTATTTTCTTCATGATTCACACGAGATAGGTTTTTCGGTCAAAAATAAGGGTATAATCAGGAATGTCCCCCGGGAATATAGTGCAGTATTAGCAAATCGGTTGAAACAAATACCCGAAATCACGGAAGTTGTTGAAGAGAAAGGAATGTCGGGTGTATTCCCCGAAAGTTATCATAAAGGTGAATATTTGGAAAGTTCATGGGAAAACAAACCTGCCGATGCGGAAAATTTCAGAATACATGTTTATAATGTTTCGCCTGAACTTGTCGATTTCTACGATTTCCAGTTACTGGCAGGTGAAAAACTCATTGCCTCCGATCCGAAAACAGTTGTTTTAATCAGCGAAGATGCAGCCAAGGCTTATGGATGGGCGAACCCTGTCGGCAAGCAAGTTTTAAGTTCGTTAGGCTCATATACAGGGTCGGGCAGTTATACTGTAAAGGGCGTGGTCAAAAATATTTACAATTATGGACCCACTCAACAAATCCCGCTGACAGCTTATTCATTGGAAGAATGGCTTCCACGTATCCGATCGAATGTGTTGTTCAAATACAGGGAAGGCATGTGGTTGTCCTGCAAGGAAAAAATTGACCGGTTGATAAAGGCGGAATTTGCTGACTTGAAAAGAGCAAATTCAAGATACAATTCCTTTACAATAAGACATTTCGAAGAAGAATATAAAAAAATTCTTAGTTCAGAGATTGCACTGCAGAAATTATTTTCATTTTTCTCGGTAATTTGTATTCTTATTTGCGTGTTCGGTTTTGTTTCCTTGGTATCCCTCACATGCAAAGAACGCCGTAAATCAATAGCCATCCGAAAAATCAATGGCGCTACGCCTGTCGATATACTTGTAATTTTTATAAAAGAATATGCTTTGTTGCTTATTGTAGGCTCAATTATAGCTTTTTCGGCAGGCTATTTCACCATACAACGCTGGTTGGAAAATTTTGTAAAACATACAAACATTCCTGTATGGATATATTTTTTGATTCTATTCGTCATGGTATTGGTGATTGTCCTCTCAGTCGGACACATAGTATATAAAACAAGTATCGAAAACCCGTCGGAGGTGATTAAATCAGAATAACGCTTACAAGCCAACTGTATTCAAGTCGTACTCAACAGTAGTGTAGTCCGGTTCAACACTTACGGCATAAAAAATATTGGATTGCCCATCGGCAGCCAATCGAGCCGTATGATTTGGTAAATCGAAAATGTGTTTTATTCTTCCCTCATAATCGAACAAGTAGACTGCTTTTGGATTAGTTTT
>JGI24702J35022_10001797_pt1 | contig 13229 bp, 8 predicted proteins | sample TergutTh196P4_FD_35022 | JGI IMG/M metagenome (IMG submission 35022)
ATTTGGCGACATGACGATGTTTATGAATTTGAGAGCGGTTATTGAAAAAATCAACACGAATGCAGCGGCATAGAAATGGAAAATCGTAAGATGGCATCATGTGTATCGAGAACGCAGACATTGCGTCGAAATTGCTCGGGGAGGTCTGGAAATGATGTATCCGGCGATAGAACCAAAGAGACTTAATGGCAATGAAGCTATCATTGACGAGGATAACAAGGTTTCTGATGTTCTCGCATTTTGGCAATGGGCTTACTCAGAATTGATGGGAAATACTGAACGCGGTGCGCTTGCGGAATACTTGATCGCTTGTGCTTTAGGTATTGAAAATGAACCTCGAATCTCATGGGGGCGCTATGATCTTGTTACTCCACCCCTTAGTTTATTTCGCTAGTATATGACGAGAGTAAGAAATAATCTGGCGATAGGGCGCTAGAGATACCATATCGGCAATAAACTGGAGAAATTGCCGATATGGTATTGACATTTTGCCCCGCTTTCCGTACAATAAGCGCGGAGAGTACCATTTCGGCAGTATTGTGAGTTAATCAAGCATGAATTGAGATGATGCAATTGTGATTTTAGAATGTATTCAAGCGTTGGCTGAAAAAAAGAGTTTCAACAGGCAAGATTTCTTTCAAGTATTCAGAGAGAAAGGTTTTGAGGCCGGCGAGGAATCTTTGAAAAAAAGGCTGCAAAAAATGTTGAATGCTGGCGCTATCGTGCGAGTCGGCCGTAATGCTTATTGCGTCTCGGTAAAAGGCATGAGCCAATATGAATACCAGTATTCCAATATTTCTAACGATGTTGTAAAAATCATTGAGGAGAATCACCCTTACCTTGAATTCTTGATTTTTGAACTATTCCAGCTCAACGAGTTTGTCAACCACCAACTGGCTCACAATATTGTTTTCGTTTCTGTGGAAAGCGAGACCATGGATTTCATTTTCGATACATTGAAAGAAGCTTACCCCGGAAAAGTTCTGGTTAACCCTACCCCGGAGGTTTTTCATCAGTATTGGGTGGATAACATGATTGTTGTCATTAAGATGGTTACGGAAGCTCCCAAAGGGCGGCAGCAAAAATGGCATACAAGAATCGAAAATATTCTGGTTGATTTAATGGCAGCGCCGTTATTACAGGAATCTATCAGCAAAAGCGAATACTCTGCAATATTTGAAGGTGCATTCACAAGATATGTGGTCGATGAGAGTTGCCTTTTCAGGTATGCTAAAAGGCGTGCCGTAGATAAAAAAATCAAGATGTTCTTGAAAGAAAAAACAGGGAGTACCCTTAGAACGGAGTGAGGCAATGCTGTTACGCGAGAATTTTTCAGAAGCACATATAAGGGATCTGCAAAACATCAGCAGGCGTGACCCTGCCTTGCTTGAGCGAACAGTTTACGCCTTTGGACTGCTTGAAGCTATTGCACAGGTCAAAACGCCATTTATATTCAAGGGCGGCAGCTGCCTTATGCTGTTGATGGAACACCCTCAAAGGTTGTCTACCGATATAGATATTATCGTACAACCCGGAACAGATTTGAATGATTATTTGCATAAGGCTTCTGAGATATTCCCGTTCAAGCAAGTTGAGGAACAAAAGCGATTTGGCGACAATAAAATCGAAAAGCGGCATTTCAAATTCTCTTATGACTCGCCGATCAACGGCCGTCCATTATATATCCTCCTTGATGTGCTCTTTGAGGAAAATCATTATGATGAGCTTGTTACCAAGGAAATTCGCAATGAGCTTTTATTGACGAAACCTGAATATTTGACGGTCAGCATCCCGAGTATAGATTGTATACTAGCGGACAAAATAACAGCCTTTGCACCGCATACAACGGGAATTCCTCTGAACGCTGAAAAGGACATGGAAGTCATCAAGCAGTTTTATGATGTGTGCTCCTTGCTGGATATTTTCACAGACTACCAGAAAGTAAACCATACATATACAGCGATCGCCAACGCAGAAATACTATATCGCGGAATCGACGTTACGCCTAAAGAATGCCTCGGGGATGCATTTGAAGCTGCGCTATGTATCGCTTCCCGAGGCAAGATTAAAGCAGATGATTATCCTTTCTATGTGAAAGGCATCCGTAATCTTCGTGGACATATCTATGCGGAAAACTATACGCCTGAGATTGCAGCCGTTCGTGCAGCCAAAGTTTTATATATGGCATCATGTCTCCTGACCGGCACAGAGTTTACCCCGGTAGATGATCCAAGTGAATATCTTGAGCAGAGAATCCTCAGCGAAAATCTTATGCCGCTGCGATATCTCAAAAAAGCAAATCCAGAGGCATATGCCTATACTGTCAAGGCGGATAGTTTGCTATCGCCGCCGTGATTTGCTCGATGTTGCGGCAGGCCAGCCGTGACATCTAACTAGCATCTAACAAATTCGAGCGATGGGGGTGCGGGGTGAAAAGAGCGGTTGTTGCTATTATAATGGTCTGCAGTATTTTTGTGTCCGCCTGCACAACATGCCGGGAAAACGTCCCGCATGCTTCTACCGAGAATAACGATCTTATCAATCCTCCAAACGAAGGCCGCCCGGATGTCAATTCTTCAGCAGGAGGCCCTGACTCCACTGCCTTGACCCATACTAATGAACCGGAGATCGACGCCCAAACTGAAACTATCAAAGATCCACAGAAAACTCTACATAAGCTGCTTAGCACAGACGAAATACTAACAGCAGAGCAGATAGACGATTTAAAGGGGCAGGCGATGAGTTGGCAATTAGTTGATGTGGGGGTTGCAGGGGAAACGGTTATTCTTGTTATTGAGCCTTCGGACGGATCGGATCAGCAAGTATTTATTTCTCAGATCAGATTGTTATATGATTACAATGATATTATTGATATCAGTGATCTAGACTATAAACCGTGTATTTACACATTTGAGACGTATAGAAGAATAGCGGCAGAAACCTCAGACGGAATACGAACTCTTCTCATTGACGCATATGCAGCAGGAGGAAGCGGAGAGGTTATTTTGGTCTATGAATATATTTCAGATGAGTTTGAATGGCTTGAGGCTTATTTTGGAGCATTAGTTTCGCCGACATATCAGAATGGAAGCGTACAAGAATGGTTGAACATAACTGATTCATACGCCAGCTCTGATGCTAATCCTTTTCACAATTCTCCGCAGCAATATATTAATGAATACGGTTCCAATATTACAAAATCTGCATATTCAAATGAAAGAGAGCCATCAGAAAGCGATGTTGCCTTATTTAAACGTGTGACCGCTGAATCGGAAAGATATCCAGGTGTAGCATACAGCAATCCAGTTGCAGTGTCTTCAAGAGAGGACATATATGCTGCACGAACTGTTTATCGGTTTTCTGTCATAATCACTGTACTAGCCGGTTTCTTTGAAGATGATGATACAATGTATAAGGCATATGTTTACATTGCTGAACCTTTTGCAAATAGCGGTGAAGAACACGGGATTATCGAAGATATTTACGTAGTATGTGCATACGCTCGCACAGAGTAGTAAGATTGCAGGCTTCGCAATCAGAAACTGTGATATGCTGCTTGGCACTTGACACGAGCATATGTCAGGAGCAGAGCAGATTGGCGGGAGAGTCTTGCGTATGTCAATGACCGTTAGCAAGACGCACGGGCAAATAATCAACGAAATATACAATCTTACTATTGCTTCATGCAGTTTGCGGCCATCTCTATGGTCTTCATGATCCACTCCAGCGACCCGTCGAAACGGTACCCTGTGAAGCCGGAATGACGCAGAATCACCGCAACATTCTCCCTTGATATATTGAGATTGAGCAGCGTTTTGAAATCCACTCCATCGGCGGCGAGTTCCTTCACATAGTCCCAATAGGTACCCGCATAGCCAAAGCCGGAGGCATACTTCTCCGGGTTGCTGACCGCCTGCCGCACCATTTCCTCACTGTCCTCATAAAACAGGCTGCGCCCATTGTCATACAACGGATAAAACGATTCACCGCTCGCCGTCATTTTGATGGCAATGTTGGACAAGTGCCGGTCGTCTTGTCGTGTGATGAAATCCAGCAAGATCATTCGGGCGATATCGTCGCGATATTGCGGACGAACGGCAAGTAGGTTATGATACTCATTCTCAGACCGCACGCCATCAAACAAGCGGCGAAAATATACTATATACTCATTTGAAAAATCATAAAGGAATGCTGAAAAAACGGCGTCCTTGTCGGTACGAGTCGCCGGGCAGCAGGGAACGCCAAGCTTGCCTGCCAGCATGCAAACCGCCACTTCAGACTCCACGTCGGTCGTCAACGGGCTGATGCGCTGCTTGAAAATGCCGTAGTTCCCCCCATGAACGCCGTATCGCTTTATGTTATAGCCTTCCGGGGTATCGATGCTATTTCCGACAAGGTCAATCCGTTGGTGAAAGACCGACTCGAAGACGGCTGTGATAACGGCGTCCAGCTTTTCGTTTTTGCTGTGAGCGATCCACAGCAGGTCTTTTGGATGGATGCCGCGAGTGATATCGGCGATTCTCAAGACATCGTAGTGAGACAGCCCGCAGCGGAATAATATCAAGCATATTGTTCCGAAAGATTCTGATCACGCCCTTACGCTCGGCAGACGTTTTTTTGCTTCCTCATCGCTCAAATGCGCATCCATGCGCATATTCGCGCCGCTCCGCTTCCATGCTACGCGGTCGGAAGCAAAACAAACGTCTACCTCACCGGGCGTGGTCTGCAACTTCCGAAATATAATTGAGTTAAAAAATGGGGTGTTTTTATGTTGTTAAAGGATAGGGTCGGGGTCGTCACGGGGGCGAGCAGCGGCATGGGCCGGGCTAGCGCCTTGCGGTTTGCGAAGGAGGGTGCGCTGCTGACTTTGATTGATGTCGCGGACCTCTCAGTGACCAAAAACGAGATTCTCGATGCCGTGCCGACGGCGGAGGTTCTGTGCCTCGCCGCTGATATCGCCGATGAAGGGGCTGTTGAGGATGCGATGGAGCAGACGGCGCTGGCATTCGGCAGGCTCGATTTCGCGTTCAACAATGCGGGGGTTATGATGACGCGGAGCAAGGTCGGCGATGTGGACAGCGCGTCATGGGAGCGCGTAGTGAGGATCAATCTGTTTGGCTCGTTTTACTGCGCGAAGCATGAGATCAGGCAAATGTTGAAGGCGGGAACGCACGGATCGATAATATTCAACGCATCGGTCGGGGGGTTGATCGGCACGCCTTCAGCATCGGATTATGTGTGTTCGAAACACGCTATTATCGGATTGATGAAGTCCGTCATGTGCGATTACGCCGATGCGGGCATTCGCGCAAATGCGATTTGCCCGGGCCAGATCGAGACGCCGATGTGGGAGAATGTCAACAGCTCCGCAATGGCTGACCCGGATGCTTATGCGCGGCTCAATCGTACACAGAACCCGATGCGGAGGCTCGGGCTGCCGGAAGAGGTCGCGGCGCTTGCTGCGTTTTTGGCTTCCGACGAGTCGTCGCACATCACTGGCACCGCGATTCCCGTCGATGGCGGCCATGTTGCCACGAATGCGTCGTATTTTGATTGGAGCTAGAGGTTTCGTAGTTTGCTTTTTTTCAACGCATCGGCGCAGTCCGTTTGGCTGGATAGCAGCGGCCTAGTAGCTTGCTTGTTTTGCATGCATTGATGGAGTCGTTTAAGTGGATAACAACGGCCTCGTAGCTTTTTTTCAACGCATCGGCGTAGTCCGTTTGACTGGATAGAAAAACAGCCCCTGTAGTTTGTGTGGCTACAGGGGCTGCTTCATGTCAAGTGCGGCGGGGGTCGCTGCAGGTGCGCGCTTGCTGTTTGTCGGCTGCGCTGTGGCTGCTTGCACTGCGGCCGCTATCGGGTGCGGGTGCACTACCGGGCGCGGGTGCTACTGGGCGTGGTTTCTACTAACATTGCTTCCACTGGCGCGACTGTTACCGAACTGTGGGTTGCTACTGGGCGCGGCGAGTCCGGCGATCGAGAATGGCGCCGGCGCAGAGGAATGTCAACGAAGCGGCCATGAGCAACCATGGGAACGCTGCGGCGCCTGTCTTCGGCAGTTCGGCGAGAGGCGGCAGATAGTCAACAAATACCCAGAGATCGGTCTCATCGTCCCACATCCAGAAGCCCAGAGGGGGGCTTGCGGGGTCGTTGAATTCCATGAAGAACACGTGTCCGTCGTCATCGAGCTGCGCCAAGAGGAAATTTTCGGCGGAGTTCATGTTCGGAGGCGCGCTGTGGTCAGAACCGCCCGGCGTAGTCCCATCCGGTTGGCGGCCGTATAGGTCGACCTCGTTGTAGTCCTCGAGCCTGGTGCCCTCGGGCAGATGGATGTTGTCCGGTATGTCTGCTTGCATGTTTAATCCGTGGCTCGCCTCGTACTCGAGAAGCTCTTCCGGCTCTTCTTCAAGCGGGGTTGTTGTGAGTCCAACGTCGGTCGTGCCTTGCTCGGGCGTGTTGGACGGAGGCGTGGCCGGCGTGCCGGTGGGGAGCTGTCCTTCGTCGCCTGTGTCCCCTGCCGGTTGCTGCGTCTGTCCCGGGTTCTGCGGGTTATTGACTTCAAGGTTCCATTTTGCTGTCAGTAGCAGGTCGCTGTTGACGGGGTCGGTGAATATCCAGAGCTGTTCATTGGGCGCGGTGCCGTAATACCAGCCTAGGAACGTGTGGCCGCTCCACGTGGGGTTGCTCGGCCGCGCCAGCGTCCCGCCGGCTTCGACGACGACGGTCACGGGGCCTGTGCCGTTCTGCGGGTCGTAGGTGACGGAGTAGCTTTCGACTTCCTCCCATTGCGCGTAGAGGGTGATGTCGCTGTCAATTCCGCTAATCGTCGTACCGGGTTGATACTGGATTCCCGTGCCGTTCATATGTGTGTTCCAACCGGTGAACTTATACCCTGTTCTATATGGGGTTTCTGTTGGCAGCATCAAAATTCCTTCTGTGAGCAGCGATGACGGGACAAGCCCAAGATGTCCATCATTGGCGTTTAGCAACACTAAGTATTCTTCGGCCGGGTATGTTATGCTTGTTTCGCTCCATAATGCAACAACTTCAACATCTCCTTCGGGCATAACAAACGAAGTTACAGCGCTGCTTTCATTAGCAAAGACAACAGGTGAGCCTGATGTAGATACTGTCCAGCCAATGAATTTGAAACCGGGTTTGCTGCCTGCACTAATGGTGACTGTATCGTCGGGATGGAAATCACCATTTCCGGGAGTGCCTGCTCCGCTGCCTGTAACTGTGACCGTATAAATAGGTTTCCATTGCGCATAGAGCGTAAGATCGGCAACGATGTCTTCCACGGTAGTTCCGGGCATATACGAGGTTCCGTTTCCATCAGGATCGGTGTTCCAGCCAATGAACTCGAAACCGGCACGTGTTGGAGGTGCAGATGTGATTGTATATTTGCCATTGTCTGCCTCTCCTGCAAGGTATTCTGGACCCGAATTTCCGTCATTCATGTCCAACGTTACTGTCGGCTTTTTCGCCCATACCGCATATGCGGTTATGGTATTGCGACCTTCAGAGTCTACAACAAAAAGGAGACTTGGGTCATTCCATTCTGTTTCTTGAGTTATGGTGGCTGAATCTTCCGTTGCCCATCCGATGAAGTCATAACCGTCTTTTGTTGGTGCGTCTCCTGTGGCAGCGCTCGGGAGGTAGCCCACATAAGTTTCTTTTTTGCTGACTCTTTCAGTCATTGTGCCAGACGTGCCGCCGTTGCTATCAAACAAAATGACTATATAATCGTTTGTTAGGCTATCAATCAGCTCCCAGCCTGCATATAATACCAGCTCGTCATCATCAATTACACTTGCAAAGTCCCACGGTTCGCCTGATCCATCGCGGTCTAGGTACCATCCTGTGAATATATAGCCATCATGCGCAGGCGAGTTGAAGTTTGTCAGCTTTTCGCCGAAATGCTTGTTCGCGTTTGCGTCTGTACCTACTTCATAAAGCTCAGCAGGGCCGTCAAAACAATCATAGAATTTGACGTCGATCTCTTTCGCTGTCCACACTGCATAAAGGGTGATATCGTTCAGACCCATTGTCTCAGTCGTACCATCATAATCTGCAACAGTCGAGTATGATGTCTTTGACCATCCCACGAACTCGTACCCATATCTTGTAGGAATGTCTGGCGACGACGACGGCAGCGTGCCGATAATCGCGCCTTCGTCTACCTCAATGTGTGTTATATCTCCATCCACTGCATCTTCTGCGTTTCTATCAAGAATGACGAGATGCTGCGGCACCGCTCCCATTATTATATTGGAAAAGCGGAACGATGTGAGCGAGCTACAGCCATGGCTCTGGTATTCCACATATGGGCCGAAGCCACGCCATTGTCCATTATTGTCGGACAACAGAAGCTCTTTTTCTCCAAAGCGTGCGGTTACTACATTCGCACCCTGCAACCCGGGTATGCTCGACGTGATGGCAAAATCATTGTCTGTGAACGTGACGTTGAAGTGCAACAAGCTCGTGCGCTTGCCTTCAGGAGCGAAGAACTCGCCGGGGTTCGTCAGCGTTCCCACATGCTCGAGAATTTCGCTGTTGTAATAGTATCTGTCAGACCTTGGGGCAAGATGAACGAGAGTATTGCCCGGGAGCAGATAATTATCCGAGCCGTCAAGAGCGATTGTTTCGTATATGTATGCGTTGGAAATGCCGTAGTCGATCTCAACTCGGTTGGAATTTTTCGTGTTGATGCCATCGGGGAATATGAATAAATAATCCTTGGAGTCAACGGTGCCAACATAGATGTCTTTGCCATTCGCGATGTACATATCTTCGCCATCAATCACGAAAATGTGGACATCGGTATAAAAGTATCCATCAGCCCAGTCCATATCAGTGCCGAGGCTGTAGTTTCCGTCAGGAAGTACCTGGTTATTCGTAAGATGCACCTCGGCAGCGGTTGGGAAGGTGTGTTCGCTCCATGGGTGTTGTTGGTACGCATACCTTTCCCCGGAAACTCTCAGGTTTCCGTTTTCAAACTTTATATTGGCCCCGTCGGTTTTGTATATTTGGCCGTTTTGAGTTTTGAAACGCGATCCATCATTGACATATGTGTTAGTTCCGTCTATATATGTCGTTTTGTATAATATGTTTTTCTTGACATACAGCGAACCGTTTTCCATATATGCGTCTGTTCCGTTGAGCTCATAGAGCCCGGCTTCAATGCCTGCGTAATCATTTCCGTAGTGTAGGTCTACTAATGTATCATGTGTAAAGTAGTTATGTTCTTCGTTTAAGGCATACGTGGAAATAACGCCAGTCGGCTTCAGCCAGCATAAAGTATTTCCAAACGCGCTGATTGATTCAATCCACATTGTGTCAGGATCAAATGCGACTGGAGGCGCGTTAAGCAATACCACGCTTCCGGAAACTATCGTGAAAGAGTCGTTCCAGAAGCTTTCGTATTCGCTGATATTGATTTCTTCCTTTATGAAAAGAGTCCCACTCTCAATGTAGGCGTTGTCGTTATCAAGGACATATTCGACGCCGTTTGATGTAACCTTGCTTTCACCAACGACAAAAGAAGCAGCGTACCATCGGCCCGGGCGCCCGACCCAGTACATTTCGTCGCCGGGATCGACAAGCGTAGCGGATTTTTCATAGACGCCATCTCTGCTGAACAAGTATTGGTTATTATCGATTGTTACGGAGGGCACATCTTCGATTACTACAGTTGCGCTGAGCAGCGTGACGTCCGGGTCCTCAATATTGATTTCCATCGGCATTATCATTGACCCGACACGGCTGTCTTCGAGGTGCAAGGGCACATTGTCGTAAAACGTCATGTAGCCATCTTCATCGATTTTCACGTCTTCATTATCTACTATTGTTTGGGCAATCGTGTTTCCGTTTTCATCGAATATGACGGCGACCGCAATGTCGCTGGCGCTTGCTGTATGCCTGAATCCAAGATATTCCGGCGTGCCATCCCCATCTTTGTCGATCAGTACGATGGAGCGTCCATCAATTGCCAGTTCCATCTCGGGGAGTAGATTCTGTGATATGCCTTTATTCGTGAATGCCATGACATTCATGTTATCATGTATGTCTTCTGCTTTAACACCGTCCCTGATTTTGTACAAGTACATTCGTGCTCCGTCAAAAGAGCCGCCGCCGTAGCTCTCGGGAAAGCCGATGAGCAACACATAGCCGTGTATGTTTCCGGATTCGTCAATGCCTGCGTTTATAAAAAAGCCGGCCGAGCTTAAGGTATGGGTGTCGATGTTTAGGGCATATACATCGTAGCCAAATGACTTTTCGCCGCCGCTGGTCTCGGGGTAGAGCAGAAAGTCCGTATAGGCATACTCGCCATAGCCCATAAAAACAATATCGGCGCCACCGTTATCATTATCGATGAGGCTAATGTGTTCCTTGAGGTGGTGGACGTTACGCCAGGCGCCTGAATTAAGCAGTTCCTTGATCGTCGTGATACTGCCGTTGTTGACTGCTTGGTTTTCGACAATCTCGAAATATGGGCGCTTTTCGTTGAGAGGGGTTGGAGCCCAAGGCTCGTATCCGCCATCGGTGACGTCATAGTGGTCGTAGACATACCAGTCGTCCCAGTTTGTGATGTCAATGTCCACGCTGTTGTCCGCGCGCGCGCTTTGCCCTGCGAGGGCGTTCGGGAATATTACGAACGCGATGATGATAAGCGCGAATGCCGCTATTGTGCAGAGTTTCTTTTTTGTCATCTTTTTCATTATATCTCCCCCCATTTTGCCGGATTCGTTCCTTGCAGAGGCGAATCCCGCGCTTGCGGGCGGCAGGTTGCCGCCCCTACGATTTTTTGATTGTGCATACTGCGCTACTTTTATGCGCTTTCTTTTCATAGATATGCAGAAATTTTCGCATATAATGCAATGAAGAGATTGATTTTACTATACTTTTGAGGATTTTGCAAGCATTTTTTCAAATATGTATGCAAACAGTTTGTTACATTTTTAGTTATATTTAATACCCCTGCTACATGACGGACTGTGTGCCGGTCAAGCAACAGGGGTAGACAATTAATATCTTTTATAAGATGAAGCGGTTCTCATTGAAGCAGGAATCCCGCGACTTTAGTCGTGGGAGGTTCAAGAATCATGAAACAGAAATTATCCGCATCAAAAGAAGTATAGTTTGCTTTTTCAAATATGTATGCATGCTTGGAATGCTTGGTTGATGGCTTCGGCTATTGTGGCGATGTTGCGGCAGTCGCCGACGATGTGCACGTTGCTCTCGGGGGCGCAGCGGCGAAGGTCGTCCACCATGCGCCAGCGCTCCTGCATGCCCATGGCGAGGAGCACCGTGTCGCAGGGCATTTCGCTCAGTTCGCCGGTGATTTGGTTTTTGACGATTATGCTGCCGTCTTTGATCTCAGACAGCGCCGAACTATAATGCACCGGGATTTCCTTTGCGCTGAATATATTTAGGAGTTCGAGGGCGACGTTGTTGCTCGCGCTCTCGCGGAGCTTCATTTTGCCATTAGCTTCATCCAGCATTTCAATGACGGATACTTGCTTGCCGAGGTTCGCGCAGTCCAGGGCGGCTTCGTATCCGACGCCGCCTCCGCCGACGACAACAATGTTTTCACCCATTTTCGTCCGCTCTTCCTGCGCGTCGGGGGCCCAGTGGACATGGGGTTTCCTGATGCCGGGTATGCTGTCGGGGATAAGTGGATCGGCGCCGACGGCTATGACCAACGCGTTATAATTCTCTGTTTCAAGGATGTCTTTCGTGGCTTCGGTGTTCAGCAATATGCGAGCCCCTTTCTCCGCGCATTGTGCCGCATTGTGCCGCAGCCATGTAAGGTATTCCTGCATGTCGTTTTTAAACGATGGCTCGGCTGCTCCGACCACGTTTCCGCCGATGCGCGATGATTTTTCATATAATGTCACGTCATGGCCACGCGCGATCAGCGTTTCGAGCGATTGCAGCCCTGCCGGGCCGCCGCCGATGACTGCGACTTTTTTCTTTTGCTGCGCTTGCGGGATGACGCCGTCCCTCAGCTCTGTGGTCATTGTGGCCATCGGGTTGACCGCGCAGTACATCGGTTTCGGCACCCTGTAATGCTTGACGCAGGTGTCGCACCTGATGCAGGGGCGAACGTCTTCCGGCCTGTTTTCCGCGTATTTGATCGGCATGTCGGGGTCAGCGTGCAGGGGGCGGCACATCGAGACGAAATCCGCCCAGCCGTTCGATATTATCTCTTCCGCGTATTCGATGTTCATTATCGAACCGACAGTGCTTACTAGCAGGTCGGGGTGCGCTTCTTTGATGTCGCGGGCGTAGTGGACGTTGAAGCAGCGCTCCATCAGGTAGTTTTGGCACCAGTTGCGGTGGTATGTGAACGGCCCGCGCGGGTCGCTGTGGAGGCCTGCGGACACGTGGAGGATGTCGATATGGTCTTTCAGGTATCCCGCAAGCTCGATTGTTTCAGCGATATGCATTCCGTCGGGCGCTTCCTCGTCGCCAGAGCATCGATACTCAATTACGAAGTTTTCGCCGCAATGCTTGCGGATGGATTCGCAGACTTCGATGGCGAAGCGGGCGCGTTTTTCGGTGCTGCCGCCGTATTCGTCCGTGCGTTTGTTGAATTTCGGGCTCGTGAACTGCGATATGAGGTTGCCGTGGGCACCATGGACCATGACGATGTCCATGCCGGCTCTTTTCATGCGGCCTGCGGCGCTGCCAAACATCTCCACGACTTCGTTGATTTTTTCATGCGTCATTTCTGTCGTGGGGATGGGGGGGCGGTTTGCGTAAGATGCGCGCAATTCCTCGTCTTCGGATATGAACGATGATGCCGAATAGCCGACGGGGCCTGTCATAAGCGTTCCTTCGCCTGCATGGTTGATTTCCAAGGATGCGTGGCATCCGAATTGCTTGCACATGTCGGCATAGAGAGACAGGCCGTATATGAAGTCGTCCTGCCCAAGGTCGAGCTGGTAGCTTTGGTCGTATGTTTCACGGCGGTCGATGGAGCAGTTGCCGAGGCAGAGCGTAGTTATGCCGCCTCTGGCGAACATGCGGAGCCAGTCGACGAGCTCGCGGGTGACGTAGCCGTCGGGGGTGCTGAGCGTGGGTGTCGCGGGGGCGAGGAATATGCGGTTTTTGAAGTCGACGCCGCGTATGCGGATGGGGCTGAATACGTGTTTATATCGTGAGTTCATGGTGTTGTGCCTCCCTTTTGTATGTTGTTTGTTTGGCGGGAGTGGCGGGGGAGT
>JGI24702J35022_10001798_pt1 | contig 13229 bp, 9 predicted proteins | sample TergutTh196P4_FD_35022 | JGI IMG/M metagenome (IMG submission 35022)
TAAAATATAAAAAGTAAAATATAACGGCAAACAGCACATATTTTTTACATTTTACTTTTTATATTTTACATTTTACCTGCGCGGCATTGCCATTTTTTTCAAAATATTGTATTTTAAATAAAAATTTCGGAGGGAAGACAATGTATAAATTAGTATTGATCAGGCACGGCGAAAGCGTGTGGAACAAAGAAAACAGATTTACCGGCTGGGCAGACGTTGATTTGTCGGAAAAAGGAAAAGAAGAAGCGGTGAAAGCCGGGCAGCAGCTAAAAAAAGACGGGTTTACTTTTGACATCGCTTATACATCAGTTTTAAAAAGAGCGATAAAAACTCTTTGGACTGTAATGGACAATATGGATCTAAACTGGCTGCCCGTAATAAACAGCTGGAAACTTAATGAAAGGCATTACGGCGCGCTTCAGGGTCTCAATAAAGCCGAAACTGCCGCCAAATACGGCGAAGATCAGGTAAAGATCTGGAGAAGAAGCTATGATATCCCGCCTATGGCGCTTGAAGCCTCCGACGAAAGATATCTAGGCAATGACCCAAGATACTCCGGTTTGACAAAAGAAGAGCTTCCTTTGACGGAATGCTTGAAAGATACGGTCGCAAGAGTCGTGCCTTACTGGGAAAAAGAAATCGCGCCGCAGATCAAAGCGGGCAAAAAAATTATTATCGCCGCTCACGGCAACAGCCTCAGAGCTTTGGTAAAATATCTTGACAATATAAGCGATGAAAATATCGTAAACCTTAATATCCCCACTGCAATGCCTCTGGTTTATGAACTCGACGAAAATCTTAAACCCGTAAAAAATTATTATCTCGGAGATCCCGAAGAAGTCAAAAAAGCCATGGAAGCCGTTGCAAATCAGGGAAAAGCAAAATAGATGCAAAGATGAAGGAGGCATTGAGCATAGTAACCGACTTCGTCGTTTAGGTTACCAACTACTTTAACAATTTAATAAGTTTTTGCGTTTCAACATCAATTTCAGGTTTTGCAATATGTTCTTTTCCTGCAATTTCTCTTAATATCTCTAAATTCTTAACAAATCGCTTAATGCTTAACTTTGTTCTGTCTTGAATGTATCTGCAAAACAAACCGTTAAATGTGATTCTATTGAATCTCTCAATTGATGAAATATAGGTCTTGCTTGTAAGTCTGATTTCGTCATCATAAAACTTTTTTCAATTTGAAATAAATTGTGATAGCCGTCTATAACTATTTGCGCTTGGCAATTTAAATTTGTTACATATCCTTTTATTCCGGCTTTTCGTCGTGTTTCCTCTATCAATTTATAATTTATCTCTTTACTTGCTTGTGTTATACTTAAAATCTCGATTTCCGAATTATTTCATTGCTCTCTAACTGCCACTGCGCTTTTCTTATCTGCTTCTCTATATTCCTTAAGTCTAACTCTGCTCGTTTTTGTCCATATTGATAAACTACTCGCCTTTGCGTCTTCTTGCCGTTTACTTTGTTTCTAAATTCTTTTGTCGTATCAAATATTTGCCCATCGCTTAATTGTTCATCTATGCCTTTGCGATATTCCTCTATTTCATACGGCGTTTTGGCTACGCGCGAACCTAATATAAATTTAAATCCTTATGCCTCTAATAAATCTAAATTCTCTCCCGACATCATTGCCGCATCTGCTACTACCGTTAATTCCTTTACTTTGCACCTTTCTCCGAATTCTTTCAATACTGGCAACATCGTCTTCGTTTCCGCTTTATTGCCTTCAAAACTGTTTATCCCTAACGGAAATTCTTTCTCGTCAATAAGTAAACCAACCACTATTTGAGGCTCTAATCTTCGCTCCTTGCTTAGCCCACTCTTCCTATATTCATCTTCTTTCTCTATCTCAAAATACAATGTCGTTACATCGTAAAGCAACAACGATGCCTTTTTAAGCCCTCTTCTTTTTATGTACTCTTCTGTTATTCGTTCTCTGTATTTATTTTTTAATGCTCGCTTTAAACTTCTGTATATCGCCGCTTCCAACGGATATTCTAAACCCAACCTCTCTAATATCTCTACCGTCTCTAACTTCGACGCTGGCCTTATTATCCTCGCTATTGTTACCTGTTTAAATATTTCATCTTTTACTTCGTTTATCCCTATCTTGTCGTATATTTCTCCTATCGTGTCATACAAAAATTTTGAATACGACTTCTTGTGTATTATTTCGCTCTCCGCCTCTCCTTCAAATTCTCTAAACCTAAATTCTTCCTGTACCTTATCTTTCAATTGCTCTCGCGCCAATGCTAAAAACATTTCCTCTTCATCGTTATGCGCTACTCCTATTACTTTTCCTCTTTCTTTTGTAATTATTCATACTCTGATTGTTCCTTTGTACCCTTTTGATTTGTTTATGAATTTTCCCATGTTGACATTTTATCAAATCATTAGTTAGGTTACCATTTTTACGCCTTTTTGTGAGTGGATTTATCGAAAATATCAAAAAGCGACGAAGTCAGATATTAAAAATTTGCTGTATGCAAGATTTTGGAGAGTAATCCCAAAATTTTACAATTTTGATAAGTTTTTGGATTGCAGTCTAAACATAAGTAAATTGAATTACTGAAAGAATTGTGGCAGGTATGTCTAAATTTTTCCATAAACAGCAGATAATTAAGCAGCCGACAATATACTGCGGTATGTTTGCATAGGTCTTGCCATATATGCGTTTTCATATTTTACGTCTATTTTGGCGGTGAATAGCAGATAGTCTATCTGTTCCATTACCGCTATTTTCTTTTCATTGCTTACGCTTGCGTCTTTTAAGTATATTATCACAGCTTCGCCGTCTTGGGCTTCTTCCATTGCTTTTATAAAATCTGTCACGTTTTTATTATATACAGCTTCTTTTATTCCCTCCTTTAAGGTTTCGTCTTTTATCTCTATGTTTTCAACAAGTCCGGGTAACATTTTCTTTATATCACGCATAGATATATCCCCTATTGTGTATTCGCCCAATGCTGACATTATGCCAGACATTACCTTAAATAATCCGTTGATTTCTAAATTATCTCTGCCTTCAGAGTATTCTTTTATTGCAGCAATATCCATCAGCAGCATTCCGTCATACTCTAATGCTTTACGATTGAAATTTCCGTCTATGCTTTTTACTAACAACGTATTGGTTTCTTCTTTGGTTTTGTAATCGTATATTACAAGATTGCCCTTGTTGTCGTATATTATTCCGTCAGCAAATCCAAAATTATCGTTCCAAACGCTTTGCTCGGTTACTACAAATATCTCTATCTCTTTGGCTTTAGATTGTTCAATAATATCACGGTGGTTTGTTACAAGGTCGTTATACTGTTTTTCGCTTAAAGCGAGTTTCACATACGGTATATCCTGTTGATTTAACAATTCTTCAAAAGCGCCCCTTATGTCGCCGTCCATCAAGTAAATAAATTTATCAATTATTGCGTCGCGGTGTTCTCTTTCTATCTTGGATAATCCGCCGGCATATTTCTCAAAGCTTGTATAGTCTTGTGACGCATAATCAAGCAAATCTTTATATCCTACTTTTATCAAATTATCTTCAAATCGGACGCCCCTTTCGGTATTGTTATCTACTGTTATTGAACTTAATTCAGCATTGTCGATTTTTATTCCGGTTGCGTTAGATATTGCGAATTTCAACGCCTTAGTGTTATTTATGGCTTTTACTATTCTTTCATGTTCTATGCCGTCAGCCGATATAACAATGCTGTCATTTATCCTGCTTATTCGGACAGGGACTCCGTCTATGCTTATTCCTGTGGCTTCGCCGTCTACCATGTCATTTACAACATAAACAGTATAGTTTTTTAAATTTACTACTTTTGCTTGACCGCGCTGTTTTACTACTTCAATTAAATCAGAAGATTTGAGATATTTATAATCTATGATAATATGCGTAACGATGTTTACAGAAGCCCCAATTAAAATACCTACCGCCGTAACAGTAGCAAGTAATAGCAGAGAGAAAGGATTAAGAAGCAATCCTGCCATTATGGTTGCCATAAAGCCAACATAACCGCTTAAAGACACGACTAAAGGGGCAGAATTGGATTTTACGGCTTCTTTGAAGGTTTTCTCGTCTTGAGCATGGGCTAAAGTAAATCTTTTAGGATTCAGCGATTTAAAAAATTCATTAGACTTAAATGCAATAATTGCAGCCATTGTTAACCGGCTTTTGCCTTGCATAATAAGATTGTTCACATATTCTTGGTTTTCCGGTAAAATGGCTTTGTTGGCTATTGTCTGTGCATAATCTCTGCGTTTTCTGAGCAGATTTTCAAAATGTTGTTCGACTTTACTATATTTGTCTCTTGTAATATTGTTAACCTCATTAAAATCAACATATATCAATTCCCGACCATTTACTATTTGTCCGTCTTTTTCCTTTCGAAAAGTAAATGAATATTTTTGAAAATCAGGTGAGCCTTTATCCATATTATTTACGATATTGAAAAGATTTTTCATATCTAAGATAAATCTTGTTTTGTCATGAATACTTCCTAATTCCGACATCATTATTTGCAATTGAAGTAGCTCATTGATAAAAACATCGTACCAATCAATTTGCGGTGTATATAATAGCAATAATAGCAGTTGTTTACCTGTTTTTTCTGAAAAAGTTGCAAGCTCTTGTTCACTGAGCGTCAGCTGATATCTATCACCTAAAGTTTCTTTATACCTTTCTTCTGCACGTTTCATGGTGTTTTCATAATCTTCTGCTATATCATCCAAAACTTTTTTCAAAGAGTTTTTCGGCAGACCGTTCATAAATTTTTTGTTCGACTTAAGCCTGCTTACTATTCTATAGGCTAGTTCCAAAGGCGTCAAACTTGAAACGTCTTTATCCGCAAATATTTTTTTTGTTTCAGTTAAAACTGCAGCAAGTTCAAAAAAATCCATTTTTCTGCCTTTAACATTAACAAACAACTGATGTAGTGCCCTCGGCATATCATGAGCATCATTACTAGTGATATTTCTCATACTTACATCCATCAAATGCTGAACAGGCATCTGTTTTTTGTTATGAGAATTATGTACGCCGGTAACCAGCACATCAAGCGTATAAGAATACATTTCATGCAAAATTGCCATATTCAACCCTATTGGACTAATTCTTTCATGTTTAAGAGTAGCATGTCCAAGCTCGTGTACCAAAACACCAAAAAACCGCTGTCTATCATCGGTTCTGTCTATGTTTACCCCTATCATACTGTAATTGTCTGAACTTATGCTTACACCTGTGCCTTTAGTAAAATGAAAAAGAAGTAAATATTCAAACATTTGCGGATTAATAAAGCCCGTAAAACCTTCATTTTCAAGTAGCAGCACAACATCGTTTGCAAGCATCGTCAAAACAGCATTGACGGTTTGATATCCCATTTCATAATTTTTTATTAACGTTTCCTTTTTAAAATTATCATTTCCTTCATAGGCTAACGTATTCGCTATTTCATTATCAATAATCATCCGCTTATAAATAAGTTTTTGTATATATTCAGGCATATTTTTAACAGTTTCTGCTTTTATTCCTGCAAGATCTGTATGATTTTTCATGTAATTTGCAATATTGTCATCAGCATAACTGCTACTGTAAGATTTAGAATGTTCCTCAACGGAAACTTTAAAATAATCTATCAAACGCCTTAGAACATCTTCGGCGCTTATACCTGCAATAGACGTAATATTTTTGAGTATTTCAATACTTTTATACCGCTCTCCGAAATCTGTTGCTATTTCAACCAAATTCTTCAAAAGTGTATCAGTAATTTCATTAGGAACGCTTATCTGCAAAGATTCTTTAGAAATAACTTTTATAGCAGAATGTGAAACAGGTTTTATAAAAGCAGAAAGCATAGGTCTAACAATTTTTTCCATTGTGCGCGAAAGTATGCCGCGAATTCCCCACTTATCTTTTGTTCCTGGTTGGGATAGTTGTTTACGTGTGTCTTTCGTTTTTGAAAGTTCTTTTTGTAGCAAAAGATTCTGCATTGCATCAGAGAAGTATTTATAAATGTCGTATTTTACTCCATCTAAGTCTTTGCCTAAATAACCGGCTTGCTGAACTTCTTTAGTCGCGTCTTTTGAAAAGTAAATGTCGGATTCAAACAAGGTCAAAGATATGGCCTTTAAAATTTCGTATTCAATGTCTGTTATGTTTTGTAATGGATTTTTTGTATTGAATAGATTTGCTAAAGGTGAAGTAGCAAAATTAAGAATTTCTTTTATGCTTTGCGTTACGGCTTTAAGCGGTATTGTTTCTTTTCCGGTCAATACAATATCTGCGGTTTCGCCAGATAGACTTACTGTTATTTTATCTTCTTGTATTACAACATTTGCCCCTGCTTCTTTTAACGTGTTTATTATGGAAGATAGTTCCGGAGAGTTTATACCAAACATTCTTACACTTGCTTCAATAAACAAAGCTTTTTGCGATAGAGGAGTATTGCTTGACGCTATTAAACATGCCAAAGACTCGGAAAATATCTTTCCTTGCTTTTTTAATGTGCTGTTATATTTTGTATGCGCCGCGCGTATATCGCTTGTTACGGCAGGGGTTATAACTATTGCAGATATTCCTTTCGCCGTTAATATCTCTTGCAAGCCCTTGCTGTGATAACCGCCGGTAATCATTATCTTTACTTCATTGGCGCTACTTAATATCTCTGCTACGGGTCTGGTTTTGGGTGAATTTTCAACAAGCTCGGTGCGTATAGGGGGAGGAGGGTAGGCAATGTCAAGATTTGTCGTAAATACGTAATCTCTACTCGTATTTATTTCATAGTATTTTGTTAACTCGGGGAAATCTTGTTTTATTTCGTTTAGGTGTTGCGAACCGGAATATTTCTCGTATATGGATATAAACTTATCAAGCCGTCCTTTTACATATTCCCAATCTTCTTTTGGCAATGACGTAGTGAGATAGCCATTAAAGTAGTCTTTAAAGTCCGATATATACGTTATCTCTGCTTCGGTATTGTCATAGGATAAAGCCATTCTTATACGTTCAGTCAAATGACGCTGCTCGGAAATCAGTTCTATCGGGTTTAATCTGTTTACCGCTCTGTTTATCTCAATCAATGTGGATAAATTACGATAATCTTTTCTTAAATCTACATTTTCTTTTTCTGCATAATTTCCTATTACTTCTATCAGTTTTTCCGTGTTACTGAAACTTTCTGTGTATTCTTGCAGTTGGCGGTAAGCGCTATAAGGAAGACGTTTTTTCATTTGCTCTAACAAAAGCTGTAATTCCTGCGAGACTTTTGCCATATTCGTCTTAGAAGACAGCTCGTTCATATCCATATAAAACTTAATGTTTGGATAATCAGTCATTCTTATTCTTGTTATGTTGTTATATCTTTTGGGATTTTCGTTAATTTTTTTTACATACTTGCTTATTACAGCATATAACTTTACGTCGCTGATTTTCCCTTTTAAATACTCGTCAAGCGTTTTATTGAATCGGATGTTTCTGTGGTTGGTGTATATTTTGTTTAATACTCTTATGTTTCGATTTATCTCTTTAGCAATTTTTTCATACTGCTCTTTCTTAGACTCAATATTGGCAAGCCGAACAATGTTATCTCTGTGAAGACTTACGTTTTCTATTCCCTTTAACGCAACTTCTTTGTCCTGTATCATATAATAATATTCGCCGGCAGTTAAATCTCCTTCGTCAACAAAATTATTTATAAGCTTATCTCGTAATTCTTTGTTTTCTATCTGCTTAATCCAGCTTACGTCTATATTACCAACTCCACCCTCAACGTAAACGCCGTTGAGATTATAACTATTATCAAGAACTTCAATTATTTTGGATATATTTCTTTGTGTATCGCCGTGCGAATGCAAATCTTGAATGTTGATTATGACGGTATCGCTTTGCATATCAGATATGCTTGTAACTTTACCGTAACTGTTAGGAATTAAGATTTTAGATTGGAAGATGTCTTGAAAATTGCCGGATATGTTTGCGGCAGGAACGCCCATAGACGCAGCTAATAAGTCGCTCGCCACGACGGAAAAAAGGAATACTACTGTGGTAAATAGAGATATTACCTTTTTTATCCCGCTCACTTTTACCACCTCTAAAACACCTGCAGATTACTTATATATAAGTATTATATTTCTAAATATTCAAAACGACAAGGGTTTTTAATAGTTTTACAAATTTTTCACAAGGACAAATTTGAACATAAATATTTGCGCGATAAAAATCAGCAAGAATTTAAATTTAGCGAATTTGAAGGCGAAAAGTCGACAGATATAATTCATAAGAAGTCATATTCTAAATTTTTATACGACACACTTTCTGACGTATATAATAAATTGCAGCTATGTGAATTAAAAGATGAAATATTCAAACAAATAACGCTTGCAAGGATAATAAGACCTGCATCAAAATTAGATACGGTAAAAATACTTGATAGGTTAGGGTTAAATTTTCCATTGGATGCTCTCTTGACAGCAAAGACAGCGCAGAATTGAAAGCGTAACGAAAGAACTAAACGGAATAGACTCAAGAATATCAAAACTGTTAGACCTGCACTTAGACAATGGTATTACTAAAGAAGAATATGACAAGAAACACACCGAAGAAATAAAAAGAAAAGAAGATTTGAAGCGCGAGCTGGAAGGACTGCAAGGCAACGACAAACCATTCAAGGTCAGCATAGATGTCGTCGTGGATTTCCTACGGAGCATAAAACAAACTTTCAAAAGTTCTGAAGTACCGCAAAAAAATGAGATTTTACATTTAACACTTCAGAACTTGAAACTAAAAAATAAAGTGATTGATTTTTCATACAAAAAGCCCTTTAACTTAATAAAGGGCTTGAAAGAACGTCCTGTAGTGTGCCGAGGGCGGGACTTGAACCCGCACGCCGCCTGAGCAGCTTGAGATTTTGAGTCTCACGTGTCTGCCAATTCCACCACCTCGGCTTTAAAGAACTTCAAAAATGAGAATAGTATTTTATAATAAAAGCGTTTTTTAGTCAAATACATTCATCGCCGAAATTGTTTTTATTTTTCAACTATCTTTCAAATTCAAATTCGAGGCCGCAGATCCTTACCAAATCGCCGGGTTTGCAGCCCATCTTTTCGAGTTCATCTTCCAAACCCATTTTTTTCAGTATATTCTGGTAGCGCCTCAGTGCGTCGTCTTCGGAAAATTTTGTCATTTCGGTTAAAGTTTCAACTTTTTTGCCGGTAACGACAAAAACTCCGTCTTCTTTATGGATTTTAAATTCAGGCTCATAAATATATTTTTTTACCGGCACCGTTTCTATCTCTTCTTCCGCATTAAATTTTAACGGTTTGTCAAGCATTTTTACGGTTTCCGCCAAAAATTTCTCAACGCCCTCTCCGGTAGCCGCGGAAATCATCATAATTTTTTTTGTTTTTAAGCGTTTTTTAAATGCCTTTATATGTTTTTCGCATTCCGGCAGATCAATTTTATTCAGCACTGTTATAATGTGTTTTTTTGAAAGGTATTTTGAATATTTTTTGAGTTCGCCGTTTATTATTTTATAGCTCTCATACGGATCGCTTCCGTCAAAGCCGCTGATATCTATTAAATGTATAAGCACTTTCGTACGCCGGATATGGCGTAAAAATTCCAAGCCAAGCCCTTTGCCTTCATGAGCGCCTTCTATTATACCCGGAATATCGGCCGCGACAAAATGTCTGCCTTTATAGTCGACAACTCCCAAATTCGGAGACAGAGTGGTAAAAGGATAATCCGCTATTTTCGGTTTCGCGGCTGAAATCTGCGAAAGCAGAGTTGATTTTCCGGCGTTCGGCAAACCTACAAATCCGACATCCGCGATCAAACGAAGCTCCAAATTTATTTCGGCCGTTTCTCCGGGCTCGCCTTTTTCGGCAATTCTCGGAGCGGTATTTTTCGCGGTTTTAAAAGAGGCGTTGCCTCTTCCGCCTCTTCCGCCTTTTGCGGCCAAAATTTTTTCTCCGGAAGTTTTTAAATCTGCAAAAAGTTCCCCGTTTTTAAAAATAAGAGTCCCCTGCGGGATTTTTATTATCAAATCTTGACCGTACTTGCCGTATTTATCGCTCGGCTGGCCTTTATGTCCGTCTTCAGCTCTAAATTTAGGTTTGTAAGAAAGGTCTAACAGGGTTGTTTTATGCGGGTCTGCTTCAAAATAAATATCGCCGCCCTTTCCGCCGTTGCCGCCGTTCGGCCCGCCGAAAGGAACGTACTTTTCCCTTCTAAAAGAAATACAGCCGTCGCCACCGCGTCCGGCTGTAAGAAAAATATTCGCCTTGTCTATAAACATTAGCTTTTAATTTACGGAAGAATATTTACGAAGCATCTGTCGCCGGACTTTCTTACGAATTTTACAGTCCCGGTGATTTTTGCGAAGATCGTATTATCTTTACCCATTCCGGCATTAACGCCCGGATAAAACTTTGTTCCGCGCTGACGCACAATAATTGCGCCTGCGGAAGCTTTTTGATCTCCGTATATTTTTACGCCTAACCGTTGACCGTGCGAATCGCGGCCGTTATTAGATGAGCCTTGAGCTTTTACGTGTGCCATTTTGCTGTCTCCTGATAAAATTACAAATACCGATTAATTTGCTTTGATCTTTGTTATTTCCAGCTCAGTGATATACTGGCGGTGTCCCTGCATTTTTTTGTAGCCTTTTTTCGGTTTTCTCTTAAAAACTATAACTTTCGGCGCTCTTTTTTGAGCGACAACTTTAGCTACAACGCTGGCGCCTTCAACTTTCGGTTTCCCTACAGTCGCTTTATCGCCGTCCGCAAGCATAAGGACTTCGTCGAGAACCACTTCCTGTCCGACCTCTGCTTCATTAAGTTTTTCTACTACTAAACTGACGCCTTCTTCAACCCTGTACTGCTTTCCGCCTGTTTTAATAATCGCATACATTGACATACTCCTTTGTAATCTGTATAATCTACAAAAATTGAAAAAGAAAGTCAAATAGATGAGCAGCGTCTTAAAAGGATTCTAACCATGTACTTATCAAAAAGAGTTCAGGCAATTAAACCTTCTCCGACTTTGGCTATTGACGCTAAAGCAAAAGCATTGCAGCAGCAGGGCGTAGACGTAATAAGTTTTGGCACCGGAGAGCCGGATTTTGACACGCCGGACAATATTAAAGATGCTGCCGTTAAAGCGATAAACGCAGGTTTTACAAAATATTGCGCGGTGTCCGGAACGCCTGAAATAAAAAATGCGATAATCAATAAACTTAAAAAAGACAATGAACTTGATTATACGCAGAACGAAATTATCGTTTCCTGCGGCGCAAAGCATTCGCTGTACAATCTTTTTATGGCAATATTCAACGACGGCGATGAAATAATAATACCGGCGCCTTACTGGGTTTCTTATCCGGATATGGCGATCCTTGCCGGAGCAGTTCCGGTGATAATCAATACCGGCGATAAAAATAATTTCAAAATTGATCCCGCAGAAATAAAAAAAGCGATAACGCCTAAAACAAAAGCGATCGTTATAAATTCGCCGTCAAATCCTACGGGCGTAACGTATTCCTGCGATGAATTAAAAGAAATCGTAAAAGTATGCGCAGAAAATAAAATTTTGATAATATCCGACGAAATATATGAAAAACTGGTGTACGATAATTTTAAATTTTGCTCGACCGCATCGGTGCTTCCGGAAGCAAAAGCAAACACCATAGTAATAAACGGCGTTTCCAAAGCGTTTGCGATGACAGGCTGGAGAATAGGTTATACCGCAGGCCCGAAAGAAATAATTTCGGCGATGACAAAAATCCAAAGCCAGTCAACGTCAAACCCGACGTCAATATCGATAAAAGCCGCGGTCGAAGCTTTGAACGGCCCGCAGCATGACGTTGAAAAAATGAGGATCGAATTTGAAAAAAGAAGAGATTATATAGTCGACAGGCTTAATAAAATGGAAGGAGTTTCATGCATAAAGCCCAACGGCGCCTTTTACGTTTTCCCGAATGTCTCAAAACTTATCGGAAAAACTTTTGACGGAAAAGTTATAAAAAACGATATGGACATTGCGGATTACCTGCTTGAAAAAGCCAAAATCGCGGTTGTTCCGGGTTCGTCTTTCGGAGCCGAAGGATATATACGGCTTTCTTATGCCACTTCAATAAAATTAATTGAAGAGGGAATGAACAGATTACAATCGGCAATCGGATCTCTTTAACGAAAATTTACCAAGATAAACATACTATCCCGTCGCTTTCAGCTACGGGATATTTGACTTTTGCCGTTTTCCGCTCCGCCTTCGTAATTTGCAATTGGGTTTCTCTAATAACCCTGCCTACGTCGGTCATTCCCGTGAAAACGGGAATCCATGTTTGCTGTTGTCGTCGATAAAAAAGCAATGTGGGTTCCCGATAACAAATTTCGGGACAAACTGGGTTTTTAGAGAGACCCAATTGGGACGAAGGAACTTTGTTCCGAAGTCCCCGTAATTCATAATTATTTCCGCTCTTCTCTCTTCCGTTAAGTCTTTTGCGTACACGCATTGCATTTATTCCACAAATATCTCAACTCTCCGGTTTTGCGATCTTCCCTCACGCGTCTTATTGTCTCCCTTAGGTATTGTCGCTCCGAACCCTACATAATTTATCTTATTTGCCGGTATCTTATTAAATATAACAAACTCTTCATACACCGCCCTGGCTCTCTGCGTTGATAATATCTTGTTTTGCTCAGCGCTTCCCGTACTGTCCGTATGGCCTTCCACAGTTATATTCTTGTAATCGAACTTTTTTATTGCTTCCGCTTCTTTCGCTATCAGTTCTTTTGTTTTTTCCGTCAGCTCCGCGCTTCCCGCCGCAAAACTTTCCATATCCAGACTGATCCTCTTTAGCATCGGCTGTTCTCTTCTCTTTCTAGCTTCTTCTCTTGCCTGCGCCATCGCGTCTTTATCATCCGCGTCTATAGCCATTTGCCTCTTTGCTCTTTCCTGCGCTTCCTTTATTCTTGCTTCATATTCCTGAGCCTCTTGTTTTGCTCTCCGCGCTTCTTCCTCTGCTTTCATTCTCTCTTGTTCGGCTATCAGGGCTTCTTTTATTAATCTTTCTTCTTCCGCCTGCCTTGCTTTTTCCAGCGCTTCCGCCTGCTTTATTGCCTCTGCTTCAGCAGCCTTTTTTTCTTTTATCTTTCTTGCCTCTTCGGCTTGTCTTGCTCTTTGCTCTTCTTTTGCTTTTTTATACGCCGCTTTCTTTTC
>JGI24702J35022_10001799_pt1 | contig 13227 bp, 10 predicted proteins | sample TergutTh196P4_FD_35022 | JGI IMG/M metagenome (IMG submission 35022)
GGGATTCCCCCTCATCCTCTTTGAAGGAGGGGGGAATCGAGGGGGACCAGAGGGTCCCCCTCGAAAGTATGAACGCCCAGGAACCACAGTTCGTTCATACTCACACCGTCCAATCGTTCTCTTCCTTATAGGCAATTGCCTGCTTAAATATGTCTTTCAGGGTCAGGCAGAATAACCCAATAAGTGAAAATATTATTACCGCAACCGATGTCATAAAGCTAAACCAGAAAATCAATTTTATGGTGTAGATAATGGCAATCAAAAAACATGATACAGAACATTTCCTAAGGCAGCTTACGTTCGCGGCGACAAAGGGATTGCCGCCGAGCAAGGTCCTAAACATCGACTTAAGCTGCCATACAATGTACAACGCGCATAGGCCTGATGATGTTAGAATAATCGTAAATGGCATAACAACCGAACTATTGTAACCGAAAAAAGCCGCCAGCGACGGCATAACAAAAGGGACAACAATACAGCACACGATTCCGCAATAGAACATAATATCAACCAGAACTTTTGTTAAGTAGTGAACGAAGCTGTTCTTATACATAAAACTCCTCCCAAGTATAGGTTACAGATCCAAAGCCAGGCGCAGAGCCAAGTCCTGAAACAGATCCAAAGCAAGGCACAAAAACAGGCGCAGAGCCAAGTCCAGATACAGAGCCAAGGCTAGAGCCAAAGCCAGGCGCAAGTCCAGGCACAGAACCAAAGTCAGGCACAAAAACAGGCGCAGAGCCAAGTTCAGATACAGAGCCAAAGCCAGAGCCAAGGCCAGGCGCAAGTCCAGGCGCAGAGCCAAAGTCAGGCACAAAAACAGGCGCAGAGCCAAATTCAGATACAGAGCTAAGGCTAGAGCCAAAGCCAGGCGCAAGTCCAGGCGCAGAGCCAAAGTCAGGCACAAAAACAGGCGCAGAGCCAAGTTCAGATACAGAGTCAAGGCTAGAGCCAAAGCCAGGCGCAAGTCCAGGCGCAGAGCCAAAGTCAGGCACAAAAACAGGCGCAGAGCCAAGTTCAGATACAGAGCCAAAGCCAGAGCCAAGGCCAGGCGCAAAACAGGTACATATTCAAGGCCAGGTCCACATCCAAGTATGGCTATGGAGGTATTATTACATGCCAATTACCTTATGTCAATATATATTTATCGAAAAACAATAAAAATATATTGTTTATAGGCGTTGTGATGACTTGTTTGGCTTAGTTAGTGTCTCTGTCACTCTATTTATAGGATTATTCAGCCGTAAGTGATAATTTTGTGGTACTTACGGCTGAAAGTTTGCTAAAAATTCCAACATAGAATTCTGAGAATTCGGGCAGAGGATTTTGTCAGTTCCTTTTACAATTTGATAACTCCTGATAATTCCGGTGGTTAAGGTGATTAAGGTTCCGGTGATTGAAATGACTTTTTCTTATAGACGCAGTAATATCAATGTTGTATACTAATCACAACAACTAATAGGTCCAGCCATAAGTGTCATATTTTTGCACTTACGGCTGCAGTGATTTGGGAGGCTGGAAATGCAAACACTTATAGGACGCTCTGAAGAACAGAGAAGGCTGAAGAAATACTATGCTTCAGAGAAATCAGAATTTGTCGCTTTGTATGGCAGGCGCCGCGTCGGAAAAACTTTTCTTGTTAAATCACTATTCGAATCTGATTTTGTGTTTTATGCATCGGGCATTCAGGATGGCGCTGCCGTAGCGCAGATTGAAAACTTTAACAATGAAATTGACAATTATGGAGGCAGGGCGCTAAAAGAGGCGGCAAACTGGTCGGAGGCGTTTGAAAACCTTAACGATCTTATTGCCGCGTCTTCTAAAAAGAGAAAGAAAGTCGTTTTTCTGGATGAAATATCATGGATGGGCACAGCGCCTTCAAATTTCTTGTCGGCGCTTGATCATTTCTGGAACCGATGGATAACCTCAAGGGACGATGTCCTCCTTATTGTCTGTGGGTCGGCTACTTCATGGATCATCGATAACATAGTAAATAATACGGGCGGGCTTCATAACAGGCTGACAGGTCAAATACAGCTGGCGCCCTTCTCACTCAAGGAGTGCGAAGATTATTTCCGTGATAAGGGGATTCCGTTGCCTCGTTTCCAAATACTTGAGGCGTATATGGTTTTTGGGGGCGTCCCGTATTATCTTGAGCTTTTTGAAGCAGATCGAAGTCTCGCCCAAAACATTGACAGGATGTACTTTGAACCGGGCGCTCCCTTGAAAAATGAGTATGCAAACCTTTACCGGGCGCTATTCAAAAACGCGGATAACTATATAAAGGTTATTGAAGCTTTGGCTTCGAAGCGGAAAGGACTCATCCGTGAAGAAATATCGAAAAAATCAAAAATAAAAGGCGGCGGCACTCTGACGACGGTTTTAACTGATTTAATCCATTGCGGTTTTGTTCGTGACTATCTTGCATTTGGAAAGAGTAAAAGAGACAGGTTGTATCAATTGATAGATCCATTTACGTTTTTTCACTTAACATTTTCTGATAAGCAAAAAAGATTCATGGATAACTTCTGGATACATTTCAATACTACTCCGGCGCATTCAGCGTGGAGTGGATATGCTTTTGAACTTGCCTGCCTTCTGCATATACCACAAATTAAAACAAGCCTCGGCGTATCGGGCGTTTTGACACAGGCGTCATCATGGCGGAGTAAAACAGCGGATCCAGGGGCGCAAATCGACCTGGTAATTGATCGCGAAGACAAAGTAATCAATCTTTGTGAAATGAAATTTGCTTCCACGGAATTCACAATTGACAAAGCTTACAACGCAAAGCTCAGGGCAAAGAGAGCGGCTTTCTTGTCTGAGACGGCAACGCGGAAAGCCGCGCATACCACCCTTGTCACAACGTTTGGAGTTAAACATAACGAATACGGCGCAGAGGTATTGTTTCAATTAACAATGAACGACCTTTTTATATGACTTGAGCTATAGGCAGAGATTCGAAATAGATTCATAATAATATTCACGACTAGCGCCGTCACCGGCGCGACGCGAAAGTATGTCGCCGGTGCGACGCAAAAGAAAGTCGCCGGCGTGACGCTAAAGTGTGCACGGCACGGCGCGAAAGTATGTCACTGGCGTGGCGCGAAAGTATGTCACTGGCGCGACGCAAAAGTGTACCTCGGTGTGATATGAAAATGTGCCACCGCGCTGCACGGAAGTATGTCGCCGGAGTGACGCTAAAGTGTGCACGGCACGGCGCGAAAGTATGTCACTGGCGTGGTGTGGAAGCACGTTACCGGCACGGCGTGAAAGTGTACCTCGGTGTGATATGAAAATGTGCCGCCGCGCTGCACGGAAGTATGTTGCCGGAGTGACGCGAAGTACGTCGCCGTGAAGGTTATTCCGAAGGTTATTCCGAAGGTTATTCCGAAGGCTTTTCCGAAGGTTATTCCGAAGGTTATCCCGAAGTCTTTCTGAGGGAGCTGTTTTCAAAATAATAATATTTTGTTCATGGTTTCGATATATAATAAATGGGGTAAACTCAGTTCCGGAGTCAGACGCCTTATGGCGCGAAAGCAGAAATAATTTCTTAATTTGCAGAAAATTTTCATAAAAATACAGACAGGGGATTATACGATGTCTAAGAAGACCTTGTGGTTGACAATGAGAAAAATCACTTCGCTGTTTCTTTCTTTGTTGGTGATTATTGGCGTTTTTACGCCGGCTTCGGACGGGCGAATATATGCCGCCGCAGCTAATTCAGCTTATTCAGCTTATTCAACCTATTCAGCTAATTCAGCTAAATCAGCTTATTCAACCTATTCAGCTAATTCAGCTAAATCAGCTTATTTAACCTATTCAGCTAAATCAGCTAATTCTACTTATTCAACTTATTCAACGCCCACATACATCGATCAGGGAAGTATAGTGAATATCAGGGCGGTTGAAGCTCTGACCGGGTTGGGCATCCTGAAAGGTTATGACGACGGGTATTTCCGCCCGGATAGAAACGTTAACCGGGCTGAATCAGCCAAGATCATATGTTATCTGCTGATTGGCGCCGAGGCTGCGGACGCCCTTCCACGGACTGAGTCAAGTTTTGACGACGTTTCGGCGGAGCATTGGGCAAACCCGTTTATTGAACATTGTGTACAAAGAGGCATAATTGTCGGATATGGCGACGGGCGCTTCGGACCAGATGACAACGTGACGGCTTCACAATTCGCAAAGATGCTGCTGATGACTGCCGGGTACGGCGCCAAAAGCGAATTCTCCGGCTCTGAATGGGAACGGGCGACCATCGACTTGGCGACGTCAAACGGCATTGAAATCCTCTCACGAACGGCAACCAGCGATTACGTTGCGCCCGCGACCCGCGAGCACGTCGCACAGTACGCCTATAATACGCTGACTATCCCTAATATAGTAATTTATGACGCTGCCAGCGGCAAATACATCGACACAGGGATAAACCTGATTTATTCGTCGTTCGGAGTTGAACCTTCAAATATTCTTATAGATGATGAAGATGATACAGTCTTCGAAGAGGACACTACCGGCCTCGCCGACGCCATCGACCCGGATATATATTCAGGCGAAGGCTATAGTCAGTACTACCGCGATACAATTGTAAACGGATACTATTATGATCACCGAGGTTATATGATCACAGAGAGCGATTACAACGACATGCTGGCAAAACGCAACAGAATATATTCGGAAGTCATATCGCGCGACATGGACGACTATGATAAAGCTCTGGCCATTCATGATTGGATATGCAACAATATTGAGTATAACTATGACTTTTACAATAATAGAGACATTTGGAAGCCAACGAAATCAGATTATATCTATGAACATCAGTTAGCATGGGCGGGGTTGTTTTTGGGAACAGCGGTTTGCGCCGGCTATTCCGATGCGTACAAATTCCTGTTGGAAGGATTGGATATCGAGTGTTATTACGTCGCCGGGGATCAGCACGCCTGGAATATTGTCAATGTTGGCAACGCATATTTTCATGTGGATACTACTTGGGACGATCAGAGTTGGGGAATAAGACACAACTACTTTCTAATCTCCGACTCCTCAAACGCTAAAAAAGGGTATCAATGGGATCGCGGCGTATACCCCTCGTGCCCAAATGATTATGCGTTCCCAACGGTCTACGTCAGCGCGAATGACGCGTCATATGGACAGGCAGCCGTAAAAGCAGGAGGCGGCGTTTCAACCTCGTCATTGTCAAAGGTGATCAAAGGCGCCGAGGTAAGTCTGACAGCCCGCGCCAATAGCGGTTACGTCTTCGAAAGCTGGGAAGTTATATCGGGTAATGTCGTAATCAGGGATAAGAACTCAAATGCCACAGTATTCACAATGCCAAACAATAATGTGTCAATTAGGGCCATTTTTAAACCTACATCAACATACAGTATAACTGTGTCCGTGAATGACGCCGCGTCGGGAACTGCCTATGCGTCAACATCAACCGCAGAGTTTGGAAAAACTGTCGTTTTATGGGCAAGCTCAAAAGCAGGTTATGAATTCGACAGCTGGGAGGTAGTTTCTGGAGATGTTGTTATCCTTGACAAGAATTCGACTAACACTATGTTCACTATGAAGGATGGCAACGTTTCGATACGGGCGCATTTTAAACCGGCCGCTGCGGCAATATTCACAGTGACGGTTGATACAAACAACGCATTGTATGGAAAAGCCGAAGCGAATACAACAAATGCGGCAAGGGGAGATGAGATATCGCTAACCGCTATAGCAAACAGCGGCTATGAGTTTGTAAATTGGGAAGTGATTACAGCAGGCGTTACAATCAGCGGCGCAAACACATCGAGCGCAATGTACTTCACAATGCCAAATACTGATTTACATATCCGCGCGAATTTCAGGGCGGTGACTCAAACGCCGTCACCAACACCAACTCCGCCACCGTCGCAAACGCCGACTCCGCCACCATCGCAAACGCCGACTCCCTCGCCATCTCCAACTCAGATGCCCACGCCTGCCCCGACGGCAACACTGGCGCCGACGCCAATGCCAACGGCGACAACAACTACAACGCCGTCACCATCACCAACGCCAACGCCTACGGGGTTTACAACCCCTACCCCGACTCCAGCTTCGACGCCAACACCCACACCCGAACCAACACCCACACCCACACCTGCGGCCACTCCCGCTCCAACGCCTGAACCAACACCCGAACCGGCATCTGCATTAATGTCTGCGTCCACGCCCTAGCCGGCGTTTGCACAAATGTCCGCGTCCACGCCCTAGCGGCGCCTGAACAAATGCTCGCGGCCACTCCCGCTCCAACGCCTGGACCAACACCCGAACCGGCATCTGCACTAATGTTCACGTCCGCGTCCACGCCCTAGCCGGCGTTTGCACAAATGCTCGCGTCCACGCCCTAGCGGCGCCTGAACAAATGCTCGCGGCCACTCCCGCTCCAACGCCTGGACCAACACCCGAACCGGCGTTTGCACTAATGTCCGTGTCCGCGTCCACGCCCTAGCGGCGCCTGCACAAATGCTCGCGTCCACTCCCGCTCCAACGCCTGGACCAACACCCGAACCGGCATCTGCACTAATGTCCGCGTCCGCGGCCACGCCCTAGCCGGTGTTTGCAATAGTGCCCGAACCAATACCCTAGCCAGCGTTTGCGCATGCGCCCATACCTGCTCCCTAGCTGATTATGTATTCCTTGACCAGGAGGGCTCGCACGTATCCGCGATTCTTACTTGTTGAGTCGACATAGAACCCTCTGCCGTAATAAAACCGCATAAGACTGCTGTTTTTTGTTGCTGTGTATAAATGGATCCTCTTGTATTTCTTTTCCATAGCCACTTTATCGACCAGATTCAGGAGGGACTTGCCGATACCTATATTCTGATGGCGTGGTACAACGCCAAGCCTGGAGAGCAGGGCGGTTTCCGAGTCGATTTGGCTGACCCTCACTGTTCCGACAGGGACTTTGTCCATTAGGGCTATAAATACGTCTTTGTGAACAATATCATGCTCTATGTGCGATATGCTCTCTTCGACGGCTTCAAGCGGTCCAGAAATATCTGCGGCAGCCCTGTAAGCGTCAAAGGAGCTTACCAGGATGCCGTGTATGTCGGCGGCGTCTTCCAACACCGCCTTTCTTATAACAAACGAATAGTCCATAACAAAAAATCTCCCAAAAAATTATAGCCCAAAACATAATACAATCAACAATACAATTAACATGCCGGCGCCCGGTGCAAATTGTGTTCACGCGCGATCCCGCTACTTTTACGCCATAAGCCTGACCATGATCGCATTTTGCACGTGCATTCTGTTTTCGGCTTCATCAAAAACTACCGACCGCTCAGAATCAATTACTTCTTCTGTAACTTCAAAACCCCTGTATGCAGGCAGGCAGTGCATGAAAACCGCGTCAGGTTTTGCCCGCGAAAAGAGTTCTTTGTTAACCTGATAATCGCCAAAAACCTTAAGCCGCGCATCCTTTTCGGCTTCCTGACCCATACTTGCCCATGTGTCTGTATAAACTATGTCTGCGCCTTCAACTGCAGCAACGGGGTCGTCGGTCATAACGACTTTTGAATCGTGATTCTTTGCCGCCTCCACTGCCTCAGTGACGTATTTTGCAGCGCATTGATACCCTTTTGGACTTGCCACATAAATATCTATTCCGGTTTTTGCGCAACCGTGCAACAGCGAGTTGGCGACGTTATTTCCATCGCCTACATAAGCTAGTTTTAATCCTTTTAACTTGCCTTTGCACTCCAGCGCAGTCAGGAGGTCGGCCATAATCTGGCAGGGGTGCATATCATCGGTAAGACCGTTGATCACAGGGATAGAACCGTACTTTGCAAGATCCTCTACATCGCTCTGTTTAAATGTTCTGATCATAATACCATCAACATATCTTGAAAGGCATTTGGCGGTGTCTGATATAGTTTCGCCCCGCCCAAGCTGAATGTCGGAGGCGCCCAGAAATAACGGATACCCGCCAAGCCCGACAATACCGGCTTCAAATGAAACTCTTGTCCTCGTGGACGGCTTTGAGAAAATCAAAGCGATTTTTCTGCCCTTAAGCGGATGCAGCTCGACGCCCTCCTTTTGTTGCTTTTTTAAAGTTAGCGCTAACTCAAATATATCCCCGAAATCCTCGATCGACAGATCATTTAAGCTAATAAAATGCTTGATCCTATTATTCATGTTATTCATGTCCTTTCCTCAATTATCAATTCCTTCTATTTCAATGTTTACATATGAAGTTTGAAGCGGCGCATGAAGCGGCTTATGGAGCGGTTCGCCAAGCGGTTCGCCAAGCGGCTTATGGAGCGGTTCATGAAGGGTTACTTGAAGCGATGCTAAAAGCGGGTCATGAGGCTGCGCTTAATGTGGCGCATGAAGCGGCTTATGGGGCGGCGCATGAAGCGGCTTATGGGGCGGCTTATGGAGCGGTTCACCAAGCGTCTCATGAAGCGTCTCATGAAGCGTCTCATGAAGCGTCTCATGAAGCGGCTCATCAAGCGGAGCTTAATGTGGCTTATGGTCGTGGCGGCGCTTGAGAAGCACTTGAAGCATTGCTTCAGGCGGTGTTGCTATGCCAGACGCCGCGTGAAAACATCCTCCAGCGCGCAAATCAATTTGTCGATTTCAGCGAATCCCACAATCAACGGCGGCAGAATGCGCAGAGTATCGTTGCCAACGCTTCCAACGATGAATCCCGCCGAAAGCAGTTCGAGTTTTATCTCTACGGCGTCCGGTACATTCAACTGGAGGCCTATCATAAGTCCGATCCCGCGGATCTCCTTTATCAGCCCAGGGTGCTTTTCCATCAAAGAGTTGAGCTTCCCAAGCAAATACTCACCTTTCTCCCTTGACGCTCCGGCGAGGTCGTTTTCCACTATTGCGCTGACAGAGGCTAATGCGACAGAGCAAGCCAATGGATTGCCGGCGAATGTAGAACCATGATCTCCAACTGAAAATGCGCTTGCGATCTCCTCCTTGGCGAGCGTGGCGCCAACGGGGAATCCCGCCCCTAAGGCCTTGGCAAGGGTCATGATATCAGGTTCGACGCCGAAATGTTCATATGCAAATAGTTTCCCCGTCCTGCCTAATCCCGTCTGAATTTCATCAAGTATAAACAACACCCCAAGTTCCTTACACAGCTTTGAGACAGTTTGGATGTATTCTGTGGTTGCCGGGCGGACGCCGCTCTCTCCCTGTACGGCTTCCAATATGACTGCGCACGTCCTGTCTTTGTCTATGGCGGCGGAGAGAGCTTGCGCGTCATTTAACGGCACATGCTTGAAACCTGTCATTATTGGCCTGAAAGGTTCGTTGTATTTCCCTTGGCCGGTTGCAGCCAGAGCCGCGAGCGTCCTGCCGTGAAATGAATTAAACGCGCTGATAAACTCGCATTTTTCCGGCATACCCTTTTTGTAGAAGTAAATTTTTGCCAGTTTGATGGCGGCTTCCATTGCCTCAGTACCGCTATTTGTTATGAAAACTCTGTCTGCAAACGAGATTTTTACAAGAAGTTCGGCGAGTTTTGCCTGAGATTCAATGTAGTATAGATTTGAGCAATGAATCAGTTTTTCTGCTTGTGTTTTTATAGCGTTCACAATGGAGGGATGAGAATGCCCAAGGGCGCTCACAGCCACTCCGCCAAAGAAGTCGTAGTACTTCTTACCTTCTGTATCCGTGAGGATAACGCCGTCGCCGCGCGTAAAGCACACAGGCGCCCTGTCCCCAAATGTGTTCATGTAGTATTTTTTATCAAGGCTGATGATTTCGTCCAAGGTTAAGCTTTTTTCAGTCATTTCATTTCCTCCGTTCATTTTAAAATTTCTATTGATATTTAAATCTGCCCCGCTCGATACTCAGATCTGCCCCGCTCGATATCCAATTCTACTCTGTACGATGCTTGACTCTGCTCCACTCGACACCCAGATTTGATCCGCTCGATACTCAGATCTGCTCCGCTTCGTAGTACGGTATTCTGTCCTTTAGTATCATTGTGCCAATGCCCTTATTAGTAAAAATCTCCAGGAGAATGCAATGCGGAATCCGACCGTCAATTATGTGCGACCTTCCAACTCCGGCGTTAATTGCGTCAAGACACCCTAGTACTTTTGGGATCATGCCCTTGCTAATTACTTTTGCGTCTATTAGTTCATATGCCTGTTCGGAAGTTAGAACCGGAATAGGGGAGTCGCAATTTTCAGACGCTCTTACCCCGTCGACGTCGGTAAGCAGGATCAGCTTTTCTGCTTTAAGGGCTGCCGCGATTTCAGCGGCGGCTGTGTCAGCGTTTATATTATAGCTGTGGCCATCCTTTCCGACTCCGATTGGCGCCACGACTGGTATATATTCATCCTTTGCAATTAGCGCTAAAACATTGCTGTTGATATTTGTAATTTTCCCGACGTACCCGATATCAGTATCGCTGCCTTCAACGCTCATTGTAAGCCGCTCACATTCGATTAAGCTGCCGTCGATGCCGCTCAAACCTATGGCTTTGCCGCCCTTTTTATTCAATAGCGAAACTATTTCCTTGTTAGTTTTGCCGACAAGCACCATTTGGGCGACCTCCATCGTTCTCTCATCAGTCACCCTGAGCCCGTTGACGAATTCACTCGTTATGTCGAATGCCTTAAGCGCTTTCGTAATCTCGGGTCCGCCGCCGTGAACGACGATTGGGTTCAGCCCAATATACTTCAAAAGGATTATATCGTCCATTACAGTGTTCTTAAGGGTTTCATTTATCATTGCTGCGCCACCGTATTTTATCACGACAGTTTGCCCGCTCAGCCTTTGCATATATGGCAGCGCCTCTATCAAAATCTCCGCCTTCTTTATTTCGCCGTCCATGTTGGCAAGATTACGGTCCAAACCAGAATCAGTTTCATTCTTTTTCTCTGTCACCTTTTCCTCCTGTTTCTCTGTCACCTTTTCCTCCTGTTTCTCTGTTACCTTTTCATTCTTTTTCTCTGTCAACTTTTCCTCCTGTTTCTCTGTTACCTTTTCATTCTTTTTCTCTGTCACCTTTTCCTCCTGTTTCTCTGTTACCTTTTCATTCTTTTTCTCTGTTACCTTTTCATTCTTTTTCTCTGTCAACTTTTCCTCCTGTTTCTCTGTTACCTTTTCATTCTTTTTCTCTGTCAACTTTTCCTCCTGTTTCTCTGTTACCTTTTCATTCTTTTTCTCTGTTACCTTTTCCTCCTGTTTCTCTGTCAACTTTTCCTCCTTTTTCTGCTTCTCTTTCTCTTTTACCCCTGTCATTTTTGTCATACCTTGCAAATTGCGTTTTACAATACGGCTAGTTGGCAACTTATAGCCCAGGAGCGCTGATAAAAAACGAGTTGCCTAAGGCGGAAGTTGCTAAACGCGACGCCGGATGAGGCTGCGTGCGAGCGCCTCGCGCTCGTGTGGCGAGGGGAACCGCGCTTCACCAAGCCGAGTTGGGTTGCGGGCGCTAGCCCGCATTAGCATTTAAGCCCTTTAATCTAGGCAGACCCAGCATTAAGTTCATATTCTCTATTGCTTGACCGGCGGCGCCCTTAACGAGGTTGTCAAGCATAGAACATATGTATGCAAAGCCTGCCTCGGCTCTGACCTTAATAATCATATTGTTTGTATTGTTTACGTCCTTGTCGCCCCACATTTTCTCTGACGCGTCACGCCTGACAAAAACCAGATCGTCAGGGCAGTACGAGGACTCTATCCGCTCCTCCAACGATACTATGACGTCCTCATCAGACAGCCCGGCATAGTTTTCGGAGAGTTTAACGCGAATGTTCATATTTATACCTCTGAAAACGGAGCGAAGGACGATCGGCGTAAAATTCACGTCGAATCCCGAATACTTAATAATTTCCGGCACATGCTTATGCCTTTTCCCATATGAATAGGTGATTTCATTGGGCTCGCTCTCGGTTGCCCGGCGCGCGCCGGAGTTTCCCGATGTTGCCACTATTGTGGCTTCACCCTCAGTCATGCCCTTAAGGGGGCGAAGTGTAAGGATCGCGCATGTCGCGTAACAGCCCGGGTTGGCTACAAGCGCCGAGCCTCTGATTGAGTCGGCATTTATCGCGGGCATACCATACGCCGCGCTTTCAATTAGCGCCGGCGCTGTGTGCTCTATCCCGTACCATTTTTCAAAATCATGCCTTGGCAAACGAAAGGCGCCGCTCATGTCGATTACCCGAATCCCGGCGTGAAGGGCTTGAATCGCAAATTCCATCGACTCGGCGTCCGATGTTGCGAGGAAACACAATTCACATTCGTTAAGCTCACCGATAGCTCTTGTGCTGTTTCTTCGAAATATCACTTTCACGTCTTCATGCATTCCGAGAAAATATTCAATGGTCTTTCCAACCATGCCGGTATCCCCAAAAATACCTACACCACGCTCTTTCATAATAAAATATCCTTTCATGGAATGCATAAATAAACAAAATTAATGTATATTAATACAACATTATACAGCCTCTCGTCAAAAAAAGCAATAGTGAGTTTTAGAGATTTGCATAAATATTCATACAAACAATTGTATAAAGTCACATAACTGTATGATTACCTCGAAAGCCCCGGTATTTCTGAGTAAGACGCTCTGTCTATACAAAGTTACCAAAACGAAGATGGTAATTTTGTACAAAACAAGACTGGTTATGACGGCGTGGATATTGTAGAGTTAAGCGAGTAAGGATTCAATATATGGAGGTAGGGTAATGGCTAGTGTCGTATTAAAAAATGTATCAAAAATGTATGAAGGGAATGTCCAGGCGGTTAATGATTTCAATATTGACATAGAGGATAAGGAATTTATCATACTTGTCGGACCGTCGGGCTGTGGGAAGACTACGACGCTCAGGATGATCGCCGGACTCGAAGAGATTTCCGGGGGGGAGATTTTTATTGGCGACAAGCTGGTAAATGATGTACAGCCCAAAGACAGGGATATTGCAATGGTTTTTCAAAACTATGCCCTTTATCCACACATGACGGTGTTTGACAATATGGCCTTTGGCCTGAAGTTGAGAAAAACGCCTAAGGATGAAATAAAAAGAAGGGTAGGGGAGGCAGCGAGAATACTCGATATTGAGCACCTGCTGGATAGGAAGCCGAAGGCTTTGTCGGGCGGGCAAAGGCAAAGGGTCGCCCTTGGCAGAGCTATTGTTCGCGAGCCAAAGGTGTTTCTTATGGACGAGCCGCTGTCCAACCTCGACGCCAAACTGCGCGTCCAGATGCGGATTGA
>JGI24702J35022_10001800_pt1 | contig 13215 bp, 12 predicted proteins | sample TergutTh196P4_FD_35022 | JGI IMG/M metagenome (IMG submission 35022)
AAACTTTGGTTTTGAAAATGGAATTAAAAGTATTCCACTTTATGCAGTTTGGTGTATTGACCACTCTCAACCCGTCTTTAGGGAATGAACGTAATAACCCGCTCCGGATAAGCAAACTGTTTTGCCAAAGTTCATAGTCCAAAAATGGAGAGAACGGAGATATAAACTAAGGGTAGCGAATAGAGCGATAAGAGGAGATTACAGGAGAGAAATGAATTTATAGGAATATTTAAACACATATTAATTAAATTTAAAATCATTATGTGTATATAATTACAGAATAACAAGAAAACTGATGGGTGAACAACGGCGTTAAATAGGTGAGAATTGAATGGCGTCAGTTGAAAATTTCAGAATAGTGCAAACGCAAAACTAAGGAATATTAAGGTGATAATGGAAATAAAGGTAGACGTAACACTTTTACAAACCCTAATAGTTGATTTTGGAATCATGGGTGACAATGATTTTTCATCTCCGATTGAAAAAATACGTCAACAAATTAAAAAAACAGCTCAAAAATAGCGATACGAAGGCATTGTGGCGCTGATTCAAAATAAATCTATCCGGTAACGTCTGGGGAGAAAATGGAGATGAAATCGATGAGCGAAGGAGGGAGATATATGAGGTGACGTCAGGCGAGAAAAGAATACTAAATGATACTTAATTGAAAATAAATGAGCATAATAATCGTATAGCTTATATAAATTTATTACCAAAAGAAAATTAATGGGAGAGAAATGACGTGACGCAGGCGAAAAAACAAATAGCACCAGTGGGAATAACCAAGATGTCGAGAACGAAAATAGAGGTGACAAAGGATAATTTAGGCGGTTACCTTCACATTCGGCGCTTGTAAATTCTGGTATCTTAATTCACATCTTCATGCTATAATCATGGGGTGGATGTACGGGTTCATTCAACGTGGTTATAGTGAATTTGTTTTCTGCGTATGCTGACATCAAGCCGTATGGTATGAGAAAGCGGCGGTTATAAAGAAAATGAAAGGATGTGCAATATGCAAGCATATGAATTTTACGCTAAACCTGAAAACGGTGTGATTCCAATACCAGAGAAGTATAAAAGTCAAATTACCGATAGTGTTAGGGTCATTGTCATAGAAAATAAGCCATGGACATTTAGCTGTGAAGAAGCTAACATTCGAAGAAAAACGGACTTGCTGTCCCTCCCTTCACTGAAAACTAAAGGATGGAAGTTAAATCGGGAGGACGCAAATGAGCGATAGAGTATTTCTAGACACGAACATCATCATATACCTGTACTCTGAGGACGAGGACGATAAGCGTGATATTGCCTGACAGTTTGTGAACACAACCAATTGTGTCACCAGCATTCAAGTCATGAATTAGGCCAGCAACGTCTGGTTCAAGAAATATGCTTTTGGTAAGTTCGAAATCGCAAAGTACTTAGATGAAATTGAAGCCATCAGCGAAGAAGTTTTGTTAGTTCAGCGCAAAACTATTAATCGCGGGTTAGATTTAAAAGAGCAGTATGGTTATTCATTTTACGATTGCCTCATGCTGGCATCCGCGATAGAAGCAAATTGCAGCATGATTCTGACAGAGGATATGAACGATGGGCAGGTCATTGATAGTACATTGAAAATTGTAAACCCATTTAGTGCAGTGTAGGGACTATAGTTTATGACAAGCTTGTCAGGTGTACGCAGATACAGAAATGAAACAAAAGGCGATTGAGAAAGCCGAAGAAACCGCCGGAGTGCGACCGTCAGCAGAGATTGTAATATGGGATGGAGACGTGGACATGATTAGACGCTTGTGTGGATTGGTGTAAATATTATTCCGATTGTTTTTTCCAATGATGCCGGAAACTCATGCATTTTTCTTGTGTTTCTGGCATCAGTTTGATAGAATCGGAATAATCCGTGAATCGGAATACTCCAAGCTATTCCAATATCGGAATAGTTTGGAGCTCTTGTTTTACCACCAAAACTGCGCTGCCACGTCGTCATTGAGCTTAAAGCCTGTGAGTTTGACGCAGTTTTTGTCGGGAAATTTAACCTCTACCAGAACGTGGTCAACGATGTGCTTCGTCATCCTGACGATAAACCGACAATCGGGTTGCTACTTGTCAAGGGCAAGAATAGAACCGTTGTGGAGTATTCGCTTGCGGGATTCGTTAATCCAATCAGCGTTGCTGATTGGCAGGAGCGGCTCACAAAGGAACTGCCGGAATATTTGAAGTCAAGCCTACCGACGATAGATGAAATTTAGAGGGAACTTGAAGCGGAATAATACGCCCAGTTACCATCAAATTCTACACAGCATCGCCTCACGAATTCTCAGTCATTGTGGCACGGGAAAATCACAATATGACGTCTAGGAAAATAACCAACAATACGACCACTAAGAATTTTATTACCGACTATACCTTGAAACGAGGCTTTTAGCCCGAGTTTCGCAGTTATGCAAACACCAGCCGCGCAAAGCGGCGTGAACACGAGGCTATCGCACAAAAACCTTGTGGTATCAGTTGTTTGCGATGTGTGCTCATTGCTAACTGCGAAACTCGAGCTGGAAAACACAATCATTCCGATTGAGGTCAAATCATGGGAGTCGGTCAGATCACAGAGTTTAGAGGTTTTTAGTAAAAAATATAATATTAAAAACGCAATACGGGTCTCGGCAAAAAACTTTGGTTTTGAAAATGGAATTAAAAGTATTCCACTTTATGCAGTTTGGTGTATTGACCACTCTCAACCCGTCTTTAGGGAATGAACGTAATAACCCGTTCCGTATAAGCAAACTGTTTTGCCAAAGTTCATAGCCCCAAAAAATGGAGAGAATGGAGATATAAACTAAGGGTAGTGAATAGAGCGATAAGAGGAGATTGCAGGAGAGAAATGAATTCACAGTAATATTTAAACACATATTAATTAAATTTAAAATCATTATGTGTATATAATTACACAATAACAAGAAAACTACTGGGCGAACAACGGCGTTAAATAGGTGAGAATTGAATGGCGTCAGTTGAAAATTCCGGAATAGTGTTAACGAAATGTTAAGGAATATTAGGTGATAATGGAAATAAATGTAGACGTAACACTTTTACAAACCCTGATAGTTGATTTTGGAATCATGGGTGACAATGATTTTTCATCTCCGATTGAAAAAACACGTCAACAAATTAAAAAAACAGCTCAAAAATAGCGATCAGAAGGCATTGTGGCGCTGATTCGAAACAAATCTATCCGATAACGTCTGGGGAGAAAATGGAGATGAAATCGATGAGCGAAGGAGGGAGATATATGAGGTGACGTCAGGCGAGAAAAGAATGTTAATGGTACTTAATTGAAAATAAATGAGCATAATAATCGTATAGCTTATATAAATTTATTACCAAAAGAAAGCTAATGGGAGAGTAATGACGTGACGCAGGCGAAAAAACAAATAACGCCAGTGGAAATAACCAAGATGCTGAGAACGAAAATAGAGGTGATAAAGGATAGTTTAGGCGAAGTGTGGGTGGGAAGGCCAGTAATTGATGTGAAGCTTAAGAACGGAAATGACTTTTTCGAGGAGCAATTGCACGGGCGATATTGGGAACAACCGGAGTGAGTGATTTAAGCGAATTTAAAGGCGCAAAGGGAGAACAAGGGCGATATGAGACTGGGATGGGTCTTTGTCGTATGTACAGAGACGAACTGGTTATTGAAATGGTGTAAGCGATGCGATCAAGGATGTGCGGCGATAAAGGGCGTATGCGATGTACCAGGATGTGCAATGAAAGGGTGTTTGTGATGCGATCAAAAATGTGCGATTCAAGGAAATGTGCGATTCAAGGATGATTATATGATTACATTTCAAGGATGATTGTAGTGCGCATTGATATGTTGAACGCAAAAATGTTATCATATACGTGCAAAACAACAGATTTTCAGATTGAGCAACGGGGGTTCTCAGTACATGAGGATGGACGCGGGTATTCTGGCAGGTGGCAAAAGCAGGCGTTTTGGGATAAACAAGGCTTTTCTTAAGTATAATAGCCAAACGTTCTTAGATATAATAGTGAACGAGTTAACTCCACTCGACAACATCGTTCTGTCAATTGACTCCACTGAGGAGTACCGGAAGTTTTTGCCGGCGGATGCTTTCAGTTATTGTGCCACAGGGGAACTGCCTTCCTTTTTCCTGGTTGAGGACCAAATCAAAGGTTGCGGGCCTATAGAGGGCATCAGACAGTTGCTGCAGCGCTCAAAAAATGACTATATGTTCATTTGCGCTGTCGATATGCCCTTCATAAAGATGGAACTCGTTCAATATATGGCGGAATTCATATCGGGCGATTATGACTTTTACATCATAAAGGACGAGACCGGAGTACATCCCCTCTGCGGCATATATCAAAAGAGGGTCCTACCAACTATTGAGGCGTTCATGTCCCGTGGAGAAAGAAAAGTTTTGACCATGCTGGAAGAATCTAAAACAAAATACATTTCACTAAAGAATACAACTTTTCCAAGAAGAGTCATTAAAAACGTCAATACACCCGAAGACTATCGCACTCTCGCCCGTCCTTTCACATTCTGCGTTAGCGGCATTAAAAACAGCGGGAAAACAACTCTAATCGAAAAGCTAATCAATGAATTTAAAGGATCGTTTCCCAAAATAGCGGTTATAAAGCATGATGGACATGACTCCGAGTTAGATGTGCCCGGCAAGGATTCATATCGTTATTCCAAAGCCGGCGCGCAATCCGTATCCATCTTCTGCGACAGCAAATACTCAGTACTAAGGTATGAGAAGTCTGCGCCGTTGGACAAGCTTATAGAGAGTTTCGATGATCACGATATCATTATTGTTGAAGGCATGAAGAGCAGTAAACTACCAAAGCTTGAAATCGTCAGGAGCGGAATCTCCGATTACTGTATCTGCGAACAAAATACGCTGATTGCAGTCGCCACAGACACGTCGGTCAGGATGCTCGATTGCAGTGTCAGAACAGTAGATTTGAATGATGTGAAAGCAATCGCTGAAACATTGAGAGCATACTTTGAAAGCGAGGTAGGTGTTTGAAGGAGCTTGTAGATATATTTATATGCTACGTTAAAATCGGTTTTATGACTTTCGGAGGCGGCTTTTCTATGATGCCCGTTCTCAGAAGAGAACTGGTTGATAAACGTAATTGGGCAACAGACGAGGAGGTAATGGATTTTTTTGCCATTGCACAATGCCTTCCAGGTATTATTGCCGTGAATACAGCTACTCTCACAGGACGTAGAATTAAAGGCGTTGCAGGGGGATTAGCCGCCGCGCTTGGAGTGATAACCCCCTCTCTGGCCATAATAGTGACAATAGCCGCATTTTTCCGGAATTTCCTTCAGTACGCCATAGTGCAAAAAGCCTTATTTGGTATTCGTATAGCCGTTGCCGCGTTGATATTCGACGTGATTGTCAAACTCTGGAAATCTGGCGTCAGGGATGTTGTCTCTTTTATTCTGTATGCAATATCTTTTACATTCTCAATTGCATTTAACATCTCACCTCAATATTTAATTATATTTGCAGTAGCCGCCGGCATACTTGCTATTGGTTTTATGAGAAAAAGAGATAAGAGAAGATGAGAAAATAAAGGATAAGATGGGTTGGGTTGAGATGATATGAGATGGGTTGAGATGATATGAGTTGAGTTGAGTTGAGATGGGTTGGGTTGAGATGATATGAGATGGGTTGAGATGAGATGGGTTGAGATGATATGAGTTGAGTTGAGTTGAGATGGGTTGGGTTGAGATGGGTTGAGATGATATGAGTTGAGTTGAGTTGAGATGGGTTGGGTTGAGATGGGTTGAGATGATATGAGTTGAGTTGAGTTGAGATGGGTTGGAATAATCTGATATGAGATGCATGGAGAGTATGGATACATATATAAGAGGCGAAGAAGGGAGGTAACAGAAAGCATATGCGGGAGAGTAAGGCAATATAATGTCATTTAAATAAATTTCAATGAGATATCTAAACATAAAACGCAAATAACTGTTGAGTGATTAAAAAATCCATGGGTGAATTGTGGCGTGGTATAGGCGGTATAAGAATGGTGATAATGGAAATAATGAGAATAGTATAGATGAAAAATAGGGTGAAAAAGGAAGGCACGGGTGAGGCCAGGCTAGGGCAGGACTAGATAGGGTTAGATAGGGAGAGAAGGTACGGTACGGTACGGTACGGTAAGGGCGGTATGGTTCAGTAAGGATAGGATAGGAGGGCCAAAAAGTTTTGATTTACCTGATTTTATTTGTTGAGTTTATAAAAATTGGACTGTTCGCAGTAGGCGGAGGCATGGCTACGCTGCCGTTTCTTTATGAGCTGTCTGAGCGGTTGAATTGGTTTTCACGCGAGGATATTGCGAACATGCTGGCGATATCCGAGTCCACGCCCGGCCCGATTGGCATCAATATGGCGACTTATGTTGGCTTTAATATCGGCGGTCTTCTCGGCAGTGTAGTTGCGACTCTTTCAGTATCCATCCCAGGAATCGTAATTGCTTTGGTAGTGTATATATTTATGGAAAAATTCAAAGAAAGCCCTGTAATTGAATCCGCTTTCTATGGGATTCGCCCGGTTGTAGCTGCCCTGGTATCTATCGCGTTTATTGAAATACTTAAAACTTGTGTTATCGCATATGACCCTTCCCTTTCGGCGGTGAATATAACCGAGCTGGTTAATTTAAAGGCGGCAGCTGTTTTTATTGCATTTGTCATTCTGCTTAACAGGTTAAAATGGCATCCGATCGTATATATTTCAGGCGGCGCAATTCTGGGGATTGTGATCTCCTGGTGACGACGTCAGAGTTTAACATAAAGTATTATAAACCTCTTGAATGTAAAATAATGACGATAGAAGGATAATAGAAGGACAATAAAAGGACAATAGAAGAATGATAACAAAAGGAGGATAATAGGTTGTCCCAAAAGTTGATTAAAAGAGTTGATCTGAACGATGAGACCTTCGTAACTGCAATGAAGCTTTTTGAGGTTCCACCGCAGTTTTATGAGCAAGCGCGTTTAATGCTGACGAACGAAGAAATTGTACTTATTGCCAATATGGGTCTGAAAACGTGGAGTGTGCAGGGTTTATTTGGTATAATTGCAGAAAGCGACCTTGCGGAAGAAAAAGACGCAATAGATTTTATTGACAGCTCCTGGCGAAGGTCTGTTATCGACAAAGTGGAGGATGATGAGACACGCGAGATAAAGTATAAGATTGCGGATTTCTACTGCCGACACCCAATCTTTGCTCAATACGAACCTGAAAAATACGCGACAATTCCCAAGCCGATAATTGACGCTTTGAGTGATTGGAATTTCGGAGTGTATTTGTCAGCATACAGAAAAGTCATTTTAAATAAACTAAAAGGCACGGGCTCGGAGGAGAAAATGCATCAAAGTGATTTTCTTACTCTGGAAGAAACTCTGCGCGCTATTGATGAAACGCCTAACGATATTTCCGTTGTGCCGTGCAATTGCAGGGCAATAGTTCGTTATCATAACAAGAACGTTGACAACTGCATTACTATCGGTCCGCGGCAGTACGATATCAATTCACAGCAGAACCGCGGCTACGGTCGTAAGCTTTCAAAAGAGGAGGCTAAAGAATTAGTTAAAAACTGCAACAAAGAAGGCCTCATGCACAGCGGAGAGGATGGAGGGTTTTGTCACTGCGACGCGGTTGCCTGTTTCCCCATGAGGATGTCAAAAGAATTGGGCGCAAGGCTGGTGTACCCTCGGGCGCATTATTCGATCGACTGGCGCGAGAATGAGTGTATAAACTGCGGAAAATGCACGAAAATATGTAATTTCGGCGCTTTTGCCTACGATGCGTACAGCAACGTAGCTTTTAACCCTGAACGATGCTACGGCTGCACTATATGCAGCAACAACTGTCCGAAAAAGGCAATTCGGTTGATAAAGTTACCGGAGTGAAGAAATATCTTGATGAAGTGCTATGGCCTTCATCCTAAAACACTGTATCCGCAATGTTGCAGGACTGAGAAGAGATAGCTTGATAATTGGTGTATCATTACAGAATTGAGAGGACTAACCTGATGAAACTGCTCGTATTGTCTGATTCCCATGGGAATATCGAACGAATGATATATGCAGTCGAATATACTAAACCGGACATAATCCTGCATCTTGGCGATCAAATCATGGACGCCGTCTTATTGCAGAGCCAGTTTCCCAATACAACATTTCACGCAGTCAAAGGCAATTGCGATTTTAATGCTTTTGGCGATATCGAATTGCTTCTGACATTTGATGGTGTAAAGGTTTTTATGACGCATGGACATACATACAGAGTAAAAAACGGTCTTGCTGAAATAATCGAAGCGGGTCGGAAAAAGGGCGCGGATATTGCGCTATTCGGGCACACCCATATAGCCATGATCCAACAGGCGCCGGGGCTATTTATCATGAACCCCGGTCAACTGCAACATAACGACAGTTATAGCCGAGCCTCTTATGGCGTCGTGACTGTCGTCAAGGACTCGTTTGAGTGTAACTTATTTGAGTGTGGCAGTGGTAAGCCATCCCATTGACAGGACGCCATGTCAACGCGTCCATCCATTAGAAACGCCACATTCTCTGATTCCAGAATAGCCCGCCGCGTTTCGGCAAAAACACCGCCCGTGATGGCGCCGTCAGCCATCACCACTCTCTGCCAGGGCAAGTGATCTGGGCATGAGCGCATTGCCCAACCGACAGTTCGAGCCGATCGCGGCTGACCAAGCATCTTTGCAATCTGACCGTATGAAACAACTTTACCGTATGGAATTTGTTCTACAATGTTATATACGCACTTAAAGAATGTATTCATCACAATTAATTATAACATTGGCGTTAGCCATCCGCCACTACCAACGGCGGCGGATTACGCTTCGGTTTCAGGCGGTTTCAAGCGGGATACAGTTCAGACCACCTGGAAACGCTGCTAAAAGTAGAAGCGGTTCGTCGTCCGGCAAGGCAGCATTTGCCGATTTTGTAATATCGCACGTGTTAGTGCCAAAATTGAGGCCCGGCCCGGGAACTCCTTGGGCAATAACAAGGGTAGAAACACGATGCGGCATAAAAATCGATGCGCTGCTGCCGGATGATGGACACGAACCGCCTACAACCTATGAACAGTAACTTAGGTGGCTATTCCCCCAACGTAGAGCATAACAGGGCAATCGTATAAAACCATGTATTTGTGGTTATACATACAGCATATTGGGGATACAAATTAAACAAGCATGCAATATGTGGTATAGAAATCTTTTATGCGATTGCCCTGAGAGCATAATTCATGGGATTGAAATTTTAGTACGGAAATAATAGGTTGATCGGTTGATAAAATATTATTTGAAAAAGGACAGGTATGAATTAATGAAGCTGGCGTCATGGAATGTAAACGGGCTTAGAGCATGTTTAAAGAAAGGATTCATGGATACTTTTAAACAAATTGGGGCCGATGTGTTTTGCCTACAGGAGACGAAGATGGAACGGGGGCAGGCTGAAATTGACTTGGGCGGCTATCACGAGTACTGGAACAGCGCAGAGAAAAAAGGGTATTCCGGAACCGCCGTCTTTTCCAGAATATCTCCTTTGTCTGTCACTTATGGAATGGGAATAGGCGAGCATGATCGCGAAGGCCGGATCATTACTCTGGAATTCGACCCGTTTTATCTGGTAAACGTCTATGTCCCCAACTCAAAAAGAGAACTGCTTAGGCTCGATTATCGAATGCTTTGGGAGGATGATTTCCGCAAATATGTGAGCGGTTTGGACACGGTCAAGCCTGTGGTAATCTGCGGCGATCTGAATTGCGCGCATGAAGAAATCGACATAAAAAATCCGGCGTCAAACGAACGCAACGCGGGCTTCACATGGGAGGAGCGCGAAAAAATGACGGCGCTGCTCGACGCCGGATTTACAGATTTCTTTCGCCACTTTAACCCGGACTTACGCGATGCCTATACGTGGTGGTCGTTCATGCGTGGTGTAAGGGAGAGAAATGTCGGGTGGCGTATCGACTACTTTTTAGGCTCAGATCGTCTCACGGAAAACGTTCTGGACGTTTTTATCCTGCCGGAAATACTTGGCAGCGATCACTGCCCTGTCGGACTCGTGCTAAAATGATCAGGCGATACAACTAATAAATAATAATAATAACTTGACGCAGGGGTGGAGGTAAAGCGCACAATGACAGATTTCATAGCGGCAATATTTGACTTGGACGGAACGCTCATCGATTCATTCAGCGCCTGGAAGGGATCCGCAAGGAAGGCCTTAGCGGCAATAAACCACACATTGGTGGATAGAGAGTTCGACAACTTATATCTTATGACAACCGAGGAAACCAATGATTATTTCTACAAAATATACGAATCTAACAGATGTGCATTTGGCGACAGTATCCCATTTGATTCTGTCATGGACATTGTCGTATCAGAGATGGAAAGGCAATACGAGTGTGGGATCGCGGCGCTCCCCTTTGCTCTCGAGTACGTTAAAACGCTGCATAACCGCGGCATACCAGTCTGCGTAGCTACGCTCACGCCAAATGACCTGGCTGAAAAAGCGCTGGCCGGAATCGGCTTCCTTCCCTTTCTTAAGTTTGTTATTACAGGCGATGACGTAGGCCGGTCAAAGAAATTCCCCGATATTTTCCTGGCGGCGGCTGAAAGACTCGGCGCCGCGCCTCCGGAGACGGTAGTGTTCGAAGATAGCCCAACCGCGATAATAACGGCGCATAAAGCCGGCTTTATTGTATGCAGGGTCGTAGACGCACATCAGAATTACGCCGACGATATATCGCAACACTGTGATTGGAGCATAAAAAGCTTTAGAGAGCTTATGTAACTTCTTATTGTATGATTGTTTATAATTTCACTTATTGTATGATTGTTTAATTATTTCACATATTGTATGATTATCCAACAATTCCACTTAATATCTGATTGTTCAATAATTTCGCCTATTGTGATATTGTTTACAGCACCTTTGACAAAAAATCACGCAGGCGCGGGCTCTTCGGGTTCGCGAACAATTCCCGCGGCGTGTTTTGCTCAACGATAACACCGTCGTCCATGAATAACGCCCTTGTTGATACTTCCCTGGCAAACCCCATCTCGTGAGTCACCATGAGCATCGTCATCCCTTCTTCTGCCAATTGCCTCATTAATTCCAGTACTTCCCCGACCATTTCAGGGTCGAGGGAACTGGTCGGCTCGTCGAAAAGCATTACGTCTGGTTTCATTGCCAACGCGCGGATGATTGCGATACGCTGTTTCTGCCCACCGGACAGCATACTTGGATATTCGTTGCTCTTCTCCAAAAGCCCAATCCTTCTCAATAACCCATCCGCGTTTTCATCAGCCTCCGATCGGCTCTGCAGTTTAAGAAGTATTGGCGCAAGCGTGATATTCTGTTTGACCGTTAAGTGCGGGAAAAGGTTGAAATGCTGAAATACCATACCCATCTTCTGACGAAGGCGATTTATATTCGTTCTTGGGTCGTTTACCTTTTCCCCCTCAAATATGACCTCTCCCGAAGTTGGCTTCTCCAACAGATTAAGGCATCTCAGAAACGTAGACTTGCCACTGCCCGACGGGCCGATAATAGCGACCTTTTCCCCCTGGTCAATATACTCGTCTATCCCTTTCAATACGCAGTTGTCTCCAAAGTTTTTTACCAGACGTCTAACGTCTATCACTCTTGGCAAGCCTCCTCTCTATCCTGTTAACCCCAGATTGCAGAAGGGAAACCAGCAGAAGATAAATGGCGGCGGCCCCAAGAAGGGGGAAGAATGGCTGGAAAGTACGGCTGCGGATAATATCCGCGCCGCGAGTTAAGTCAATGACGGCTATATAGCCGGCAACGGAAGTCTCTTTGAGAAGCGTTATGCACTCATTCCCGATTGCCGGGAGGACGTTCTTTATCGCCTGGGGCATGACGATGCGTAACATGGTCTGTCCATAATTCAGGCCAAGACTGCGACCGGCCTCTCTTTGCCCGATATCAATACTCATTATGCCGGCGCGGAATATCTCTGATACATAGGCGCCGCTGTTTATGCCAAACGCAAGCACAGCCGTAAATATCTTATCTATATTGATGTTCGAAAATATGACGTAATATATTATCATCAACTGAATTACCACAGGCGTACCGCGGATAACGGTCACGTACAGCTTCGCCAGCCAATTCATAAACATCATCAGAATATTTGCAGTCTTTAGCAGAATGCTTGGCGTTTCCATTTTGCCCATCGTATCATGGGTAACCCTGAAAATTGCTATCACAAACCCCAGAACCAATCCGATCACGAGGGCGAATACTGTGATAGTCAGTGTGTACTGTACTCCGTCAACTAAGTACTTCCATCTGTTGTCGTCAATGAAATTTTGCTTAAAACTCTCCTGAAAAGAGATCAAGCTCTCTTGAAAGTATGCCATGCTTACCTGAAAGGGCACTGTCTTACCGACCTCCGTTATTCGGTAATTGTATTTAAATTATCCTAAAATCGCTTCGCGCCTTCAGGATGTTACTTATGCTGTGTTCCGTTGCGGCTCACTACGTTCATGCGGTTTGGCTGCTGTGTTTATTTTCTTACAATGACAACCTGCGAAGCGGTGATATATGTATCTGTGAAGTCAATGTTTACGAGGCGGTCTTCGGTTACCGTCATTCCTGCCGCGCCAAAATCCGCTCTGCCGGTTTGCACTGCTGTGATGATTGAATCAAAATCCATATGGTCGATCCTGAGATCATATCCTAGCCTGTCACAAATTGCTTTTGCAAAACTGGGGTCGATTCCGACGATTTCACCGCCCTCAAAGTATTCATAAGGCGGAAATTCCGCATTGGTCGCCATCACAAGAGTACCGTTTGGATATGCTGTTCCATCCGGAGATTTATACGGCGCCGATCCTTCCTCCTGACCGATATAGTGGTTCAGAATATCAGTCAGAGTACCATTGGCCCTAATCTCGGCAATCGCAGTGTTAAATTGCGCCGTAAGCTCAGAATTCTCTTTTGCAAGACAGATAGCGTACTCCTCCACCGTAAACGGCTCGTCCAATACCATGATATCATCATTCAAAGACGCATACACCCTGGCAGGCTGATCGTCAATTATGACGGCGTCAATCTTTCCCTGTCTGAGCGACAGAACGGCTTCAGCGCCCGTCTTATAA
>JGI24702J35022_10001801_pt1 | contig 13211 bp, 15 predicted proteins | sample TergutTh196P4_FD_35022 | JGI IMG/M metagenome (IMG submission 35022)
TACACTGTTATATAAGGATTATGTATTGCTTATCCGAGATGTGGCGGGGCTTTGCCTCATGTTTCTAATGCCCGTTGCGCTGGTATTTCTGATGACTTTTTTGCAAAACGACTTAATAGGCAAAATTACTGAAACGGAAATTTCAGTCCTCATGCTCAATATGGACAACGACACATTAGGAAACTCTATTGAAAAACAAATTGCTGATTCGGAAAGTTTTAAACTTACAAAAACAGAAGATGACGAAACCGAATTGATACTTGCCGTAGCACGTGGCGATTATATGATTGGCATTGTGATCCCTCAAAACAGTTCCGACTACATTCGCCAAAATGCAAAACACGCTGTATTGAAAGGTTTTAACGGAGAAGATATTGAAAATACAGATTCGGTTACTGTTAAAATTTACCTTGATCCCACACTCAAAACCTCCTTCCGAAATACATTGATGAGCACTATGAAAGAATACACTGCAAAAACCGAGCGTGATTTTCTTTTGCAGGAACTGACCACTGCTCTTAATGAACGTATCCCCTTTATTTTAAACGCCATACAATTAGATGGAAATCAAGTAGATTTTGATGTGCAATATGCTTTCAAAGATGAAAACGCCATTATTCCCAATGCCACACAGCACAACGTGCCTGCTTGGACATTATTCGCCATATTTTTCATAACGCTTTCTCTTTCAGTTGGTTTAATTAATGAACGAAAAGAAGGCAGTTTCAAACGTTTACTCACAATGCCCTGTTCCTATTTTCAATATTTGTTAAGTAAAAGTATTGTATTTCTGATAGTTTGTCTATTACAGTTTGCATTACTTTTTGCGTTGGGTATATATCTTTTTCCGCATATAAATTTACCGCAATTGGTGCTTGGTGAAAATGCCTGGTTGTTGTTGCCCATGTGTGTTTGTTCATCATTAGCAGCCATTGGTTTTGGCGTATTCATTGGAAAAATTACCACCGACCATCAGCAAGCGGCTGTTCTTGCCGCTCTTTCAGTGGTTATTTTTGCCGCTATCGGTGGAATTTGGGTGCCTGTTTTCACCATGCCGGAAATAATGAAAATCATAAGCAAAATCTCACCGCTCAACTGGGGATTGAACGGCTTTTATGACATTTTGATACGTAATGGCACGTTTATTGATATTTTACCCGAATGTGCGTATTCTCTCGGTTTTGCAATTATTTGTATGGGCGTAGCATTAATTTATCACAGAAAAAAGAAATTGTAAAATGAATATCATTTATTAAAAGTTAAAGATATTCAGAAAAATATTTATACAACAAAAATCTATCTTTGCACCATGAATCAAAACCCCCTTTTTAAAGTTTTATTATTGTTAATAATAGGATGTTACGCTTGTAATAGTATTCCTTTTCGTAAAAATTCACAAATACTCCCAATGGATTCCGTAGCCGTAATGATTGCCGATTGCTACTTTTTGGAAGGTGAAATCTATGTGAAACAACATACGTACGATATGAAAGATTATGCCATCGTAAAATATGAAGATTTTTTTGAAAAAAGAAAGATTACAAAAGAGGTATTTGTTGAAAATGTGAAATACTATTTTACCAATGACAAATATGCAGAGAAAATGATGAATAAAGTGGATGAGATTGTTGAACAGCGTGTTGCCGCATTAAGAGATTCTTTAAATGTGAAAGTCGAATGATCCTACGTGTAGCACTTTTTCTACTCTTCATTATTTCCTATTTACCTTTGGAAATTTTATATCTATTGTTTTATCCATTTTATCTTTTTATTCATTATATTATTAAATACAGAAAAAAAATTACCATAAAAAATCTAACACTCTCTTTTCCTGAAAAGTCCCCAAAAGAGATTCTTATACTTTACAAACTATTTCAAAAACACTTGACTGATATTGGAGCAGAAATGGTTAAAATGTTGTCTATTGATAGAAAAAATGTTGAAAAAAGGTATAAATGTATCAATCCTGAGGTCGTAAATCAATTTTATCATGAAAAGAAAAGTGTGATTCTGCTTTCCAGTCATTATAATAATTGGGAATGGATGGTACTGCGCCTAAATGAAATGTTTCTACATCACGGAATAGGCGTTGGAAAAGCCAACAGCAACAAAGTTTTTGAAACATGGATTAATAAAAAAAGAACACGTTTCGGTACGGAAGTAATTTTTGCAGATCACATCAGAGACGCTTTTGAAAATTATAATAAACAAAAGATCCCCTGCGTTTATATGATGCTGGGAGATCAGTCACCCAATAACCTTAAAAAGAGTTATATAACCACTTTTCTACATCAAGAATCCTGTATGATTTATGGACCGGAACATTTTGCTAAAAAATATGATATGCCGGTGATCTATTATGAAGTTGTTAAAACAAAACGAGGGGTTTATGAAGTATATTTAGAATTGATAACAGAAAAACCTCAAGAAACTGCCACAGGTGAAATCATTGAAAAATATATTCAACTGTTAGAAAAGACTATAAAAAAAGAACCGCAGTTTTGGCTATGGAGCCACAGAAGATGGAAGAACCGGAAATAATGGTTAATGATTAGTGATTAAATAAACTTTTAAACTTTGATTTTTAAACAATGAAACTTTTTATTATTCCTACTCCTATTGGTAATCTTGAAGATATGACACTTCGGGGGTTACGTGTTTTAAAAGAGGTAGATCTTATTTTTTGTGAAGATACACGAACTACCAAAAATCTGTTAAAGCATTATGAGATTGAAAAAAAATGTTATTCGTATCATATTAATAATGAGCATAAACAGGTAAAGCAATATGTACAATGGATTCAAAATGGAGAAACGGCAGCCTTAGTTTCCGATGCGGGGACTCCGAGTATCTCTGATCCGGGGTACCTTTTCATTCGCGAATGTTTGGCGGCAAATATTGATATAGAGTGTTTGCCTGGAGCGTGTGCACTCATTCCTGCCCTTGTTGTTTCAGGATTTCCGTGCGACAAGTTCTATTTTCACGGGTTTTTACCACACAAAAAAGGGAAAGAAACTACTTTAAAAATGTTTAGCAAAAAGAAAGAGACGGTGGTTTTTTACGAATCTCCACACCGACTATTGAAAACATTAACTATGATGCAAAATATTTTTGCACCGGAAACAAAAATATGCGTTTCGCGGGAGATAAGTAAAGTTTTTGAAGAACATTTTAGAGGAACAATCGCTGAAACAATAGTACATTTTTCGGCGAAAGAAGTAAAGGGGGAGATTGTGGTAACAGTGGATAGAACTTAATCCGCATTATGCCCAACTTCGACGCTTTTCCATTTAATAACTATCTTTAACCTTTGATTACCAACACCTTATATATGTATTTTTGTGGTGAATAAAAAATCTAAAAAATTGGTTTTTAGATAGTTACATACCAAATTTTTGAGGGCATTATAATTCATTGTTTGTAAACAGCATTGATAATTTTGCAAATTGCGCTGTCTCGTTGTAAACAACAGCATTTACTTTATATGTATCCTCGTTTTCTGATAAAATGGAAATTGAAAAAACCACTTCCCTGTTTTCAACAGGATTTATGACGTTCAAAAATTTTACATTATGCAACTTTTTTAGAAACAAGTTCTTATGCAACATCTCCATTGTCAATTCTTTAATAATTTGGATGATGCAAACCCCCGGCGTAATCGGGTTGTTAGGAAAGTGAGCCTCATAAATAAAATGTTCTGCATTTAATTGTATGGTATAATCCATTCCTGTTGTAGTTTTACAACGTTCTTTAATTTGGAAAAAGTTATCTTTCAGTGTCATAATACTATTTTTTGTTACGAAACTTTGGCATGCTCAGTTTTAAATTTCACAAATTTACACGAATTGTTGTTCATTAGTAGCAGTCGCAGTCATCCGGATCAATTTTATTAAATGTATAGTTTAGTGTACGTTTTTTGTTTTTATAGATTATTGTTTGATCGGGAAGCCGTTGGAGTTCTTTCTTGTTTTTATAGTTGATAAACAAAGTATCTTGTACAAACATTCTTGTACTTTGCGCACCCCTTACATATTCAGGATTATCAATTTCCATAAGAAACTGAATGTCAGAAGCAATTACTTTTTTAATCACTCTTTTATCAAGAAAAGAGATTACATGTATCAATTCACATTTTTGAGGGGTAGAAACAAAATCAAATACTTTAATTCCGAACTCATTGATGAGAGCCCCCCTCCATTCGTCGTTAATCTGTTTTACCATACAAATACCTGTAATATTGGTTTTTGAAGTTTCAAACATCATACGGTAGTCGTTTTTTTGGATTGAATCTCTTAATGAGGATCTCCAAAATTGTGTGTATTCTGTTCTCTCACCGGTCGTTATATTTTTTGTAGGGGTGCAAGATAGCAACAAACTCAAGAAAAAACTACCGAATAGTAAATATTTCATCGCTCAATTCTTTATTTATTTGTTTGTTTTTCATTTTAATATGAGTAATATCACCATTACGTTCTTCAATTTCCACCGAATTTACCGTATAGTCCGATTTGTTAAAACTTAATCTAATTTCGTGAAACATCTGTTTGAGTTCTTTCTGTTTAGGCGTTAAAATTACCATGTTATCTTTATCTCCTATTTTAAATTGAAAAGAAAATTTTGCAGTATCAAAAATTCCGGATCCATTAATACCTGCGAGGATAATTTTGCTTATCTCTTTAAATAGTTTACTTGAGTTGATATCTATTACATTTTTAGATGTTCCGGAATTAATCATTACCTTATCACCATTCATAACAAACTCATATTGATAGGGTTTTGAATATTCCCATTTTAGTTTATCCTGTTGTTTAAAAAACATTTTTCCTTCGGAAACCATTTCGTCGGAAAGGATAGAGATCGTTTTTCTTTGCACAAAATCGCAGCGCAATGTTTTCATCTGTTCCGATGCTTCTGAAATTTTCTGCATCATCTCTTTTTGTTGGGTTTCCGTAGCGGATTTGTAATCGGATTGTGCCGAAAGAGAGACTATTATGCTCAGTAAAGAAATTAAAAGGGCGACTATTTTTTTCATTTTGAATTTTTTATTTTGCCAAAAAAACAACCCCTGCAATAATTAATCCTACTCCAATCCAGCGGGTTATAGGAACGGTTTCGTGAAAAATAAAGATTGCTGCCAACATTCCGAAAATGTATGCAAAAGCCGTGATGGGATAGGCAACTGAAAATTCAAAGTGTTTTAAGATAAAACCCCACAAAATAGTGGCTGCAATGAGGCAGATACCGCTGGCAAGTAACCACCAGTTGGTTAACAAGTCAACAAAATAACTCCACGCCCATTGAAACTTATGGATTTTTTCTACGGCAAGTTTGAAACAAACCTGCCCGCTCGCTAATAAGAAACATTGAAATATTGTTAAAAGGATTACTCGAAACATAGACTAATATTTAGGATTATTTTGATAGTAAAACAAACGTATGATTTTTCCCTTCAAAATGGTTATAACACAAGATTTTTTCTGCTACTAAGGGTTCTTTTAAAGAATAAGGGTTTAATGAATCTGTGTTTTCTGTTTTCTTTTCGTACATCAAAAAGTTTGGTATTTTTTCTTTTTTCAAACAGGTTGCGGCTGCGTAAATTCCCAATGCTGACGTGGTATAACTTTCTCCGAAAATGTTTTTATATTTCAAAAGCGGAATGTTAGGAAATAGTTTTGCACAGTTTTCAAGATAGATTTCGTCGTTTTCAGGATTTCCATTTACTCCAATCATCATATAATCCACCTCTCCAATCCTTTCCAAGCCCATATTTTTTTTCCATTCTGTTGTATTTTCTAACTTCATACCTCCTGTATAAATTTTTTCTACCGTTTCAATTTTGCATAAGGTTTTTTCAGATTTTTCCGTTGTCAGGATCATTGCAACGGCATTTTCTCCTGCAAAGGTATTTGGTTTTCCCAAGTAGCCTGCTTTTTTCAACAGATTGAAATAGGCTGGGGTCATTTCGTCGTGGGCGCCTACTAATGCCGTAGAGACCGGGTGTGCCTTTTCTTTACATGATAATTGCAAAAACGCATCCTGTAATGCGCATTCAAACGAAATACCTTTGTGAGCGTAAGTATTGTTGTAGGCATGGCATTTAGTATCAATGGCGATGAGCGAACCGATGGTGTTGTGGGTGGATTGCATAAAGTGGGTGGGGTTCAGAAATTCTTCGCCGTCTCGCACCAATTTATCAAGAAAAATTTCGGTACTTTCAATGCATCCTAATCCAGTGCCGGTAATAATAGCATCGGGCAACGATACTCCGCTTTCCGTCAGTGCCTGCCGTGAAACGAGCAGTGCGCGTTTCAGGATTTTTCCTAATCGGCGTGCCTCGTTAGGAGGGAAAAACTGCTTGTAATCGGGTTCTATTGCCCGCACATAAGGTTCTGAATAGAAAACGGGATGTTCGAACCAATCCTCAGTAAGAGGATGCTGGGCAGAGATTTGTTTGATAGAGTTTATATAGATTTTTTTCATAATTGCCACGAATTACACGAATTTACACGAATTAATTTTTTTTGAAATAATCTTCTTTCAACCATAATTTGAATTACTGTTTTTGTAAGTTACAATTTTGTAAGTTACGGTAAAAGTTTACTAAAAATCAAGGCACTGTCGTTTCCTCCAAAACCAAACGAATTAGACAAAACATGTTTTAATTTTAGTGTTTTATTCTTCTTATCTAATTGATTATTATCTATATATGGTGCAAACGTCAGTTCGGGCATTTTTTGAGAAAAATTGAGGTTTGAAGGGATAAAATTGTGTTGTAAAGCTAAGATAGAGATTACTGCTTCCACGCATCCTGCTGCGCTGGTAGTATGTCCTGTAAAAGATTTGGTAGAGGATACCGGAGGAATTTTTTCATCAAAAAGTCTCATAATGGCTGTTCCTTCACTCAGGTCGTTATTTTCTGTTCCGGTGCCGTGCGCGTTGATATAGTCAATCTGTTCGGGGGAGAGCTGGGCAAGTTCGAGCGCTTTTTTCATGGCTAAGAACGCGCCTTCACCATCCGGTGCAGAAGCGGTTTGATGGTAAGCATCGCAGGTGTTTGCATAGCCGGAAAGTTTGCACCAGGCATTTTTTATTGCGTTCCGGTCTTGCAATCTTCTGCAATACCCATCCTCACTTTCCATAACAAGATATGCAGCACCTTCGCCGAGATTGATTCCGGAACGTGTGGCATCGAACGGACGGCAAGGTTGGCGGTCAAGAATCATCAAAGTGTTAAAACCATTCAAATGAAATTTTGTGATACATTCGCTACCACCTGCGACGACCACATCGGCACGACCGCTTTTCAATAATTCCGCACCCAAAATAATAGCATTTGCTGCCGAACTGCAAGCCGTTGATATAGTGTCAATTTGAGAAAAGATACCAAAATAATCGGCAATCATTTCCGTGCATGCTCCGCAGTCATGGGTAGAGATGTAGGCATTTTGAGTGTCGTTTTCTAAAAAATCAATATAAAATTGTTCACTTTTATCCATTCCGCCGACGGTAGTACCGGAAACAAAGGCAATTTTAAGGGGTGAGGGGTGAGAGGTAAGAGGTGAGGGGTGAGAGGTGAGAGGGGAAAGGTTTGCGTTTTGTAGGGCTTCTTGCACGGCGAGCATACCTATTAATGAAGTTCGGGTGGTGGGTACATTTTTATCTATATGAAGCAAAGTTATCATCTCTTCGTTGGTCATCTTTACTTCGCCTGCGGGAAAATCGGTGTGGGAGGTTTTCAAATAATGCAAAGGGGCTATACCGCTACGGTTTTCGTGCAATGCCTTCAAATTTTCCGCCACATTGTTGCCTAATGCCGACACAATGCCCATTCCGGTTATTAAGATTTTTGCCATAAAGTTTTTTAATCTATCATTTCGTTCTGTTTTCGGCAATATAGTCTGCCATTATTTTTATGGATTTAAAGATCTCTTTTCCCTGATTAGGGTCTTTGAGTTTGATTCCATAATTTTTTTCCATAAGCACAATTAATTCAAGCGCATCTATTGAATCTAATCCTAAGCCTTCTCCAAACAAGGGGGCATTTTCATCAATATCTTCGGGTTTCATATCTTCGAGATTCAATACTTCAATAATTTCTTCTTTCAACTTTAAAATTAATTCGTCCATTTTTTAATAAATTTAATATTTAATACATTTGATTCTAACATTATATAATTTTTTGATTTGTTCTTCTATAAAATTTATATCGCCATTTTCTTTGTTTATCCACATCATAAAAACCTCTTTTTTATCTTCAACATACTCTATCCAACTTACAAGTACAGCATTTATTGCGTTGTCTTGAAATGTATCTTTCACTGTTTCAGCAATTTGCTTTTCATCAAAAATTTTGCAAATATAGAAAAAAGTTTCTCCGAAGAATTTGTTTCTAATGGCAATCTCTCCGTTAACGATATTGGGCAATGTGTAAACAAATAATGAAGGCGATGGAAAGTAGTTTTCGTTGTCTTGTATGGTTGCTTGAAATTGCTTATCTATCTCTAAACTTGAAGATCTATTGAAACTGATAATAGCGATATCCTCACGGGGTTCAAATCGGGTCTCTTCATCTTTAAAAATCATTTCGGATGCTAAAAATCCTAACTTGGATAGTCCGTCCATTTTAAAGAATTTTGGATAGTCAATTTTTAAGGAACGGTACAGTTCGGTAATTTCAGATGAGGTTTTAAAAGTGAGTTTGATTTGTTTATTAATTTTCATTGTAATTAGTGGCAATATTTTCGTACAACAACGCTACATTTACCCCTCCAAAACCCGACATCATTTTAATAAAGTATTTCTTGTCTGTCTGTATATTTTCTCTACAGATCATTAACGAAAATTGTTCATCATTAATTGTTAATTGTTCATTCTCTTCAAATCCTAAAGTTTTTAAGACTATTCCATCGGATAACGCTTGCATTGAGATGATGGTTTCTACAAGTCCCGCTGCTCCCAAAGTATGTCCGAAATATCCTTTCAAGCCGTTAACGGGCACATTTTCTAATCCTGTCCGCACAATCGCGTTCATCTCCATAGCGTCGTTATAAGAGGTTGCCGTGCCGTGGGCGTTGATAAAGGCGATTTGGGAGGTAAGAGGTGAGAGGTGAGAGGTAAGAGGGGTGAGGATGGCTTGTAATGCTCTATAACTTCCTTCGCCGATTCTTGATGGGGCTGAAATATGGGTAGCATCATTTCGGATTGCCCCGACAACCAACCTAACTCCATTATTCATTGTTAATTGTTCATTACTCATTATCATCGTGGCTGCAGCTTCGCCCAAATTCAACCCACTGCGGTTTTTGTCGAAAGGTTTGCACAATTCCGATGATAACGCCTTAAACGATTGAAATCCTGAAATAATGAACTTTGAAAGGAGATCTACTCCCACTACTACGGCGTAATCGTATTTTCTTGATTGTAACGACCTCATTGCTACAATTTGCGCTGCCGCTCCAGATATACACGCATTGGAAATAACAATCGGAGTATTGGGATTTCCAAAAAATTCAGCAATCAATTCAGCCGTCCGCCAAAGATAGATTTGAGAATTGAGATTATTTGCTATCTCATATTTCATATCTATTAGTCTCATATCTAAAAATTCAATGTTTCCCTTTGTAGATGATAAAATAAAAATTGTTCTATTGTTAGACAAATCTATTTGCATTTCTTTATTTGCATTGAGAACAGATAAAATGGATGCTATTTCCAATGATGTTAGTGCTGTCGTAGAGATGTAATGCAATCTATTTTTATTCAACGCCGTTGAAAATTCATCTTGTAATCTTTCTTTATTAATCAAAGCTGCCATAAAAGGCTCAGGTAGACCAAAAATTCCTGATTCATAATGTTTTATTCCTGAAATTCCTTGTTTTACGGCGTCGTAATTTTCTTCCGTCGTAAAACCTAAAGATGAAATGATACTGCCTCCTATTATGTACATTGTTTTATATATTATTGCCACAGGTTACACAGATTAACAAAAGGCACACCTTTTTATTCCTAGTTAATTGTTAACGATAGCGGACTCTGAATATTCTTGCTGCTAATAATCGTTTGTTCATCTTCAAGTGCTATTTTACACCATACCGAAGATGATTTCAGTTCAATTAAATGAGATATAATATATTTTATTTTAACATCTTTTGAACAGAATACCAGTTCATTAATTTTGTTCTCTTTAATAAAATTATGTACTTCAGCAGAAGGCATATTTTCTATAGAAAGAATAATTTCCGGTTTTTGGGTGCCTGTTTGGACAATAAGTGCTACTCTTTCCGTTTCATTATGACTACCGATAATGAGAATTCGCCTTTTATTATTTTGTTTATACTGGTAGTCTTTTAATTTTAAGAGGTGAAAGAGATAACGCAGCATATTCATTGCAATAGCGGTCCACACTGCGCCAAAAATAGTAACCGCACGAGAAAACCGGTATGTTTCAGGTAATAGTGCGTAAATGAGTAAAATAGCAATCGTTCCTACAATAATTCCCTGATTGGTTCTATTTGAAGAGTATGGTTTTCTGTAACCTCTATTTATCGCAACTGAAAGAATCCAAATTACTATATAACAGGGTATTATAAAGTAAAAGTAAAAAGCAGGAAAAAAACTTTCTCGATATTGTAATACCTCCGTTTGCCAATACAATGCTAATAAAAACATTCCTCCAAAAATCAAGATGATGTCTAAAAGAGGTAAAATTAAAGAGGTGAGTACTCTTTTTCCTATTGCCAGCGAAGCGCGTAACCATATTGCCAAATTGAGCAAGCAGGTCAACAAAAACGATTTTTTGTTTGTAAAATGTTTCTTCGCAAATATTTGCATGGCTTTATAAAAAACAATTACATATTTAATAGTTCCTTTTTTTGTGCTTTCTCCTTTGTAATGAACAATTTTGGGTTCGGGCAGATAGTAGTTTTTGTATCCGGCTTGCGTGATGCGATACGAAAGGTCAATATCTTCTCCGTACATAAAAAAAGTTTCATCTAAAAGTCCTATTTCATCTAATACTTTTTTTCTAATCAACATAAATGCTCCTGAAAGCACTTCCACTGCTTGGGTTTTATCGTTATCCAAACAGGTAAGATGATAAGAACCAAACTTTTTTGAACGGGGAAACAGTTTTGCCAATCCGAATATTTTGTAGAAGGCTACGGAAGGGATAGGTAGTGCTCTTTTTGATTCCGGAAGAAATTCGCCGTTTCCATTAATCATCTTTACTCCTAACGCTCCGGCATCCGGCGTTTGTTTCATAAAATCAATACATTTAGTAAAGGTATCCTCTTCAATCAAAGTATCTGGGTTGAGCAACAGCACAAATTCACCTTTAGCACGTTTAATTGCCTGGTTGTTAGCGCAGGAAAAACCTCTGTTTTCAATATTTGCAATAAGATTTACCCAAGGAAATTTTTCTTTTACCATCTCCACAGAATCATCGGGGGAATTATTGTCCACTACAAAGACTTCTGCATCCATACCGGCAATTGCTTTTTTTACCGATTGCAAACATTGCATCAGAAAATGTTTTACATTGTAGTTTACAATAATGATACTAAGTTGCATAGTAAAAGTTTAAGAGAAATAGGATAAGTGCGTGAGTTTTGATTTTACTTTATCATTGATTTTTACATTAATTTTTGCAGACAGGGGTAAAAAAACGTCCACCCGCGAACCGAACTTGATAATTCCCATTTCGGCACCCTGTTTAGCAAACGTTCCCTCTTTGGCGTAACTCACAATTCGGCGTGCCATAATACCTGCAATTTGGCGAAACAAAATCTCTTCGCCGTTTTTATGTTTTTGAACTACCGTATTATGTTCGTTATCCTTGGAAGCTTTCGGCAATTTGGCAACGAAATGTTTACCTTTATGATATTTTACATAAACAACATCGCCATCAATAGGATATGTATTTACATGTACATCACGCGGCGACATAAAAATGGATATTTGTATTCTTTTATCGTTAAAATATTCGGTTTCTACTTCTTCTAAAATTTGCACAATAGTACCATCTGCGGGAGCAACAATGGCATTACTGTCTCTTTGAGTTATTCTGTGAGGCACACGAAAAAAACGAATCACAATAATAAGAGGTATGATACCCAAAAACACTATCGGAACAATAAATCTGTAAAAATATGATAGTACAATCCAAGGCAGCAATGTAATTAGAAATACAATGATTATGGAAAGCGTTCCCTCTTTATGGATTCGATAGTGTGTCATTTTTTTAAAAAATTATTCGATAGTAATATAGATTGCCGCTACTTCAGAATTTCCGCCTGAACTGAAAGCTTCGGCACTAAGAATGTGCATTCCTACGGGGATAGTTCCGGAAGGAATGGTAAAATTGTACGGAGGTTTCGTCAGAGATTCTATTACCTCATCATCAACTACTATTTGCACTTGAATAATAGAACCTTTGGTAGTAGATGCCTCAACCGTTATCGGAATAGATTGATATTCCGAAAAGATGGCATCGGCTTTTGGTGAGGTTATTATACAAGTCATCTTTTCGTTTTTGCAACTGTTAAGGGTTAGCAGGCAAAGAACAGACAGAAAAAAAAGTTTATTTTTCATAAAAATAATATATTAAAAACGATTGGCAAATTAATAAAAATTTCTTATTTGTCTTCGAATACATAACTAATAAAAAATATCAAAACTGTTCATAAGTTAAAATTCATTATCCTCCATCAATAATACACAATAATTTTGTGTTTATGCCAAGCATCGCCTTATTTCTGTAATTACTCAAGACAATAAAAATATATTGGTCTTGGGGACGATACACCATATTGTTTTGAAATCCACGCCACAACCCTCCATGATATATCAAATATCCGTTTACGCCATCTTCAATACGTAGTCCGTAGCCGTACAATTCGCCAGGCTCACCTTTTGTAATTTTATTTTGAGGTTGCGTAGCCTGCTCAATTACACTTTTTGGAAGTATCTTATAATCTATTAAATAGAATTTCATCCAACGGTATAGTTCTTCTACATTAGTATATATACCTTTATCTCCAATAACGCCATTTTGAAAGTGGAATGGTCGCTCGCTGCCATCGCCTAAATGTCCTTTGGCATAGTTGGTTTTTGTGTTTAGTTCGGTAGCAAAACAGGTAAGTTTCATTCCGGCAGGAGTAAAAAATTCTGTTCTGGTATATTGCTCAAAAGAGGTTTGACTAATCTTCTCTACA
>JGI24702J35022_10001802_pt1 | contig 13211 bp, 10 predicted proteins | sample TergutTh196P4_FD_35022 | JGI IMG/M metagenome (IMG submission 35022)
TACCGCATGGCGGGAAGCCCCGATGTGAGCGGATTAGAAAATCCATTTGGCGATGTGGAGGGAGGAACATGGTACACCGACGCAGTAAAATGGGCGGCGGCGAACGGTATTGTTTCCGGCGTAGGCGGCGGCTTGTATGACCCTAATGCGCCTATCACCCGTCAGGACTTGGCGGTTATCCTAGCCCGTTACGCCGACTTTATGGGGATACCCCTGCCCGGAGCGCAGAGCTACACCGGGTTCACCGACGACGCGGACATAGCCAACTACGCAAAAGAAGCGATTGAACGGTTCTTTAGGGCGGGAATCATCGGCGGCTACCCGGACGGCAGCATGAAACCGCAGGACGAAGCCACCCGCGCCGAGGTTGCGGCGATGCTGATGCGGTTTCTGGAAGCGATGGAGTAAGAGCGGAATAGAGAAGATTTGAAGCGAAACGCCCCGCAAGGAGAAATCTTTGCAGGGCGTTATCTTTTTGGACAAAACACCTTGACAACACGAGTTTGAAGTTATGAGTTTTGTCTGCTGTGACTTGATTTGTCCGCATCGCATTGGGTTGTAAGTACAAATCAGGATTCATGCCTAAAGCGTTTATCATACAAACCTCCTGTATACAAAAACTCCTTACGTATCATATCGAAACAAACTGGAGAAACTTTATAGTACAAGCAAGGGGATGAAGCAAGGGGAAGTCGTTTGAAGATTTAGCATTTATCGTCAAACCTCCGCGTCTAAATCAGCGTTCATCTCAGCAATGCTCGCATAAATCTTCGATTGGACTTTTCAGCTCATTATATCCCTTGCTTCCCGCATGGCGGCTTCAGTTTCGGAACTATAGCGCGGTTGGCGCAAATCAAAGGGCAACCCGCCTACAAGCAGGGATTGATATTGTTTTTGCGAATTTTTGAGTCAGAATAAATTCTACATTGAAAATGTTGCCTGAAGCCGAATATATGCCCCTTGATTATAGCTCCAAAATGTAGATTTTTCCACACAAATATCAAGCCCCGAAGCGGAAGTGTGCAGCCGCCGAGGTGCTTTTTGGCAGTTCATCTGTGGAACAGCCTCTTGTTCTGATACACAGGCTCGCAGGTTATATTGACGCCCAGCTGCCGGAACACGCCAATATCGACCTGTGACAGGATCACACTGGAGTGCGCTTCCGAGAGCTTTAGCTTCGGGAGTTGACGGAGGACGAGCTCCGCAGTTGGGTTTGTCGGAGCGCTGATCGCAAGTGCGATGAGTACCTCGTCCGTGTGCAGACGCGGGTTCTCGTTACCGAGATACCCAACCTTGAGTTTCTGGATTGGCTCGATTATGATGGGCGAAATAAGCGTGAAACGGTCGTCAATGCCGGCAAGATATTTCAATGCGTTGAGTAAGGCGGCAGAGGACGCGCCCAGGAGGTCAGAAGTCTTCCCCGTAATTATAGCTCCGTCCGGCAACTCGATTGCAACGCACGGGCCTCCCGTCGAGTCGGCCTTTTTTAACGCAAGAGATACCGGGGGGCGCTCATCGGGAGAAAACCCCGAGTTGTTCATGAGCAACTCAAGTTTTGAAACGGCAGATCTGGGGACATCGCCCCTGGCGTAATCAAGCTGCGTGTAAAAAAATCTCCGGATCAATTCCTGCTTTGAGGCTTCGGAGCAGACATTGTCATCGGAAATACAGTGGCCGACCATGTTTACGCCCATGTCGGTGGGGGATTTGTAGGGGCTTTCTCCCCAAATCCGTGTGAACATCGCGTTCAGTATAGGGAATACTTCAATATCCCTGTTATAGTTTACGGCGGAGACACTGTGAGCCTCCAGATGGAACGGGTCAATCATATTGACGTCATCTATATCAGCGGTCGCAGCCTCATAGGCGAGGTTTATCATATGCTTGAGCGGGCGATTCCAAATCGGAAAAGTCTCAAATTTTGCATAGCCGGCTTTAATGCCGCGCTTGTTTTCGTGGTAGAGCTGCGAAAGGCATGCAGCCATTTTCCCGCTGCCCGGGCCCGGGGCGGTTATGACGACAAGCGGGCGGGTGGTTTCGATGTAGTCGTTATTGCCATAACCTTTGTCACTGAGGATGAGTGGTATATCCGAGGGATAATGAGATCCGGGTATGTAGTGCATCACGTATACGGTCATGCCGAGTCCTTCAAGATATGATTTGAAGTTGTCTGCCGCGGGCTGCCCGAGATACTGGCTTATCACAACGCTGCCCACGAAAAGGCCGCTTTTGCGAAATTCATCAATGAGTCTGAGAACGTCGTCGTCGTAAGATACGCCCGTGTCGCCGATAGATTTGCTTGAATCAATATCAGAGGCATTTATCGCGATCACTATCTCAGCCTTATCAGCGAGCGCCTTTAACAGATGTAGCTTAGTGTCGGGCATGTATCCGGGAAGCACCCGCGCGGCATGTTGGTCATCCAGGAGTTTGCCGCCAAACTCGAGATAGAGTTTGTTCTCAAACAGCCCTATCCTTTCCAGGATTTTTTCGGACTGCAATTTCAAATATTTATTATAATCAAATCCGATTGAATACACTATACCACTCCTGTCTGTTTAGGGGTTAGGGGATAGGGAATTGGTATCAGGGGGATAGGTGGCACAGGCGTGATGTATGCAGGTAAAAAAGTTTCTCGCTTTTGTTACTTTGCCCGCATTTATCCTATGAGTATTCTAATGGAACTTGGGGGGCAGTGTCAAGCTTGTATTGCGCACAACCCGCACAACACTAGCTTGACAAGCAAAAAATGTCTGTTTACAATGCAGATTGGTGGAATAAACCCGTTATACAAAAACAGTAAATTATTAGGAGGAAAAACATGAAGCGTTTTCACAAAATCCCGACTATTCTCATTACCGCAGCGCTTATCCTGTGCCTTGCGATTCCTGCGCTTGCCATTGGACGCACTGTAAACCTGGAGGCTTCGTATAGAGACATAATAGTCTCTATTGATGGAGTCAAAATTGTTCCGAAGGACGTTCTGGGAAACACCGTGGAGCCGTTTTTGTACAATGGCACCGTCTACGCGCCTTATCGCGCTCTTGCCGAGGCGTTAGGCTATGTTGTGAGTTGGGATGGGGACACATCCACAGTCAGTGTTGACAGCCCATGGCGAGCGCCGCTCACAACCGATCAACTTGGTTACGAACCGACGCCGGCAGATCTGAGACCGGCAAGCGAGATGGAGCTTGTTGAGTCCGCATTTGGATCTAATATTCCTGTATCAACTGAATTGCCTGAAGGCGTAAAAGCCGTCCGACTGCCTGAGAGAGAAGCTAAAACGACAACAATTAGTTTCTTCCCAAACGTGGTCTATGATACAAAAGATGGCATGGATCTTTTACTCCAAATTATGGTTCCGGCAGAGCCCGGAGGGGGCCCGCTGATACCTTCAATTGATGTCTGCCCGCTAATTATATATATACCCGGTTCAGCATGGAGTTCACAATATGTGTACACAAATCTCCCTCTGATGATCAGGTTAGCCGAGCAAGGATACGTCGTAGCGATTGCGCAATATAGACCCATGGAGGTCGCCGAATTCCCCGCACAGATCGAGGATGCCAGGACAGCCGTTCGTTTCATGCGGAAAAACGCAGAAGAGTATCGCGTCGATACAAACAGAATCATTCTAATGGGGGATTCCAGCGGAGCGCATACCGCCCTCATGGCAGCGATCACAGGCGACGGAACGTTTGATAATGGCACATATAAGGAGTTATCATCGAATGTAAACTGTGTAATTGACTGGTGTGCTCCCACAGACCTCGATTTGTTCAACTATTATCCAAGCTGGCTTGAGGTCGGGGATGCAGAAGGAATTGGCGGAACGCTCCTCGGCGGCGCGGATATGCACGAGAATCCTGATTTGGCCCTGACAGCAAGTCCTATGACATATATCACCGATGATAATAAAATTCCACCGATACTGATTATGCATGGCTCTGCAGATAACATTGTGCCGTTTAACCAATCAGTACGGCTTTTCGAAAAATTGAAAGAAACAAACAAAGATGTCGAAATGTACAAAATCGAGGGCGGTATGCACGGCGTCGGCGGCGGTTTCACAAGCGATGCATCAATTGACCTTATGCTCGACTATATCAACCGAAAAGCAGGATAGGTAAACACACCGGATTCAGTAGAAGACAAACAAACCACCTGTTGATGATGGCGAAGGTTGCATTTTGTTAAAAATATATCTTGCATTTTGTTAAAAATATATCTTGCATTTTGTCAAAAATATAGTATTGTGTAAATAGTATTGAAGACAAAGCATGCTTCTTTGCATTTGGTGTGAGAAAAAAGGTAGGTTAATAATGACTCTGAGGAAATCTGGATATTTGCCGAGGGTCATTGATACCAAGATAGAAGAATATCTAAGTATCTTTGGCGCGATATCTATTGAAGGACCCAAATGGTGCGGAAAAACATGGACTTCGCTTAACCATGCAAACAGTGTCAACTATATTATGGATCCGGAGGGTGGCTATAGCAACCGAGAGCGGGCTCGCTTCAATCCCGCTCTTGCTCTCGAGGGCTCAAAGCCGCGTCTGATAGACGAATGGCAGGAAGTCCCCGGTATATGGGATGCTGTAAGGCTTGACGTAGATTTGGAACACAGAGCCGGAAAATATATTCTGACAGGTTCGGTATCGCCTCCTCGCGAAGATTATAGCCACAGTGGTACGGGTAGGTTTGCGATAATACGGATGCGTCCGATGAGCCTTTTTGAATCTGGGGATTCTCTGGGTATTATGTCATTTGAGTCTCTGTTTCGCGAAGAGCCAATCGTGCCATTTTCAGCGGACATTGAATTGACAAGGCTCATCGAAATCACAGTCCGTGGCGGATGGCCGGAAACGTTAAGTATTCCATCTCACGGTGCTGCGCAAATGTCCGTGGAATATCTGAACCTGATATCAAAGAACGAACTATTCAGGAGCAGCGACAGAAAACGTAACACAATAAAACTGAGCAGACTGCTTCGAGCTTTGGCAAGAAATACCTCAACAACTGTTAACATTTCGACATTGTCGCTTGACACCGATGCCGGGCAGTCACAATCGGAATCAGAAAAAGGGGTTTCCCGTCAAACAACTGCAGAATACTTGGACGATTTAAGAAGGATTTATATTATCGATGACATACCGGGCTGGCTCCCGGAAATCAGATCAAAGACAAGAATAAGGATGGCTCCGAAGCTGGTATTTGCCGACCCATCGCTGGCGATTGCGGCACTGGGACTAAACAGCGATCGATTGCTTAATGATTTGAATACATATGGCTTTATGTTTGAAAATCTATGCATGCGCGATATTTCCATATACGCCGAAAACATTGGCGGAACAGTATTTCACTATCGTGACAACAGCAATCTCGAAGTTGACGCTATCGTTGAACTACCAAACGGTGCATGGGGCGCATTCGAAATAAAACTTGGGGAACATCATGTCGATGCCGCAGCGGCGACGCTGCATCGCTTTCGTGATAAAATGCTTTTATCCGGCGCTGAGCCTCCTGTTTGTCTATGCGTTATTACGGGTGGGGGGTTCGGCAGGTCTCGCGATGATGGAATATCGGTCATTCCAATAAATTCCCTCAAGCCTTAGCGGGCAAAATTATTCTGATTCTATTTGGCGACGTACTCCCGCCGCCTAAGTTCATAGTTTTTTTGTTGATTGGAAGCTGGCCCCTTGTTTTTTTGTTCGGTCAATGAGATAATAGGTTCACATTTGGAATAAGGAGTAAGATATGCACAGTCGGACAATACCTAAAATCAGAGCTTTGGCGTTTGTTTCATCATTATTGATGCTAGGTGCTATCCTCGTTTTACCTGCGGTAGCCGCAAGTTCGTCCCAAATCGCGGCGCCTTCTACGAAGGTCGCGATAATCGACGGGCAGAAAACGACCTTTTACACATACACCATCCGCGGCGCTGACTATTTCAAGCTGCGCGACCTGGCGTTATCCTTCAACGGCACAGCCAAGCAATTCAATATAGGCTGGGATAACGTGAAAAACACCATTACATTGACGAGTGGGAAGCCTTACAAGGCTATTGGCGGAGAGATGGCGTCCAACGGCAGCGACAGAAAAACGCCTTTCCCGGTCAGTTCAAAAATCCTCGCTGACGGCAAGGAAGCTTTTCGCATTTCGTATAGCATCGACAATTTGACTTATGTAAAGATTATCGATATCGGAGCCGCCTTTGATTTCAGCGTAGTTTGGGATGAAAGCGGCAAAAAATATGTCGCTGAAACAGATAAAAAATACATTGCGCCGACGCCGACGCAGCTCGCGGAAACGGCGGAAATGGGGCAGGCATACCTGGATAGCATAATTTATCTCGGTGACAGCACTACATACGGATTTCAGGTTTACGGGGTTTTGTCAGGTGGTACGGCGACAAAACAAGTGTGGACGCCTTCTGACAGGACATTTTCCCTGTTCAACCAAAAAAACATCAAGATATACTATCCTGAAACAAAAGAAAACTTGACAATTGAAAAGGCAGTTGCCGCCAAAAAACCGGCCTACATGGTTATAACATTGGGCGTAAATGGCGTTGCCACAATGGAAGAGGACAATTTTATCAGTGACTATAAAGCTTTGATAAAACGCATCCTTGAAACTAACTCCAACACGAAAATCATCCTGAATTCCATTTTCCCGGTCGCCCGGAGCTATAAGCTGCAGGGATCTATAAACAACGAAAAGATTGAGAGAGCAAACGGCTGGGTATACTCGATTGCCGAAGAACTTGGTCTCAGGTATCTTGATTCAGCGTCCATTCTCAAAGATGAAGATGGCTGGCTGATGCCAAAGTACGATGCCGGCGATGGATTGCACCTGAAGCCTGAAGCCTATAAAGCCATTGTGCAATATATAAACACCCACGGCTACAGATGACAAAAGGGACAACGAACAGGGGGACGCATCGCGTCCCCTTTGTCAAACCCTTTGTCTTTACATATTTTTGCAGTGAACCACCCTGTTTCTGCCTGTCTGCTTCGCGGAATATAGCGCGTTGTCCGAGCATTCTATGAACTCATCGATTGGATCGCCCGTCGTTGGTGTTACGGTATTCACCCCGATGCTGACGGTCACGCGTGTCGTCTCTCCGTTGGGAAGCGGGATGGACAGATTTTCAATATTCGTGCGTACCCGCTCTGCGACGTCTATCGCGCCCTCCATGTTTGTGTTCGGGAGAATGGTGATGAATTCTTCCCCGCCCCAGCGGGCGCCGTAATCGGTCGACCGTAGGTACGACTGCGTCATTGTCTTTGCAACCATCTGCAAAACGACGTCGCCCTGCTGATGCCCGTAGGTATCGTTATAATTCTTGAATTTATCCACATCGAGCATCAAAACGCTCATGGGGAATTTTTCGCGGATCATTCGCGCCCATTCCCTTTCCATCTGATTGTCAAATCCCCGCCGGTTTGGAACGCCTGTGAGTTGGTCCGTCGTGCTCAGCCTCACTATTTCCCGCATTTGATTGACGATCTTGATTTGATTTCGTATCCTGAGTTTGACGATTTCCGCGTCGAACGGCTTGCTAATATAGTCTACGGCGTTTGACGCCAAACCCTTTTTCTCATCTTCTGCGCTGCTCAGCCCTGAAACGATTATCACTGGGATGTCCCGCGTTTCTTCAAAACTGTTGAGCTCGGCAAGCACCTTATAGCCATCCATCTCCGGCATGACGATGTCCAGAAGGATGAGGTCGGGAATGACGTCTCTCGCAATTTTTACCGCGCTCCGCCCGTTTGTCGCTGCATAGACTGTATACACCGGGCTTAATAGGTTCGCCAAAAACACATGGTTTGATGCTTCGTCGTCAACGACAAGGATACTGTTTTTGTCAGTGGTTTCCATCAGCAATGTACCTCCGATTATGTAATCAAGCCGGAAAAAATCCGGTATGCCGCATCAAATTCAAAAGCTTCCATTTTTTGCACCATTTCTTTGCATTCCGGTATTCTCCGCAGTTTTTCAATATAATTAAGGGACTCGACGTTGCCGTCTTTCAAGAAAGGGAGAAGCTCACGATACAACGACTGCCTCCAAACCGGGTCGCTGCTGTCACCGCTTTCGTCAAATTGAGGCGGAGCCTGCTCGTCAAGAAGCGGCGACAATTCCTCCAGCACCGCGGCAAGCGCTGTTTTAAAACGGTCTGTCTGAACTTCTGACAGATTGTTTTGCCCGCCTTTCAACGCTGCTTCAACGTCCCCGGCTGCTTTTTGAAGCAGCTTTTTCCCAATCAATCCCGCATTGCTTTTTAGTGAATGCGCATACCTGTGCGCCGTCGTAATGTCGCCCGAATTCAAGGCATCCGAGAATTCTTTGTACCTTCCCCGGTTCTCTTTGACGAATATGATCTTCAATTGTTTCTGCAGTTCACTGTCGTTTTCCACGTTGTTGTCCCCTGCCGAATCCCAATTGACAGGTTTCAAGTATTTCAGCAGGCAGCGCCAGAGTTCCTGCGACGTAAAGGGTTTCCCCAAATAATCGTTCATTCCGCTCTTGCGGTATATTTCCATGTCGTTAGCCATGATATTGGCAGTCAAGGCGATTATAGGGGTTTTCGAATCAATCTCCATCATCCTTGACGCGGCCTCGAGGCCGTCCATTACAGGCATGTTAATATCCATGAATATCAAATCGAACGGTCTTTTTCCGTTTTTCAGATTGGTTTCGACAAAGTCGACCCCCTCCTTGCCGTTTTCCGCGACTACAGTCCGCAACCCGACCCTCTCCAGATGCTCATAGAAGACTTGCTGATTCATGCGGTTGTCCTCGCACAGCAGCACCGTTCCTTCAAATTCCGGTTTGTCAAGGACAACAGCCACTGTTGATTTGTCATGACTATCAAGCATGTCTGCCGTTGGAAACGTCACTTCAAAGCTGAACTTGCTTCCGACCCCCGGCATACTTTCGACAATCAGCTTTCCGCCCATAAGCTCGATAATCCTATTGGTTATCGTCAGACCAAGGCCTGTACCGCCGTATTTGCGCGTCGTGCTTGAGTCGGCTTGCATAAACGGCTCGAATATTTTATTTATCTGATCCTGTGCCATCCCAATTCCGGTGTCACTGACATTGAAGAGCAAGGTGATTCCGCTTGCTTCCTCTTTGATGATATCCGCCGACACCTTGACAGAGCCGATATTCGTGAATTTCACTGCGTTTGAAAGAAGATTGATGAAAACCTGCCGCAGCCTTGTCGGGTCGCCAAGCAGCTTTTTCTCAATCAACGGTTCGGTGCAAAAATGCAAAACAAGGTTCTTTTCCTGTGCCATGGGCATAATCACTGTCTGGCAGCTCACAAAAACTTCGTGCAAATCAAAGGGGACGGCTTCAAACTCCATTTTCCCCGCTTCCACCTTTGAGATATCAAGAATATTGTTGATGATTTGCAGCAACCAGTCAGCGTTCTCAGTAATCTTTGACAAGTAGTCCGCTGTCTTAGCAGATATGTTATCGTCCAAAGCAAGTTCGGAAAACCCGATGATGCTGTTCATGGGGGTGCGTATTTCATGGTTCATGTTTGCAAGGAATGCTGACTTCGCTTCCGATGCGGCTTCTGCTGCGTCGCGCGCCAGACGCAGCTCATCCTGAGCCTTGCTCATCTCGTTGAGGAGGGCTTTTAGTTCGCGCATGTCATGGGCATAAGACAACATGACATCTTCGCCTTTATATACAGATCGGACAAGCGTTACCTCGCATGGTATCAGTTCCCCGTCCAGCTTCCTGTGCATCCATTCTGTACTCAAGTATCCGTCTTCGAGAGCCTTATTGAACACTTCGTACATCTGCTCTGCGGATTTTCTGCCATCCGGTTGAAACTCAGGCGAAAGTTGCTCAAACTTTTCGCGGTATTCCTCTTTGCTCGCCAGTCCAAACAGTTTTACTGACGCTTCGTTACAATCGATTAGATTAAACGAGGCGTCCCACCAGCCGCAGGCCAAAGGAGTCGTTTCAAACATCAATTGCGTGCGGCGGTCGGCTTCGATCATTTTGTTGACAGCCTCATTGCGCAACACGGCGGCGGCGACAATCGAACTCCACGAACGCAGGAGTTGTTCCTCTTCATTTGTAAATGTCCTCTCCTTGTGGAAATCGCCAAAGCTTGCCAATCCCCATAGCGCCCCATCGATAAAGACCGGTACGACCAAAATCGATTTTACGTTTCTTTGCCTGAAAAAGTCCTGCTCGGCTTCCGGGAAAATCCCAACAGGCCCATTCATGCTCTTGCCCTCGGACAATAAGCCTTCCAGCCTTGGCAATGTATCTTCAAACGAGTAATCTTCGATGAAGCCGTCGTCTTCGGAGCAGTCCTTCAGCCATCTGCAGAACGTCTTGTAGTATAGCCTTTCGTCCTCCCCGCGATGATTCTGCCACAGACAAACGCGATCGGTCTCAACTTTCAGGCCAATCATCCCCATGCTCCGATTCAGAGCGTCGGTATAGTGCCCCACTTCTGCTGTCATCAGGAGCGAGTTGGCGTCATTGATTACGCTCAATAGCGAATCTTGCTTATTAAGCTCGGCTTTGCGGTTTTGCATCAGTTTTTCAGGTCGGTTTCTCTCTCTCCATATGTTTAGAAGAAGGATAAACAGCAAGGATAATATGAGGATGAGGAGAAGAGGTACCCTAAACAACCACAGGCCATAAGTATTTAATAATAAATCGATTTCGGGTACTGCACTGCCCATTTCCATGACCTTGTTTCATTGTATTTATATCGGCAGTATACAGCTTGACTGAAAATTTTGCAATCCTTTACATCTTTTAATGTGCATTGTATGAGTCCCATTAACATGTTGAAATAGGATAGCCAAGTACGAAAATAAAATTGAAAAGTGGTAATGCGTGGTGTAAAATACGGATAGGCTTTTTTCCACAGTAATCGCTTTATTAGCGTATATGCAGTTATTTTCTCTGGCAAACTTGATTCCTGCTGTCGAAATGGGGGGTTGTTTTGAAAGCACGGAGAATTATCTTCATATTTATTTTAATATCCATCTGGCTCCTCTCCGCTTGCGGTACTAATCAAAGCAATCCTGGTTTAACTCTTCTCTCGTCTGCAGAGCCGCAAGAGCAAGCAACGGCAACAGACAATCATGCATCCCCTATCATCGAACAAGAGCAATTGCCTGACAAAAGCGCGATGGCCTCCCCAAAATTGGCTGACCTGTCCGAACCGTCAGATACTCTAAATCAAAATGAAGAAGCCGAAACGCCGAAACTCGATGAATTGACTGATAGCCCGACCGACAGCAATTATAACGATGGAATAAGCAATGAAAGAATAGCGCTTACCAGAGATTTAGAACCGTCAACAGGTTCTTTTTCTAATCTGGTAGTCCACTTCATTGACGTTGGTCAAGCTGATTGCATACTGATCCGACTCCCGAACTCTCAAACCATGCTCATTGACGGCGGAGGCAAATCAACTAGCGAAGAAGTTGTTGAGTATATTCGCAAAACCGGAGTCAGCACAATAGATTACATGGTGGCGACGCACCCCCATGAGGACCACATCGGGGGATTGCCCGCCGTTCTCGATGCTTTTGATGTCGCGGCCGTTTATATGCCACGTGTTTCCAGTAATACGCAGATTTTTGAGACCCTCCTGCTAACAATTCAGGAAAAAGGCTTATCTGTAAATACAGCGCGGGCAGGTGTAAATATTCTGTCCGAGCCGAATTTGCAGATTGACTTTGTTGCGCCGGTGCAAGAGTCATACCGCGAACTAAATGATTATTCCGCCGTGATAAAAGTATCGTATGGCAACACTTCTTTCTTGTTTGCCGGCGATGCTGAGTCGGTCTCTGAGAGTCAGATAACAGCAGATGTAAGTGCTGATGTTCTTAAAGTCGGGCACCATGGCAGCGACACGTCTACGTCAGAAGCCTTCCTTCGTAGTGTGAGCCCTGCATATGCCGTGATTTCCGTCGGACGCGACAACAGCTACGGCCATCCAAGCGACGTTACATTGAATAGATTGGCAAATGCCGGCGTGTCTGTATTCCGGACTGATGAAGCCGGCACCGTTATCGCGATTTCTGATGGTCAGACCATTACAGTCAGCGGTTCCTCAATTGCTCCATCTGCCACGTCCTCACCATCACCGTCGGCATCTCCATCTCCGTCTCCGGCGTCCTCTCCATCGCCAGAGCCATCGGCATCTCCATCGCCAAAGCAGTCACCATCCCCCTCACCGACACCAACGCCGAAAGAACCTGATAACGGCAGTATAATCGTCTATATTACAAACACCGGGACCAAGTATCACAATGATGGCTGTCGGTATCTTAGCCAAAGTAAAATACCTATTTCGCTGGAAAAAGCAAAACTCAAATACGGACCTTGCAGCGTGTGCAAGCCACCACAATGAAAGAGGAGCATATCAAATGCTGATTATTGACAGGTTCGAGGGGAACTACGCCATTATTGAAACCTCAGACGGGATGGCAAACATACCTATTTCTGACATTCCTCCAAACAGCAAAGAAGGAGATATTCTGATTCTGACCGTAGATTCTGACACGACGAAAAAACGGAGAAAAAGAATCGACGGACTTATGAATGATTTGTTTTCGGATTAGATTAAGCTTGTCGAAATTGACGAATCCGCAGATCGGTCCAAGTAATTGATGGGAAACGGGGGTATAGCCGTGTGCGGTCGATACTACATCGAAGCCGACGACAGGGAGATTTGCGATATTGTCGGCGAAATCGGGAAAATGGCAAAGAATGCCAATGAGCAAATGAAGTTCAAGGTGAGCGGCGAAATATTTCCGACTGACACAGTGCCGGTTCAGACCGGAATTGGCCGATATCAAGCGATGAGGTGGGGTTTTGTTGGTTTCAGCGGTAAACCTGTCATCAACGCGAGGAGTGAAACCGCCCTTGAAAAGCCCATGTTCAAGGCGCCCATGTTGGAGCGAAGGTGTCTCATACCGGCTAGCGGATACTACGAGTGGCAAAAGAATGGGGCGAAGAAGATTAAATACCGGTTCTTCATTCCCGGCAGTCCTATGTACTTCGCGGGATGCTGGCGGGCGGAAAAGGACAGCCCCCTAGATACATTTGTGATTCTCACCCGGCCGGCAGAGGGCGGCGCCGAGGCGATACATGACAGGATGCCCGTGATCATCCCGCGCAGTTGCACCGACGCATGGATGAACGACAGCCCT
>JGI24702J35022_10001803_pt1 | contig 13195 bp, 13 predicted proteins | sample TergutTh196P4_FD_35022 | JGI IMG/M metagenome (IMG submission 35022)
AAATATTATTTTCTCCGAGCAAAAGATTTTTCAAAAATCGCACAAGATATTTATTGGTAGCATAAACGCCGTTTTTGAGATTTTTATAATTTGCCCGTACCAATGCATTTCGGAAATACCACGAATGTTGGAAAAATAAATCATTGTTTACATTTTCAAAACCAAGTTTACGCAAATATTTTATGAGAAAAACCGCCGTTGTTCTGGTATTGCCCTCACCAAAAGCGTGAATTTGCCACAAATAGGAAATAAAGTGGGCAATGTGTTCAATCATTTGTTGCGTACTCAATCCTTTGTAATCGAATTTTTTTTCCTGCTCAAAATCATATTCGAGTGTTGTTCGCAAATTATCGGCATCGGCATAAAGTACCGTTTCACCATCTAACGCCCACTCGGATTTGGTAATATTGTAGTCGCGAATTTTCCCCGCGAATTTGTAAATTCCGCTAAAAAGTCGTCTGTGAATATTTAGATAAGAAACAGGCGAAAAAGAAAAAGTTTTTTCCGATAATATTTCGGCAATGCGAGCGGAAACTTTGTCGGCTTCTTCAGTGCGGTCGTTTTGGACGTTGCTCGCAACATCCTTACTTATCTGCGTTTTGTAATACGCATCAATGCGATTTTTTACTTCTTCAAAGGTGATATCCCCTTCAATATTTTGTTTGGCAGTTTCTATTAAGTAAGCGGAGGGTTTCAACCCATCAACCTGCTGCAAGCCGATTGCTGTTTGCCAAATAATGCCCTTCTCTTTTTTGTCGGGTTCACCTTGTCTTATATATTCTTCAAAATCAATCATAATGCAACTGTTTCATGTCATCAACTAATTGTCTTACTTTTTCGGAATGTTCTATCATTAATAAAAAATTTTGCAAATTTAGATAAAATTTATAAAAAAATGTAGGGGTTGAAAATTATCAACCCCTACATTTTTTTATTACACAAACACTTTACTTTTTTTTGTTGATTACTTTTTAACGAGGTCAACAATGGCTTTAAATGCCTTGGGATTGTTCATTGCGAGGTCGGCGAGGGCTTTGCGGTTGAGTTCAATTCCCTTCTTTGCAAGCGTACCCATAAATACGGAATACGATAAGCCGTGCTCTCTCACGCCCGCATTAATACGGGTAATCCACAAACTTCTAAAGGCTCTTTTTTTGTTTTTACGATCGCGGTAGGCGTATTGTTGTCCCTTTTCCCAAGTGTTCTTGGCTACGGTCCATACGTTTTTGCGGCGTAAGAAGTACCCTTTGGTACGGTTCAAAATCTTTTTTCTTCGTGCCTTTGAGGCAACATGATTTACTGATCTTGGCATAAATTCTCCTTTCTTTTTTTACGTCAGCGTTTTGATTTACAAACTCTTAATGTGCTGATAGTAAGTTAATAATTTATTTTAATTATAAGCCCAACATTTTTTTGATGGTACTTTCCATGCTCTTATCTGCGATAGCGCTGTAAGTCAAATTACGTTTTCTCTTGGTAGATTTTTTCGTAAGAATGTGACTGTGATAGGCATGGTGTCTTTTCACTTTACCGGTGCCGGTAAGAGTAAATCTCTTTTTGGCAGCGGATTTCGATTTCATTTTTGGCATTTGTAGTAAATTTAAGGGTGAATAATATAGTGTGTGTGCAATTTTATTTTTTGGGATTTAATATCATAATCATTCTTTTTCCTTCTAATTTGGGAAGTTGTTCCGGTTTTCCAAACTCATCAACTGCTTGTGCAAATTTCAACAGAATCAGTTCACCTTGATCTTTATAAACAATCATTCTTCCTTTAAAGAAAACATCTACTTTTACTTTACTTCCTTCTTTTAAAAACTTAACTGCGTGATTTACTTTAAATTCGAAGTCGTGATCATCGGTATGGGGGCCTAATCTTATCTCTTTTATTACAACTTTAGCAGATTTAGATTTTATCTCTTTTTGTTTTTTCTTTTGTTCGTAAAGAAACTTTTGATAATCCATTACTTTACATACTGGAGGACTTGCTTGCGGTGAAATTTCCACTAAATCTAGATCAAAGTTGTCAGCTATGGATATCGCCTCTCGGAGCGATAAAATTTGAGGTTCTATGTTATCTCCTACTATTCGCACCACAGGCGCGGTAATGAACTCATTGATTTTGTGAGCGGCTTCTCTTTTTTGCGGAGCACCTCTCCGAACATAAGGTTGATAGTTTTGCGTTGCGATGTGTATCTCCTTTCTTTTTGGTTTATAATAAGTTTGCCCTTAAAATTTTAGGGGTGCAAAAGTATATTATTTTTGATATAGATAGGTCTTTTTGCAAACTTATTTTTTTTATTTATAGATACAATTACCCTAAACGCAGTGCAATCGCCTCCTCGTTCACTGACGCATAAGTATTGTTTGGACAAATATCTTGACATGTATCACATGACCGTAGCCAACCATATTTCTCAATGAATTTAATATCTGTCTCTTTTTTATTTTGATTTATATGCGTAATACATTGATTAGAATTCACATAATAAGGAGCGATAATCGCGTGGGTAGGACACGCAGTGATACACTCTGCACAATTTCCGCAAGATTGTTGATTAGGCGCATCATACTCATCTACCTCTCTGTCCATCAAAATTGTTCCTAAAAAAACAAAAGAGCCAAATTGCGTTTGAATAACACCGTTTTTTCCGTAATAACCAATTCCTGCTCGCACCGCCCACGCTTTTTCAGAAATAGCCGAAGAATCCACTGTGGTTTTGTATTTGAAAATTCCATATTCTTCTTGTAAACTTTGCACCAAGTTTTCTAATTTTTCTTTCATAAACACGTGATAATCTTTTATTTGTTCATACTGTGATACGTTATAACGAATACTTTTTTCATTAATATCACTATCCACCTTTCTCCCTGTTCCTTGTTCCTTTCTCCATTCTCCATCCTCCATTCTCCGTTCTGACATATTTTGCATATTATAGTTAAATCCACACACTATCACAGATTTACAATTTTGCAGCAACAATTCCGGATGAAAACGTTTGTCAATATCACGTTCTAAATATTTCTTTCCGGCATGAAAATTTTGGGCTAACGCTTTTTCAAAACGCTCTTTTGCAAGGAATAGTGGTTCGGCTTTTGCTATTCCACATAATGCGAAGCCACATTTTTGGGCTTGTTGTTTAATGAATTTGGAGGTGGGATTCATTCGTTTTTTTTTAAGCACACAGATAACGCAGATGAAACAGATTTTCAACTAATTACTAATCACTAATCATTAATCACTAATTGTCCAATAATAAATTCGAGTATATCTTCCGCCACTTCTCTTTTATTCTTACATGTTCCTTCAAAAATTTCGCCGTTTTTAGCAAAAATCGTTACTTGATTGGTAGCGCTTTTAAACCCTGCGCCTTTGTTTTTTAATGAATTAAGTACGATGAAATCTGCATTTTTTTGTTTTAATTTTTGTTTGGCATTTTCAATTTCATTTTCGGTTTCTAAGGCAAAACCTACCAAACATTGATTTTTTTTCTTAATTTTTCCTAATTCACTCAAAATATCAGTTGTTTTTTCCAAAGCGAGTTCCCATTCGTCATTATTTTTTTTAATTTTTTCGGGGGCTATTGTTTTTGGTGTATAATCAGCAACGGCAGCCGCCATAATAATGAGATCCGCTTTTTCTGCCTGATTTAATGTTTGTATTAACATCTCTTTGGCGGTAACTACATCAACTCTTGTAATGTCGTTACTATTTGTATGTAAAGATGTTGGTCCTGTTATTAAGGTAACTTTTGCACCTTGTTCTGCCAACTTTTCGGCAAGGGAGAAACCCATTAAACCTGAGGAATGGTTTCCAATAAAACGAACGGGATCAATCGGTTCATAGGTAGGTCCTGCGGTTACTAATGCTTTTTTACATAGCCATTTTTTTTTTTGATTTAAAAAGTTGGTAACTATCTCAAATATTTTTTCAGGTTCTTCCATTCTTCCTTTTGCCGTAATTCCGCATGCCAAATCTCCTTCTGTAGGTTCAATAATGTGACATCCCTGTTTTTTTAGTTGAGTAATATTTTGCTGAACTGCTTCATTTTCATACATATTCACATTCATAGCGGGGGCGATAAAAACAGGTTTTCTCACGGCTAATAGCAATGTTGAAAGCGCATCGTCGGCAATACCGTTTGCAAACTTTCCGATGATGTTTGCGGTAGCCGGCGCTACTACTACTGCATCTGCCCAGTCGGAAAAATCAATATGTTTAATTGAATATTGCTCATTTCGGGTAAAACAATCCGAATAGATTGCATTTTGCGATAATGTTTCTAAGGTAAGGGGAGTAACGAATTGCAATCCGTTTTCAGTGACTACCACGCGAACTTCGTGACCTGCTTTAATAAACAAACGTATCAACGATAGCGATTTATACGCCGCAATTCCGCCTGTAATTCCTAAAATAATTTTTTTTGACGCCGGTGCCGGCATATTTGTTTTAATTTTCAGGTTTTTTATAAAAAATTTCGTGGTTTTCAAATTCGTGAATGGCTAAAATAGCTGGTTTTGGAAATTGTTCAAAATATCGCGCCAATTCTGTTTGCTCTTTATTTTCCAAACTTTCGTCAAAAACATCGGGGGTTAAATGTGTTGCAAAATCTTTTACGCGTTCTTGAAAATCTTCCTTAAATTCAGCAGCAATTTGGTTGGATCTTTTTGATAAAATGGCTACAGTTTCATAAATATTGCCGGTTTCTCTGTCAAATTCACGTAAATCTCGTGTTACAGCAAAAGGATTTAATTTTGATTTGGTGTACTCGTTAGCTTTCATCTTGTTAGCTTATTTTTTTTGTTCTTGTAATTTTTTGATTTGATTTTCAACCTCATTGGCAATTTTTTTAGAATCGGTTAAAAAACTGTTTTCGGGGTATTGCAGTGAGAGCGTTTCATAAGCCTCAAGGCAATCTTTATAGCGATTATATTTTTTTTCTTGCACACTTTTTCTTGCAAAATCGTAATTATTTTTTACTAAGATATAAAGTACTTCGGGAGCATATTTTGATGAGGAGTATGTTTTTAAGAAATTTCTTGCCATAATTTGAGCCGCTTCGTAATATCCAATATCATAATACATTTTCACAATTTCTTTCTCTTTTTTAGCCAATTTTTCGCGCAATTCGTCTAAAATATTGTTACATTCTTCAATATAATTGCTATAAGGATATTGTTGAATAAACAGATTTACTTCATCAATAGCAAGTACGGTTACAAATTGGTCTAAATTATAATCGGGAGAATTATAATACATTGCTTTTACAGCATTTAGTGCTGCCAACTCGGTTCTTTCAGTTCCGGGGTATCTTCTCACATAATCTCTAAAATGAAATGCTGCCATTTGATAATCATGATTTTGAAAATAAGAATCGGCAAAAAGGAAAAGAATGGTGTCGCCTATTGGGGTTCCGATAGATAAAGGATAAAGTTCTTCAAAAATACGCGCTGCCGATAAAAATGATTTATTATCATAATATTTCACCGCTTTTTCGTAATATTGTCGAAAACTTTCAAAATTTACCTTTCCTTTGTTTTTTTTAGTTTTAGATTTGTTTTTCTTGTTTTTAATGTCAATAGGAGTTGTACTAATTCCTGCGATTTCATTTATTTCATATCTGTAATTTGTATTGTTTTTTTGGAAGAAATAGAGTTCATTTGCTGCCAAGTCATCTCCACATATTAAACATAAAACTAAGAAAACCAATAGATTAACATCTATTTTACAGATTTTTTTCATGGTGCGAATATATACTTTTTTTTCTACCTTTGCGGGCAAATTTAATTAAGATGAAATACACCCCTTTATCCTCCGATTTTTATAAGACCAATCGCAAAAATGTGGTAAGCGAAATGGAGCCAAACTCCGTTGCTATTATTACTTCTCATGATGAGTATCCCCGATCTGGAGATACTGTTTTTCAGTTTAAACAAAATGCCGAATTATTGTATTTGTGCGGCATTGACCAGGAAGAAACCACATTAGTATTGGCGCCTTGGCATCATGACCCTAAAAAACGTGAAATTCTTTTTATTAAAAATCCATCCCCCGAAATGGTGGTGTGGTACGGGCATCGTCTTACCAAAGAACAAGCTACGGAAATTTCAGGTATTGAAAATGTGGTATTTGTGGAAGAGATAAAAGATACATTACACGATGTGATTATCAATTCGCAAAATATTTATCTGCATTTTCCTGAAAATCCGCGTATGAAACTTTCGCATCCAACACAAGAGTTTCGACTCATTAAAAAACTGCAAAAAAACTATCCTTTGCACAATTTCAAAAGATTGGCTCCCATTTTATATCCTTTACGAATGGTAAAACAAGCGGAAGAGTTTAAAGCACTGAAAAAAGCATGCGAAATTACGCATAAGGCTTTCTTACGCGCAGTAAAACAGATTAAACCTGATCTTTATGAATATGAAATTGAGGCGGAATTGATTTACGAAATGACGAAAAGCGGCGCCACAGGACACTCTTTTGCACCCATTGTTGCTTCAGGATCAGATACTTGTATCTTGCATTATATTAAAAATGATAAAAAAATGCAAGATGGAGACTTGTTACTTATGGATTTTGGCGCTGAATACGCAAACTATGCTGCTGATATTACACGCACTGTTCCTGTTAATGGAAAATTTTCACCACGTCAAAAACAAGTATATCAAGCAGTATTGGATATTTATAAGGAAACTATTCCACTTTTTAAACCTGGAATGACCATTCACAAAATTAACGACTACGTTTTTAAAAGAATGGAAGAAGAGATGATAAAATTAGGTCTTTTTACAGAAGAGGATGTTAAAAATCAGTCGAAAGAAAAACCTTTGTTTAAAAAATATTTCATGCACAACACCAGCCATTTTATAGGGTTGGATGTGCACGATGTAGGACAGCGTGAGGTCGTATTTCAGTCAGGTATGGTATTAAGTTGCGAACCGGGTATTTACATTGCCGAAGAGGGAATTGGTGTGCGATTAGAAACCGATGTAGTAGCGGGCGAAAATCCAATAGACCTGCTTGCAGAAGTACCTATTGAAATTGAAGAGATTGAGGAATTAATGAAATAGTTTGCTCTCGCAACCATGCCGCCCACTCTTTACTACTCTTCGAAGTATCAAAAGTTTTGTGAGAAATAGGATTTCCAAAAGTAATCGTGAATCTGTTTCCTTTTTGCCTCACCATTTCATCCGGTAAAAGTATCATTTCTAAATTTACTTTAATTCCTAATCGTTTGCGCCAATTAGCGATACGATAAAACCGCTTGCTGTTTTTACCATCAAAATATACAGGAATAATATCCCGTTGATACTCTTTTGCTTTTTGAATGATCGTTTTTTTCCATTCTAAATCTTGAATTTTCCCATCTATTTTTCGAGAACAGATTCCTGCTGGAAAATAGAGTATTAAATCGTTGGAAACAAAAGCATTATGTAATTCTACTGCGACTTCTTTACTGTTACTTCCATGTTTGTTAATAGGAATAAAAACGCCGTGCATAGGCTTAATTTCCATTAATAAGTCATTTACAGGAAATTTAATATCTGTTCTATATTTACCAATTAAAGAGATGAGCGCCAGCCCGTCAATACCGCCTAAGGGGTGATTCGATACTACAATATATCGTCCCTCTTTTGGAATCATTTCCTCATTGGTAACTGATACAGAAGCTTGAGCAAATTCCTCTAATCCGTATTTTGCAAAAACAATGGGTGTATCATGTTCATGTTTTGACAGAAACCGATTGATTTCATCTTGATGGATAATTTTTTCAATCCAACGAATAATAAACCGCGGCAGCCATTTTGCCAATTTTTTATTTTTGGATGCTATTACTTGGGTAACATCAACTTTTAGAGCGCCCATATTCTATTATTTCTGTGATAACCATACTTGTGGGTCAAGGTGTGTAAACTCTTTTAAAATTTCGAAGTGTAATTCGTAGGTGGTTCTACCCATCGTTTTTCCCACAGTACCAATATTTTGTTTTATAGATACTTTATCCTCTTTTTTTACAGAAACAGAGGATAGTCCTTGATACACTGAGATATATTCACCATGCCTAATGATGACTACTTTACCTGCGCTTCCCATATCTAAAACTCCATACACCACACCGTCGAAAACGGAACGCGCCTGTGTGTTTGCTTCAACTAAAATATCAATTCCATTACTTTCCATCATCACGGAAGGAACATCGGGGTTTCTGTATTTTCCAAAACTAATTATTGTGGAGCCTTTGATCACGGGCCAGGGTAATTTTCCTTTATTATTGGCAAAAGAATTACCTGTAGTTTTTTCTTCCGGTGTATATTCTAAAACTGTTGAAGATGGTTTTTTCTCATTAGAAGCGCCTGCGGTTGTTTTATTTTTTTCTGCTTTCTTTTTATTTGCGGATAGAATTTCCTGTTCAATCGCTTTTTTTATAGCGGTTTCTATCTCTTTTTGTTTTGATTGTTTTGCTTTCAAATCATTTGCCAACTGTTTCTCTTTCTTTTTTAGTTCATCTAAAGTTTTATTTTTTGATGTTTTATCTTTTTCCAACGACTTAATTTCGTTTTCTTTACTGTCTAATAATGATAATTTTGCTTCTTTAATACTCAATATTTCTGCATTTTTACTAGCAATTTCTTGTTGCATTCTTTTAATTTCATCTGCTTGCTGTTTTACATTATCGGAAAAAATCGTATAAAACCTTAAACGTCTGTACATTTGAGTAAAATCATCGGCAGAAAGCAAAAAAGTAACTTTATCCACCATTCTTCTATTTTTAAAAGCCAAATAAACCACACGTTCATAATCGGCTTTCATATATTGAAGTTTTTTATCCAAATTTTTAGATAATTTAATATTCAAGTCTAATTCAATTTCAAGGTTAAAGATTTGTGTATTGAGTTCGGTAATCAATTTTTCACGGTTATTGATCTGTTTTCTCAACAATGTAATTTGTTGTAAGGATGTATTTTCTTTTTTTTGTGTTTCTTGGATGAGTCTCTTGGTATCTGCAATTTCTGTTTCCAACTTTTTCTTGTTAACTTTAAGTTGGTCGCTGGTTTGAGCGTTACAAAAAAGCGTTAACGCGGTGAAAACAACTAAAAAAAAGTATTTTAAGAGCGGCATTACTCAAGTTCAAAATTCGGCTGCAAAAGTAGAAATTTTTATTGAAATCAAATTCCAACGTAAGTAATTGATTAATAATTTTGTAATAATTTTTTTTTCGTTTTTTTAAAACTGAACCGAAAGCCCAAAGTGAATTTTACCTGTTTTAAATGAGATGGGATTATCAAATTGTTTGCCTAATGCGTAACTCAAATAAAACAACCCTGCTTTGGTAGTAAAGGCAATGCCAGCCCCAAACCCAAAAGGAAAGTCACGAAGATAACTGTTAATTAATTTTTGCTCATACCAGGCGCCATTAAAAAATGTGTTAATATAAGCAATTTTAGCAATTAAAAACCGCAATTCAACCAAACCAATCCCATAACTTGAAGCACGAATAGATAGATCTTCAAAACCTTGCAAAGAGTTCATGCCTCCTATTCTAAACAGTTCATTTGTAAGATGTTGTTTTCCAAACAAACCGCCTCCTTCGGCGCCAAGCGCTAGCACCCAACGTTTGTGTAATGGAATATACCCTTTCATTTTTCCTTGCAACCGGTAGCGTACTGTAAGTAAATCCATCTCTTCATAATAACCATCAAAAGCGTTATAATTTTCAATAATTTTACGTGTTCCCACTGCCATATCCAAATTGAGATCGTATCCTTTGCGCGGATTATAAATAAAATCTAACTGCCTAAACCGAAATGCAAACCCATACATCGTTTTTCTAAAATCGGAATAGTTTAACAAGTCTGCTGATTCATAGATGCTTTGATCTAACATATTCGATGTAGTAAAATCGAAATATATACGAGCGTAATTATACCCTCTAAAAGAATAATTGAGACCAACTATATAGTTTATATTCAGATAGGTAGTATCTTTTTTGTCTAACATAAAAACGCCATCTACCCCCAACGGAGTTCCAAAAAGATAAGGAAAATTGAGTTTCAGTTCTAAAAATTGAGAAAACCGTTCTGATGCACGCCATTGTAAATCAATATTTTCTCCAATAGTAAACAGATTCATCAAATGCAAATTCATTTCTCCGGATACCGCAATCTTTCCTGTTAAGTCGCTTACAGGAACTAACCCAATATAGCCATCAAATTGGTTCACACGCTTTTTCTCTAAAAAAAGATACAACGAGGCTTTATCTTCAACAAACTCAATCACGGAAGGTTGTGCTTCATCGGCAAAGGGTATCTCTTGCACTAATTGATGAATGAGTTTAACAGATGTCTCATTATAAAGTTTGTTTTTCTTAAAATTGAGATAGGCTTTCAAATAACTTTTTGCTATTTTCATATTTCCATGCACCGCTATAGTATCAAAAGTGCAACGTAAATTTTTGTCAATTACTAAGCTGGCAAAAACAGTATCATTTTGTTCAATAATATTATCCAAATAGATAGAGGCAAAAGGAAACCCGTGGTTTTCTAAATAATTAAGCGTTTTTTGGGTTAGGGTAGGGTAGTGATGAATAGCAATGGTATTGTTTATCACATTGTTTGCTGTTCGGGTATCTTGTAAAATTTGCAATACTTCGGGGGAAATGAAAATACAGGTTGGAAAAATGGTATCAACGGCATTTGTGTATTTATTTTTTTGCGCAAAGATATTACCAAAAATAAATGGAATTGCAAAAAAAATGATAATTTGGAATAAAAATAACCTGTTTTTCAAAGAGTAGTGTTTGAATTAAAACGTATCAAAAATATTATATTGTACTTTTTCCCTTAAAATTTGACAAACAATTTTTGGCTAAATATTTTATTTTTGCACACACATTTGAAAATTACAAGTTACAATTAATCACTAATCACTAATCACTAATCACTAAAAATGCTTCATCAAATTCTAAAACAATACTGGGGATATGATCAATTCCGTCCGTTGCAGGAAGATATTGCCCGTTCTGTGTTGGAAGGAAATGATACATTGGCGCTGTTGCCTACCGGAGGCGGAAAATCTATCTGTTTTCAAGTGCCAGGATTGGCAAAAGAGGGAATCTGTTTGGTAATATCTCCCCTCATTGCATTGATGAAAGATCAGGTAGAAAACTTGAAAAAACGTGGCATAAAAGCAGAAGCAATCTATTCGGGTTTGAGTAATCACGAGATAGATAGAATTTTGGGGAATGCCATCCACGATCTTGCGTTTAAGTTTTTGTATGTTTCGCCGGAACGTTTGAAAACAGATAGTTTTCGATTGAATTTACAACAGATGAAAATTTCGTTGATAGCGGTGGATGAAGCGCACTGTATTTCACAATGGGGCTACGATTTTCGCCCGCCCTATTTGGAAATTGCCGAAATTAGAAAATATTTTCCAAAAGTTCCGGTATTGGCGCTCACCGCTACTGCCACCCCCGAAGTGGTAAACGATATTCAAGAAAAATTACATTTTCATAAAAAAAACGTTTTCCAAAAAAGTTTTAGAAGAGAAAACTTAACCTATTTTGTGATGCACGAAGAAAACAAAATGGGACGTTTACTCAGACTTATAGAAAAGAATCCGGGTACGGGCATTATTTATGTTCGGAATAGAAGACGCACCAAAGAGATAGCCGAATATTTACAGCATTTCAATATTTCCGCCGATTTTTATCATGCAGGTTTAGATAGCATTACACGAGACAAAAAACAGTTGGATTGGATGAACGACAAAACGAAAGTAATTGTTTCCACCAACGCTTTTGGCATGGGGATTGACAAACCCGATGTGCGCTGGGTGGTGCATTTGGATATTCCCGACACGCTGGAAGCCTATTTTCAGGAAGCGGGCAGAGGCGGGCGCGACTTAAAGCCCTCTATTGCGGTAATGCTGTATGATAATAACGATATGAAAGAGTTGAAAAACAACTTCCAACTCTCTTTTCCACCGGTTGCAGTGATAAAAAACATCTACAAAACGTTGTGCGAGCATTACCAAATTCCAATAGGAGAAGGGGAAAACAAAATAGTACAATTTGATCCCGATGAGTTATGTAAGAAACTAAAATTAAAACCGATAGAATTAATCAATGCGTTATCGTTTTTAGAAAAAACAGGCGTGTTAATGCTTTCGGAAGATGTAAAAAAACAATCCACTTTACATTTTATCGCCGATGAAGAAACGTTGCAAAATTTTTATCATAAAAATAATGATAAACAGGAATTTGTAAAACTTTTGTTGCGCTCTTACGGTGGACTTTTTTCTAATTATGTTAAAATTAATGAAGAAGAAATTGCGAGACGTGCGGAAATAGAGGTAATTGAAGTGGAAAATTTACTACTTGAACTATCCAAAAAAAATATTCTGCATTATTCAAAAAGAAGCAATAAACCGCATATTCTTTTTTTGCAAAACAGAGTGTCGGAAAACTATCTTTATTTTAAAGATGATATTTATAAAAAACGTAAAGACGTGGCGCAAAAGAGATTGGATTCCGTATTGCATTTTGTTGAAAACGCGCAAACGTGCAGAAGTCAATTGTTATTAGCCTATTTTGGGGAGACCAAAAGTGAGCCGTGCAACAATTGCGATGTGTGTCTCCATGCCCATTCTCTTGAAATGAAACGCAAAGAAAAAGAAGCGATTCTCAAAGAGATAGAAAAGCATAAAGATCTTTCACACAAAGAGATAATTCAACTTGTTTCGGAACAATTTCCAGAGAAAAAAGTGATTGAAGTGTTGCGGTATTATTATGAATGATGAATGATGAATGTATGGAAGATTGGATAAACAAACCCATAGAAAAGAACACAAAAAAACTCTTTGATTTGGCTGCTGAATACATTTTTTAATATTTTCGCCGTGAAGTTTTTTTAATGAGTAATTATTATTTTTATTCCAATAATTATTCGGGTGATTGTAATTAAATCTTAAATTGATAGTTATGAATAGAAAATTTATCCTTTTATTTTTGTTATTTTTCCCTCTATTTTGTATGGCACAAGGAGGATTAAAAGTTGTATATGAATACGATGCAGCAGGAAATCGTACCCTGCGCAAAGTGATTACATTACAGAACGCTCCGCCCGCACCGCCGGAAGATTCGTTGGAAGTTACGAGTTACGAGTTACAGGTTGTCAGTGATGAGTA
>JGI24702J35022_10001804_pt1 | contig 13191 bp, 16 predicted proteins | sample TergutTh196P4_FD_35022 | JGI IMG/M metagenome (IMG submission 35022)
AATTTTGTGCGCAAATATACGACTTTTTTAGTTTTCGCTACTGCTCACACATACTTCTCATTATCAAATAAATGAAGATGGGTACGTCAGGAGGTCTGAAATTCAAGACCGGCGGCATTACAAATGCCGTCGAACCGGGGACCATCATTGGTACAAGTCAGGAGACTTGCACTAGTAGGAGTTTTATGACAATCACGATCAGCAATTTACATCACGTTTATTAATCTCAATTGGATTATTGAGAAAAATCTTGTTCGGATTGATCACCATTTCATTTAATCTTTTTTCTATGATCCTCCAATTGAATACGCCTTCTGTCAGTTCGATTGTGGCAGTGAAATCAATGTCATCAAAATATGTTAATGCTTTAACAGCTAATATCTTACTTGTACTCGTATATTTCATGTCAAAAATATCGAGCATTGATTTTAAAGGCATTTTTACGGACATAAAAGCAACATCTACAAAATCTTTCAGTCTTGTTCCGTTTTGAAGGATGGCTTTCAATTTCATGGCTGCAATTTCTTCAATGGAAGTCATCCTTATTCTTCCGACAGAACAAACAGGGTGTATTTGCAGACTGTCATTCCAAACGAAATCAACCTTTACATCATTGATTTTTCCCACTAAAACTAATTTGGTTTGTTGTTCGGGATGGATATTGACGAAACCATAGGTGTGATGCAAATGTTTTTCTAATATAGTTACGTCGAAAGTTTGATGTGAAAATAAATCAAGGTCAATGCTTTTCCTATGACCCATATAAAGAGCAAGTGCAGTTCCGCCTACCAGGTTAAACTGCTTCAATTGCTCATCCTTCATGAGTGTTTTCAGGAGTTCAAGTGTAGTTCTCTCAACCGTTTCCGTTCGTAGCATATCAAATCTTCTTTTTTCAAATTAAATATTAATCTTACAAATGACTCATTTCTCGGATGAAGTACAGTCCGAATTTGTTTGATAGTCTCGCGAACTCCATCAAATCCGCCATATAGCTTGAAAATAGCGTAAAAATCGTTTTCATTACCTAATTCAACGACTCGGTGAACGACAAACAATTTCATTCGTTGCCAATCTTCATCCGTCATATTAGAAGTATTGATATCCCAAAGAAGCCATTTTGATACCTGCGGATTATCCTTTATTCTTTCTTGCCAATCATCGAACATGGACGCACATTTTTTCGCAAATATACGCACATTTTTTTCAAAAAAAAAACGATTTTTCTTTGTTATCTAAAAATCTTTAGTAACTTTGCAGCGCAAAGCACTTTTAAATTATGGATAATAAAGAAGTTTTCAATACATTGAATGAGATTCGAAATCTGATGGAAAAATCGTCGAAGATTTTGAGTCTGAGTGGGATATCTGCTGTATACGTGGGCATTTATGCCTGTGTTGCGGCTGCTGTATCGTATTATATAATGGGCGGTGAGNGGTTTTTNTCGTGGGNATTNCCACCGTTGAATCTCGAAACGTCGGTTAAGTTGCAGCTGATTATAATCACTGCCTTGGTACTGATTGTTCTCTGTTTGGCGACAGCCTTTTGGTGTGCATACAGAAAAGCCAAACGCAATCAACAACGTTTTGCTTTTGACCTGACGGCCAGGAGGTTATTATGGAATTTCTTTGTTCCGTTGACTGTAGGAGGTATCTTGTGCCTGTCCTTAATCCACCACCAACAGTATGAATTATCTGTTTCTATGATGTTGGTATTCTATGGAATAGCGTTAGTAAACCTGTCGGGTTATACGTATTCCAATACACGCTATCTGGGTTATGCAGAAATAATTTTAGGGATTGTAAACAGTTTTATCCCTGAATATTCCCTGTTAATCTGGACGTTAGGATTCGGTTTGTTGCATATCATATACGGTATCTTTTTTTATCTGAAGTATGACAGGAAATAGCAATAAAAAAGCGTATAACCTCGAAAGTATAAACAAGGCTTTTGAAAACAGGGCAAGACTTGGTATCATGTCGGTGCTGATTGCGAATGAGTCTATTGACTTTGTAGCCCTCAAGTCGTTGTTGGATTTGACCGACGGCAATTTGGCCAATCATACCCGAAACCTTGAAGAACTTGCGTATATCAGAAGTTCCAAACAATTTATCGGACGCAAACCCAATACGACGTTTTCGATTACCGAAAAGGGAAGATACGCCTTTATCAGTCATATCAATGCGTTGGAAAAACTGCTTAAAAGCCGTTTAAATGGATGATTTTTTTTTACTTATTCACTTTATATTACAAAGTACTTTTAAAAATTTTAAATTATGGATGCACAAGATTTTAATTCGAAACAGGCAATTACAACAGCGCCGGCAAATGGGAATAATGTGGCACAGCCGGTTAATAACCGTGAACCTGATTTTATGACACGTAATCACATGGTGATTAAAGCCATTCTGATTGGCGTATTGACAATGTTCCTGATGATTCCGATGACGTTGATTGGCGATTTGATTGGAGAGAGGGAGCGTACAGCGAAAGATGCAACGGTGGAAGTTTATCAGAAGTGGAGTGGCAATCAGACGATTATGGGACCTGTATTGACTATTCCGGTATATGAAACCATCTCCGGAAAGGATGGTGAGAAGGAGCAAAAAATAAATGTGTTACATATTTTGCCCGAAACGTTGAATATCAGAAGCGAAGTTGAAACACAGGAATTGAAGCGGGGGTTGTACGAAATCGTTGTGTATAATACTCCGGTTGAGATTACAGGAAATTTTATCTTGCCCGACGAGATTCGGAACTGTCCTGAAGATGCATTGAAAAATTATCTTTTCGGAGAAGCAATGATGAATATCGGCATTTCCGATTTGCGGGGCATCAGCGAACAGGTGGAAATGAAATGGGGCGAAAGCGAACTTATTTTTAATTCGGGAACCCGGCAGGCCATGATAATGTCATCGGGAATTTCGGTACATGCATCTATGAAACCATTATTTGAAAAGGGAACGGTTGATTTTTCCATCAAACTGAACTTGAAGGGGTCGGAGTCATTGTATATGGTGCCGCTTGGGAAATCAACCACCGTAAACATGCGCTCCAATTGTGCGACGCCAAGTTTCACCGGCGCTTTCCTACCGGTTGAGCGCGATGTAAACGCTCAAGGCTTTACAGCCGAATGGAAGGTGATGCATCTGAACAGGAATTATCCGCAGGTGATAGGCGGAACACGGTGGGATCAGGATATCGAAGATTCAATTTTCGGGGTGGATATGTTACTGCCTGTTCAGCACTATCAGAAAGCCATGCGTACAGTCAAGTATGCGATATTGATCATTTTCCTGACTTTCGTAGTCAGTTTCTTTGTGGAGATATTACATAAAAAGAAAATCCATCCGTTTCAATATCTCTTAATCGGAGCGGCGCTTTGTCTGTTCTATGCGTTGCTGATTTCCATATCGGAGCATACCGGATTTACGATTGCGTATGGTATAGCATCTGTTATGACTGTCGGTTTGTTGACGTGTTACATGACAGGTGTTTTAAAAATCAGGAAGACTGCGTTGACAATCGGTGGATTGCTTTCTTTGTTATATCTGTATATCTTTGTATTGACGCAGATGGAAACGTATGCCTTGCTGGCAGGCAGTGTGGGTTTGTTTGCTATCCTGGCTCTCATCATGTATTTCTCGCAACGAATCAACTGGAGCGGAGGGGAGAAGTAGGATTTTATCTTACCGTTTTTACCGCGATGACTTCCACTTCTATCAATGCGCCTTCTCTGGGGAGTGCGCTTACTTCGACACATGTCCTGGCAGGGTAGGGGGGGCGGAACAGGTTGAGGTATGCCTCATTCATGGCAGCATAGTCTTTCATGTCGGTTAGCAAAACGGTAGCTTTCACAACATCATTGATGGTGCAACCTGCTTCGCGGAGAATTTCAGTGATATTGGCCACAATCTGTGTCAGTTGCGACACAACATCATTGCCTGCAAACATTCCGGTTGCACCATCAACACCCAATGTGCCCGACAAAAAGACGAATCCGTTCACTTCGATTCCCTGACTGAACGGGGCATTGGCAGCTGCCGTTGTTGTCTTAATCTGTTTTTGCATAATACCCCTTTCCTGGGCTATAGCGGAATGGCGGATTGATGCGACCATCATAAATGTGACGGAAAGGATAACGATGATTTGTTTGTTCATAAGTCATTTATTAATGTAATAATTGATTTTTTAAAATCTTTGAATTTTTGAATCTTTAAATTTTTCAAATAATCGCTTTGGCGATTATTTGAAAATTATATCCCCGTAAGAAGCCGAAATATCTACCGTTGCAGATGGATTGCCGCTACCCAACGTACCGCTGTATGTCTGGGTGTTTCTGGACTGTTGAGTAGTTGACATTGAAAAACTACCGGCCCTGATATTTCCGTATCTCGTACTCAGGTTGGCTTTGAAACTGTGACGGTTATCGAGCGCTAACTTAATACCCGAATAGCCTGCATCAATCTTAATCCGGGAAAACTGCGGGGCAATGTCAGCTATATCCAACGAACAGTATTTGAAGTCATTACACACAAAGCTATTATTCAGTTTGTCTATGGTAACAGGCGTATACTTTGTGTCTATGTTTACATCCGTAACCGTTCCTATTTGATAATTATCGTATTTGGATGTCACATTCATCTTGTCGGCTTTGCCGATTTTGAGTTTTCCATATCCGCTGTCGAGATTGATATCGGTACATGAATTAATGTTCGCATTCCCGTATTTGATATCCATATTCACCTGTGCCAAAACGTTTGCATCCAAATTTCCATATTTCAAATCGACTTTGAGCGGTTTGGACGAATTTTCGAGATTGATATTCCCGTATTTATTCACCAAATCCATTGCCACACTCTTAGGCGCCACAACGGTATAATTCGTATTCCTTCCGCAATTATTGCACATAATATTTTTCAGGACTGTCGTTGCTGAAATATTATCACCTCTTTGCGCAAAATCGATGGAAACGGTTTCGGCATATTCCTTAGCCAACGCATCTGTCGTTCCTTTTCCGATGATTTCGATTTGAAACGTGATTTTATTGTCCGTACCTTCTACAATCCGAATATTCCCATACTTGTTGTCGATATGCAAATTGGGATTAGCGCTTACCGAAAATTCTCTTGTAACCTCTCGCTTAAATTCCTTTAAGGGGGCCTCTGTTGCGGCAACCATATACGATGCCAGCAAACTTACCCATAATGTAAAAATAATCTTTTTCATGTCTTTATAATTTTAATAAGTATATCTTGAATATGTTGTAATGATTCAATTTTAGGGGAATAAGTCATTACGATAAACGTAATATTTTGTTCATCCGAATTTTGAATGGTCAATTCGGCTTCCTGTTGCATAGATACAATATCTTGTAGCAGATAAGCCCGTTCATCTTCATCGACCAACGGGAGTAATTGTTCGATTTCATCGATCTTGTCCTGCAATAACATGGCGTAGTAATTTTGCACTTCCGACAAAGGCTCGTCTTCCACGGTTTGCTGAGGAATAAGAAAATGCACGGAAAACAGGATAACTCCGGCCAATACGGCTGCAACGGACAGGTAACCGACCATGCGGCGTATTGGAATTTGCTTCTTCACACCGGCAGGCTGTAACTTTTGTGCAAACCTTTCGCGGTGTCCTTCCAACGGATCATTGCCGAAGATTGTTTCGGCATGTTCCCTGATTTGATTTTCGAGTTTATGATACATCGTTGTATATTTTTTGTTTGAGTATTGTCCGTAATTTTAAAATGCCCCTGGAATATTGAACCCTGACGGTTGAAGCATTGATATGCAGTAACACAGCAATCGCTGCAAAACCCATTTCTTCAAATAATCGAAGGGAAATAATTGATCGGTAAACCGATGATAATCTTTCGATTCCGTCTTTAATATCTGCAATTGACAATTCGTATTCATCATCATCTTCTTCATCCTCCGTTTCTTCAAATTCGTTTTCATCCATCGCGACAATAAAGTCTTTTCTTTTTCTCAGTACGTCAATCGCTTGATTTACAGTAATCCGTTTGAGTACTCGTTTCATAACACCTGAGTCTTCATGCAACAAGTCGGTTTTCGTAAAAACTTTTAACAGCGTATCGTGCATGATTTCTTCAGCTTCATCATGATTTCCCACAATGGCATAAGCGCTTTGGTAAACCGGCTTGCAAAACAAATCGTAAAACGCCATTTGCGATTTCATTTCGTTTGTGCGAACTCCCTTGATGATGTGTTTGTAATGATGCATATTCGCTCTTTTATACCTATGACGTAAAGATAATTGTTTTGTTTCATTTTTGCAGGGGAAATTGCCGAAAAAAATCATTTTTTATCCCCACCTTGAAAAAAATAGCTATTTTTGCCTGAATTCTAAGGAAATATTAACATTAAATATTTATAAAGAGATGAAACAATTTATTATCCTGTCGTTTATGTTTATAACATATTCGACTTACAGTCAGCAACTTTCTCCTGCTTGGGAAGAACTCACGTCGCCTGATTTTGCGTTGGCCGTCAAACAATCCGGAGGCGTATGTATCATCCCCATGGGTGTAATCGAAAAACACGGCCCTCATTTGCCTTTGGGAACCGATGTATTAACCTCACGCGACATTGCCCGCCGTGCAGCTGAAAAAGAGTATTGTATCGTTTTCCCGTTTCATATCATGGGACAAATCTTTGAAGCAAAGCAGCAACCCGGCACGATTGCATACAGCAATGAGTTGTTATTCAAGTTTCTTGAAGAGACATGCGAAGAGATTTCACGCAATGGCATCAAGAAAATCATTCTGTTGAACGGACATGGCGGAAACGGCAATTTACTGCAATATTTCTGCCAGATGCAATTAGCCAAACCGAAGGATTATGCCGTCTTTCTGTACCAGCCATCTGTCGATGCCGCGACAAGAGACAAAATTGCGAACATGCGTAAGACAACGGTAGGAGGCCATGCCGATGAGATGGAGTCGAGCACGGTGATGGCTATCAGGCCTGACCTTGTGAAACTCAACACAGCCACAAGCCAATCCGGCGATGATATGAATCGCCTGCAAATCGCAAATGTGTATACCGGAATTTGGTGGTATGCCAAATACCCCAATCATTATGCAGGAGATGCAAAGGATGCAAATGCTGAATTAGGAAATGTCAGTTTAGACCAACGCATAGCGCAATTAGCACAAGTCATCAAAGAGATAAAAGCCGATAACACCACCCTGCGCCTGCAAAACGAATTTTTCAAAGAGAGTTTGAATCCGCTTGAAACGACAATCAAATGAGTTCAAGGTTCAACAATAAATGATTTAAAGATTTAATGATTTAAAGATTTAAAAAATTCCATAATCCCGCCAGGGATTTACGCTCGGTAGAATTCAATGTTTAAGGTTCAAAGTTTAAGGTTTTTGCAATTATTCAATTCATCGTAATTCATATTTGAAACGTTTGATGACAATTAATTTAATTAAATATCCTCCCGAATCGGAATGGCCTGCTTTGCAGGAGCGTCATGAGATGGATGTGACAACGCTGTTTGGCACGGTTCAGGCTGTGTTGGATAGGGTTCGAAACGAAGGTGATGCGGCGGTACGGTATTATGGAAACCTGTACGACAAGGTGGATATTGATGATTTCTTAGTCGGACAGGAAGAATTGCGGGAAGCTGAAGCGGTTGTAACGGATGAACTGAAAAGCGCTATCCGCTTAGCTCAATCAAATATTGAGAAATTCCATGCAGCCCAAGTATTTCCCGAACTGATAGTCGAAACGATGCCCGGTGTGACTTGCCGGCAAAAAGCCGTACCCATTGAAAAGGTAGGATTGTATATTCCGGGTGGAACAGCCCCGTTGTTTTCGACCGTTCTGATGCTGGCTGTTCCGGCACGTATTGCAGGCTGTCGGGAGATTATACTCTGTACACCTCCCGACAGGGAAGGGAAGATTCACCCTGCCATTCTGTATGCAGCCAGGGTTTCCGGCGTGAATCAGGTATTTAAGGTAGGAGGGATTCAGGCCATTGCCGCCATGAGTTACGGCACGGAAAGTATTCCCGGGGTGTACAAGTTATTCGGGCCGGGCAACCGGTATGTAACGGCAGCCAAGCAATTGGTCAGTCTTACAAATGTGGCCATTGACATGCCGGCAGGCCCTTCGGAGGTGGAGATTATTGCAGACGAAACGGCCAATCCCGTATTTATCGCATCCGATTTCTTATCACAAGCCGAACATGGAGCCGATAGCCAGTCGTTACTGTTAACAACTTCCGAAAGATTGGCTGAGGCTGTTGTGCAGGAAATCGAACAACAGTTGAACAGATTGCCACGCAAAGAATTTATCGGGAAATCGTTGGAAAATAGCCGCGTGATTATATTGAGGAATAAAGAAGAAATCATCCGATTTACCAATCAATATACACCTGAGCATCTGATCGTTAATACCTCCGATTACCGCGAGATGAAAGATGAAATCCTGAATGCCGGCAGCGTATTTCTGGGCGCTTATACGCCCGAAAGTGCAGGCGATTATGCTTCGGGAACGAATCACACATTGCCTACCAATGGGTATGCCAAGATGTATAGCGGCGTGAACTTAGACAGTTTTGTCAAGAAAATCACCTTTCAGGAGATTACCCGTGACGGACTGCAACGATTAGGCCCAACGATTGAAGTAATGGCCGCCAACGAACAATTGGATGCCCATAAGAATGCGGTGACAGTTAGAATGGAAGAAGACCGTAAGACCGTAAGAGATTTAAAAATTTAAAGATTTAAAGATTTAAAGATTTAAAAGAAATCAATTATTCAATCAATCATAATTCTTAATTCCTAATTCCTAATTAATAAACTATGGATATAAATAATCTTGTTCGTGACAACATTCGCCGGTTAAAACCTTATTCTTGTGCAAGAAACGAGTTTAAAGGAGAGGCTTCCGTATATTTGGATGCGAATGAGAACCCGATGAATACGCCCTATAACCGCTATCCCGATCCTTTGCAGGAATCGCTGAAAGTTAAGATAGCACAGTTGAAAAATGTGCAGCCTTCGCAAATCATGATCGGCGTAGGCAGCGACGAACCGATCGACCTGACAATCCGCATTTTCTGCGAACCGCTACAGGATAATATCGTAGCTATCGACCCAACCTACGGTATGTATCAGGTGTGCGCCGATATCAATAATGTGGAATACAGAAAGGTACTCCTGAATCCCGACTATACGCTTGATGCAAGCCGTTTACTGGCGGCAGTAGACGAACATACCAAGGTGATATTCCTCTGTTCGCCGAATAATCCGACAGGAAACCTGTTGAACCGCAAGGAAATGAAGAAGGTGGTAACGGGATTTCAGGGGATTGTGGTTATTGACGAGGCATATATTGATTTTTCGTCAGAGACTTCATGGCTTACGGATTTGGATATTTATCCGAATCTGATTGTATTACAGACATTTTCAAAGGCATGGGGTTTGGCTTCTGTACGTTGCGGGATGGCTTTCTCTTCCGATGAAATTATCGGATATTTCAATAAGGTAAAATATCCGTATAATATCAATCTCCTTACGCAGCATTTTGTGAAAGAGCGACTTAACTATGAATTGCAAAAAAATGAATGGGTGGATATGCTGGTAAGTCAGCGGAATATATTAGCCGAACAGTTGACCGGTTTACAACAGGTAGAGAAAGTCTATCCTTCGGATGCCAATTTCTTGTTAGTCAAAGTAACGGATGCGAACAGTATATATAATCAGTTGGTAACACGGGGAATCGTTGTCCGAAACAGGAATAACATTTCGCTTTGTTTGGGTTGTCTGCGTATCACAGTGGGTACAAAAGAGGAAAATGCAGCGCTGCTAAAGGCATTGAGAGAAATGGAAGGCCAACCTGTTCGTACAGACTTGCAATCCATGCATACTTACATCGAAGAACGCAAAGCCATCATTAAACGTACAACCAATGAAACCGACATCTATATCAGTCTCGATATCGATGGAACGGGCAAAACCGATATATCCACAGGTCTTGGTTTTTTTGATCACCTGCTTGACCAGATTGGCAGACATTCAGGCATGGATCTGACCGTCCATGTCAAAGGAGACTTGCATATAGACGAGCACCATACCATTGAAGATACAGCCATTGCTTTAGGCGAAGCGTTATGGAAAGCATTAGGCAGCAAACGGGGAATTGAGCGTTACGGTTTCTGTTTACCGATGGACGATTGCCTGTGCAGTGTCGCGCTGGATTTTGGAGGACGCGCATGGTTAGTGTTCGATGCTACGTTTAAACGTGAGAAAATAGGAGAGATGCCGACGGAGATGTTGCTGCATTTCTTCAAATCATTGAGCGACGCTGCAAAAATGAACCTGCATATCAAAGCCGAAGGCGAAAACGAACACCACAAAGCCGAAGGCATCTTCAAAGCATTAGCCCGCGCAATCAAGATGGCCATCAGAAGGGACATCTATAATGCAGACGTTTTACCGAGTACGAAGGGGATGATATAAGACCGTAAGAGTTGCCCCAAGCGCCAGGATAATCTGTGTGAAAAACATTTTCACCTTTTTGGGTGATTGACGAGCATTCATTCTTTGTTTATTTTTGCAGCGAAATAGTTTTACTAAATAAGTATAACCGCTCCGCAAGGGGCATAAAAAAGAAAAATAGATGAAGAAGACAAGTTTATTTTCAGTTGTTGTCTGTGTGGGATTGATGATGTTTTTTGCTTGTGAGCATAAATATCAGGGTAAATTAACGCCAATATTTGATAATAGTACTGGTAAGTGGGGATATGTGGACACCTTGGGTAAAATTGTACTTGCTCCCCAATGGGACATGGCAGAAGATTTTTCAGAAGGTTTGGCATCAGTTGGATTAAATAACCTATTTGGTTATATTGATGATCATGGAATAGAAGTTATTCCAATAAAGTATAACTCAACAGGAAGTTTTTTTAATAATATGGCTCTTGTGTCGTTAATTGATAAGTGGGGATTTATTGATAAAAAAGGAATGGAGATAATCCCTATAAAATATGACAAAGCCATACCGTTTTCCGAAGGCGTTTCAGAGGTTGAGTTAGACGGTAAAATTGGCAGTATTGATACGACAGGTACTATTATAGTTCCTTTTCAAAATATTGGAATAGAGGCTGATGAACCGTATGAAGTGATAAATGAATTTTTTAACCGATTCTCTAATGGTACAGACTATATGAGTCTTTGTTCCGTAGACCTTGACGAAACTAAAATCCTAAAAACTTTAGAATTCATTCAATCATTTGGGCATAATATATCAGTCTTGTATTTTGACAAAGTTTCGGAAGAAATACTATCTGAAAATGACACAAAATACACATGTTTATTCATTAACAATTCAGGAAAACCTGTTGGATTGCATGAAGTTGTCTTGGCGTATTTTCCCGAAAGAAATAAATATCTCATAAAGCATTTTTGAAAGAGTTCTCAGTTTTCAATTCGTGCAGTCTCCCGACTTGTGCGATAAACGACAGCAGTTTGTACCTTCGTCACCATAAATTCATTTTCACCGTTTTGGGTGATTGACATGTATAAATGATTTGTGTATTTTTGCGGCGAAACAGTTTAATTGAAATGTGTATAAATTACTAAAAAATAAGTATAAACGCTCTTTAAGGGGCATAAAACAAGAAAAACATGAAGAATAGAAATTTGTTTGCTGCTATGGCATTTATTATCCTGATTTTTATGTCAGTACATAGCCTTTACGGACAAGACACTCCGGAACAGATTGGAGGGGAATTAACGCCCGAAATCGCTTGGTACATCAAAGATAATACATTGTACTTAAGCGGCAACGGTGTCGTACCGACCACCATGTTCGGTGCAAGATCGGCCTGGAGTAATTACCGAACACTCTTTAATTCCGTCGTCATAGAAGACGGAATAACAGGGATTGGTCAAAACGTTTTCGCCGGTTATAAAAACATCAACTCGCTAATTATTGCCGGAAGTATCAAAGACCTTGCTCCCAATTCGTTTAATACTTGCACCAAATTATCAGTTGTGGAAGTAAAAAGCGCTATCCCGCCGGATATAAATTCAACGGTTTTTTACAAGTTGAAATTCAAGAACGTCAAACTTATCGTCCCTGCCGGAACAAAAGCAGTTTATGAAGCCGATCCTTTTTGGCGTAAATTCGTTGCGATTGTAGAAAGTAATCAACCACCGGATGTACAACTCACTTCGGTAGAAACGTTGACAGAGCCTTGTAATATCCATTTAAAGCGAACTGCCCAATTTGTTGGTGGTGGGTCAGCGATAAGGGTGTTCCTGAATGGTGTGGAACAGGAAAAAATAGGCAACGGAAAGACTATAACGATGCAAACCGACCGTCTCCAAAATGAATTGTATCTTCAATGGGGGAAAACAGTGCTTTCCATCCGCCGGTTTGATGCAATACAGGGAGGTGATATCCGCATTGAATATTCAAACTTTCTCGGATACATGAAAATAATGGATGATCAGGAAGAAGAAGAATAGTATTTTGAATTTCTTTCAAATAAGTATAAAAAACCTTTAATTTCTTTATAATGAAAAAGATAGAATTTAAAACAAGACAGTTTTTAAGAAACATTTTTAAGGGAGTCAGTTTGACCTCAATGGCTTTTGTCTTTCAGGCATGTTATGGTCCACTTCCTGACGATCAACGTTGTGAAGTGTTTTTTACAGGAGTGGTCGTATCAAAGTCCACATTCTTGCCGGTTGAAGGAATCAAAGTCATTGTTGACGAAGGAATTGTCTCCGGGTTTACCGACATGAACGGAAAATACAACATTTATTCAACTATTCCGGGCTCGTCTGCAAATAGAGTTACCGTCAAAGTCAGTTTTCAAGATATTGACGGTTCGACGAACGGACATTTTGAGGATACAACAGTTTCCGTTCAGTGCAGATGTAATGAAATAGCCACAGTCGATGTTGAATTAAGGGAAATCACCCAATGAATAACTTTTTTATCAAGACAACCTATTGGATGTATGGGAAAATCCATGTCAATTCTTCCGTCACCATGACATAGTCCCCATGATATACAACAATGTTCAACCCACTACGGGGTTGAAATGTGGTTGGAGCTACCCTCACCCCGAACTGCGCCTATCGGCTTGCATGGGGTTATTCACATATATCGCCTACGACGATAGCGCCTATCGGCTTTT
>JGI24702J35022_10001806_pt1 | contig 13174 bp, 9 predicted proteins | sample TergutTh196P4_FD_35022 | JGI IMG/M metagenome (IMG submission 35022)
AACCAAGTTGTACGGTCGTCGGTTTTGCGGTCATCACCTCGCGAATCGGACTGTCGAGCTGGTGATCGCGATGACGTTCGAAAAGTTTTGCCAAATCACTGTCTGTGAATATTCCGGAAAGGCGCCCGGCATTATCGAGCAACAGGATCGCTCCGGAGCGACGACCGGTGATACCGTGGCGGACGAAAACCTCACGGACGGTTTCGGTATCCGGCGCGGTTCGGCACTGATCGAGCGGACGACAATAGTCGTCGACGAAACTGAGTTTCCGCCCCAACGCGCCGCCGGGATGAAAGCGTGCAAAGTCCTCGGCACGGAACCCACGCAGGTTGCTGATGACGAGAGCCAACGCATCGCCGAGGGCGAGCATCACCGAGGTACTGGTGCTCGGCGCCAACCCGAGGGAATCGGCCTCACCCAATCGATCAAGCGGCAAAACGATCTCGGCGTAGCGCCCGAGTGTGCTCGTCTCCGAAGCGGTTATTGCAAGGATGGGAACGCCCATTTGACGGATTGATGGAAGAATTCGTGTGATTTCTTCCGTTTCACCGCTCATGGAGAGGAACAGGACAATATCCTTTTCGCGGATTCGACCAAGATCACCGTGAACGGCTTCAGCGGGATGTAGGAAATGGGCCGGCGTTCCCGTCGACGAAAAGGTTGCGGCAAGTTTTTGGCCGATAAGTCCGGCTTTGCCGATTCCGCAGACGATCAAACTGCCTTTTCCGCGTAAAATCCGCCGGACGGCTTGTTCGAAGCGGACATCGAGCCGGGCGGCAACGTCGTGAATTGCCTGAGCTTCAAGGGTCAGAATATTTCGGGCCAGCGTCAGCGGATCGGACATGGGCAAGACATGGCACATAAGGAACCGTGGGCGGGAATTCTACCGATTTCCCGCCACCCCGCCAAGAGCAAAATCCGACCGGATTCAGGCGAAGTACAGTCCTCGCCGACAGCGGCGATTGTAGAGGAACGCCTCGAGTATCTCTCTATGCTCATCGGTGAATCGGGACTCGGCACCGCGTTCGAAATAGAGGAGTCCTTCCGGCAATTGACGTTCGTGGGGGTCAAAGGCCAACTGGGAATACTCTGTCCAGCAATCGCTCTCCGAGACGGCAAACGCCTTGACACAATCGACGAATCGTTCGGCAAGAACATCGACGATCAACGCGGAATCCGCGTAAGCGATCGGCGTCTTGAAGCCGACATAATCCCGCACGGAAGCATCGAGCAGAATGAGATGACTGTTTTCCTTCGGCAGATCGAAGATGACCAGTTTCGGTTTGCGTTCCTGAACTTGCCGAGCCGTCCAAACAAGTTCTTCAACCGTTTCCACGGGCAATACCATTAAATCACGTTGGTCGCCGAGTTCCTCGGCTTGGCTTTCCAAGTCGCCGACGGCGTGATCGAGAAATTGGAGTTTCCGATTTTCCAGGGACAAGAGAAACGAGCCGTTACAAAAGGTCAAGGAGCCTCCGCCAAGTAATTCCGACTCGCTGCCATTGCACAGTGGGCGGATGCTTTCCGCCGCTCCGCACTTTTCAAGGCGCTGAAACTCGGCGCTGTTTTCCTCCTCGATATGGGGACGAACGAAAAATCGCACCGACTGCATCACGTTCGCCTGCCGAAGCAAATCGAACAGTGTCCGGAACTGGGACAAAGAATTACCGCTGCCCGACGAGGAAACCGTCAACACGATGTTGTGTACATCCCGAAGAACTCCGCCCAGACGATAAAAATTGTCAACGAACGTCAGGTCCGGATTGATGACGGTTCCAAAACCTTTGTTCCAAAAGAAATAGTTGCCGCAGGTCTGTGAAACAACGGAGGAGAAGGATTTTACGTCGTTGGTCCGGCGACTCCGCCAATTTCTTGGGAACAGTAGTAATATCTTGGTTGCGTCGAGGCGGCTTTCCCGCAAGAGTTTGTTGATAACGGGCGTACTCTCCTTGTCCTGAACGGTACGATAACTTTCGAAGCGTTCGACAAACGTCGGAAGCGCTTCGAATTCCATCCAGGCTTCGCGCAACAATTCGTTGTTCCTTTCCGCCGCCGAGCCGGTGCCTTTCAAATGTCGTCGGGCTCGTGCCATCAATTCCGCCGCTTCAGGGCTATCCTCAAAATTTGTGTAAAGGCTCCACACCATGCTGTGCAGAAATCCGTTCGGAGTGTCCGTTCGTCGTTTACAGAGGTCAAAGGCCCGATGGTAGGAAGAAATCGCCCGCTGAAAATCCGGTAATAACGTGTTTGCCGCAATCCCTCCCTCGAAAATTGCGGTAAACAAATCATCACCACGTTCCACAGCTTTGGCCAGGCCCACACGGAGGAGCGGAAGGATTTCCGATCTCTTTGCGCCGGAAAGCAGAGCGACGAAAATCGTGGAAAGCGCGTACGGGTCCGATTTTTCATCGGAAACACCAAAAGAATCAAGTTCCCGGGGAACCCCACCGGAAACAACCGGAGCGACCGGACGAATCGGAGGCGGCGAGGCGTTGATTGCCGCCATCACTGGCTGTGGGGGAACGACAACCGCTACCGGGGGGGAAGTTGGGGCCGGAGGAGAAGACGCAGATACATCGACGGATAGCGCAGGAGTGTTTTCCGGTGGAAACTGGGCGACTCGCGTTCTGATATTCATTGCACCACGTTTTTGCTGGATGGGGTTCTTTCGCATGGGAACGCAACTCTGAGCAGGAGAATAAGGGGGACAAACTGTCGATGGATACTTTTCACCAAAGATCATCCAAATTACCTATTTATTCTATCTCATAAAAAAGTTAAATCAAGAAACCAAGGAAAATTTTAGCCAATATTGTGATTACTCAAACATAAAAAGGAAAAAAGATGGAATTGTCGTCTTTATAGGAGTGGTGTGATACAATCGGGTTTTGTTCCGTACTTTCCCCAATTTCAAAAAATGTTGTACACCCTGTTGAACGCCGTTGGGCTTTTGGTTGCATTTCTCGTTTCGCGGCGGCTCAATTTCCATCGGATGTCGAAAATTCCGTCGCGGGGAATGGTTGCGGTCGTAATCGCCGGTGGAATTCTCGGTGCGAAACTTCCTGTCTGGATCGCCTACGGGTTCTCGCCGCCGTTCTATTGGGACGGAAAAAGTCTCTTCGGCGGTCTTCTCGGCGGATTCCTCGCAATGAATGCTTTCAAGGTCGTTCAGCGTATTCCCGGCGGCGGATTCGGCGACCGGTTCGTGATTCCGCTTTGCCTCGCCGCCGGATTCGGAAAAATCGGCTGTTTCTTCAACGGGTGTTGCGGCGGGTGTGAACGATTCGGATTCATGCATCCGACGCAACTCTACGAATCGGCGTTCCAGTTCCTGCTTGCGGCGTACTTTTTCGGACTATACTGTTCCCACCGGATGAGTGGTCGCTGGTTTCCGGTTTACATGATTTTCTACATGGCCATGCGGTTTTTCATTGAATTTCTCCGAAACGAGCCGCCGTTGGCTTTCGGGCTAACCGTTTATCAGTTTCTCGCCTTGGCCTTTTTGCCGATATTCGGAATCATCGTCTGGAAACGGTAGTGCAGTATCCGGCTTGGTGTTGTGTTTATTGTTTGTGGGAGACCAACGGGTGCGTTCAAATTTTGTGAAAAAAATGTCAATGTAGTGACGTGTTGAGGTATAAATCCTGTCATAAAATATCCTCTCGATCGGTCCGGCTCATCGGGGGATTGCGTTGACAACCGGCAAGTTCTACAATGGTTGTTGCGTGTTGGTTTGTTTGACGCAAGGAAACAGAAGATGAAATTACGAATCATTCGCGTCGATTTGCCGCTGAGACACGTTTTTACGACTTCGCAACGGTCGGTGAGCGTCGTGCGGACCGTCGTTGTCGAATTGGAACAAGACGGTCTGCGCGGACACGGCGAAGCTTGCGAAGACCTGTTTTATAGTACCGATGTCGAAACGATGCACGCCGTCATCGAGCAGTGCCGGGAACAGGTTGAGCGATATGCGTTGGCCGATCCGGTGGCGTTTTGGTGGTATCTTGATCCGATTCTCGGTAAAAACAAGTTCGCTCAGTCGGCGGTGGACTGTGCCGCCTGCGATCTCTGGGGCAAAATGAAAAACAAGCCGCTCTGGAAAATTTGGGGACTCTCGCTTGACCGCCTGCCGAGTTCGAGTTTCTGTTTTGGACTCGATTCGAAGGAGCGGATGCTCGAACGGCTTGCCGAGGCGCCGGATTGGCCCGCCTATCGGATCAAACTCGGCGAAAAGGACGATATGGACATCCTTCGGATGTTGCGTCAACACACCAACGCGCCGTTTCGGGTCGACGTCACCGGCGCATGGACGGTCGATACTGCGATCAAGAATCTTGCTCTGATGAAGGACTTGAACGTCGAACTGCTCGAACAGCCGCTCGCGCCCGACGACTGGGATGGAATGAAGCGGTTGCGCAAGGAGGTCAAAAAGAAAAATTACGACATCCCGATTTTCGCCGACGAATCCTGGAAAAAGGAAGACGAAATTGACCGTTGTGCCAAGCTGTTCGACGGAATCAACCTGAAGTTGGCGAAATGCGGCGGCTTGACTCCGGCACGACTCGTTGCGGCAAAAGCGAAACACCTCGGATTGAAATTGATGAGTGCAAGCTCGATTGAGTCGACGATCGGCGCCTCGGCGATTTGCCAGTTGGCACCGATGTTCGACTTCATCGGCATCGACGGTCCACTGATGATCGAAAAGAAAGTCGGTATCGGCGCCCACGCCGAAAAAGGAAAACTTATCTACCCCAACGAAAACGGCACCGGCGTCAAAACGGCGTTCCGGTAGGTCAAGGTTTTGTATTTGCCCCTATTCCGCACGCCCGATCATGCTCAAATTTGTCTTATTGGTAGGGACGATATTTTTTGCCGCCGAAGTGACGAATCCGCATCAGGTGGATCGTTCGCCGGCGCGAATTCAAGCTCTGATTGTCGAGCTCGGCAACGATGCCTTCGTTGTTCGTGAACGTGCCGAAGCGCAACTGTTGCAAATCGGCCTCGATGCCTTTCCCGAATTGCGGCAGGCCGCGAAAGGCGACGATGTTGAAATTGCCCAGCGATCCAAGCGTATTCTTTCCCAGTTCGAATTGATCTATCGCGGAAAGGAAAGCGAATCCGTCCGTGTGATGGTTGACCAGTACACTCAAACGTCGAACATCGCGAGGAAATCGCAAATTGTCTGGTTCCTTACTGATATGACGGAATATCCCAACGGCGAGGGACTACGGACGCTCTGCCGCATTGCCCGATTCGACCCGGAGTACACGCTCCGGGCCGAGGCCGTTAAATGCCTCATTGCCGCACCGCCGCCGACCGTCTCGAAACGTAACGAGTGGTTCCAAACGCTTCGCTCCGTGTTTGATGATCGGGACGACGACGAGTTGTTGCGGCTCGTCCGCGATTACGCCGGGCTTTCCGTTGAACTCACCGCCTTGCGTGAAGAGGCCGAAAAAAAAGCCGACACCCTTGAAATGGAAACGGGAACTCCCGTCGACTACCCGGTGCCTTTTACTGCGTCGCCGGAACTGCGAAACCGTGTTATGGCGTTTACAGACCATTTGGCTGCATTCCAATCCAAGCCGGAAAACAGCAGTGTCCAGCCCGGCAATCGTTACGACATCCTCCTGTTCCACGCTTTGGCGGAGCTTCAGGACGGCGCCGGCCTGATTGCCGAGCGGGACCGAACTTTGGAAGCGGCCCTTGCCGTTCGTACACAAAAGATGCACAGTGACAATCCGTTCCTGCTCATTGATCCGCTGGAAGCGACATCTTTTTGGGACCATTTGTATGTGGCCGCACGTTTGATGGATGGCCGTTGGCGATTTCACTGGGCGGAGCGGCATCTTTTACTCGTCATTGCCGAAGGCTCTCCCGTAACGAAGGTTCGTTCGTACGGTCTCTTGTGGTCGATCAAGAGGATGTGCGAACAGTACCAAGAGGCCGCCGATTATCATCGGAATTGCATCGAGCTACTCGAAAGTCCCGATTTCCAAGCGGAACAGGACGACATTGAACTCAAGCTCGACATCAGCTTCGACGACAAACTCAGGGAATGCCGGGCGAATCTGGATTTCTGCCAGGCAAAGCTTGAAGCCGAGGCCGGAAACTGGCAAAAAGCCAAAACGGCCATCGACCATGCCTTCCAAAACAATCCGACTATGGACAGTGATATGGTAATCCTGCGCTACGAAATATCAAGGCATTTGGACAATCTCGATGAAAACTATCGTCGGGAAACGAAAAACATGATCGACGGCGTACTCAATGACATGGAAAACAAGTTTCACCGGCGCGATACCGACATGAGTGTTCCGCTCATGTGCAACAATTCGGCATGGCTCCTTGCAAACACGGACGGCGATTTTCCCATCGCGCTGACTCTGATCCGCATTGCGGTCAAAGCCGAACCGGAATCGCCGATGTACCTCGACACGATGGCACACGTCTACGCCCTTGGCAGGGAGTACAAGAAAGCCGTCGAAATTCAAAAAGAGGCCGTTCGATTGGCTCCCGAAGCGACGGCTCTGCAACTGCCACTGAAACGATTCCGTGAATTGGCGAAAGATTGACGCGCAAAACCTCTCCCCCCGCCGACTTTTTCCGTTGCGCAATCTTACGATTGCGGCTCTGATTGCTTATGATTGCGGCTCTGATTTCTTAAAGACTATTGAGGGTTCACCTCTCCGCCATCACGGGCCTTTTGGATGCCTGCGGAAACGTAGCGGTTGCCTTCCTTGAGACCCGATTCGATGACTCGCATGTTGTCGCTCTCCAGTTGGCCGAGAACGACGTTTTGACGCCGTGCAACGTTCTTCTCGTCGACGACGAACACGTATTTATTGTTCAAATCGGTCGCAATCGCTTCTTCTTTGACGAGAATCGCACCATGCCGCATGAACGATGGAATTCGAACACGGCAAATCTGACCCGGATAAATGTCATAATGTTCGTTCGGTAAAATACCACGCACGGTGATCGTTCCGGTCGACTTGTCGATCTGATTTCCCGCCATGTCAATGATGCCGTGGTACGGATACTCGCCTTTGTTCGGCTCCGCACCCTTAATCAAGCCGACGCTAATGGGAACCTCCAAAACGTGATACTGAAGAGGCACGGAGGTTTCCGGTTCGCCGCCCTCCTGTTGGAGGCCTGAATCCTTGAGCAAATTGCGCAGCGCCTCCGTTTCAATGGGCGGCGTTTTTTTGGCAACTTCCCTGGCGTGAATGAATTGCGAGTCGCTGATTTTAAAATAAACGTAAATCGGGTTCATCCGGGCAACGGTCGTCAAAATCCCGGTGGAACCGGGACCAACCATATTGCCGGCGTCAACGAGATTTCGGTCGACCCTTCCGACAATGGGACTGCGAACATCGGTATAGCTCAAATTCAATTGGGCGCTTGCGAGAGCGGATTCAGCTTTCAATACGGCGGCGGCAGCTTCATCCCGCCGGGCTTGGTCGGCGTCAAGATCGGCCTGCGTCTTGGCTCCCTGCGCGTGAAGTTCCCTGGTTCGTACAAGTTCAGCTTCCGACAACAAAAACTGTGCCTTTCGGGAAGCAAGATCGGCTTCCGCTCCGTCGACAGACGCTTTGTACTGGTCCGGCTCAATCAGAAAGAGTGGCGTACCGACGGCAACGATGTCGCCCGGCTTAAAACGAATTTCGCGGAGAAATCCGGAAACTCTGGCCGTAATTTGCACGAATTCGAAGGCCTCGGCGTATCCGGTCACGTCGGTGTACGGCATCACATCGCGTTGTACGACGGTATCGACGACGACTTCCGGAATCAATCGCGGAGGAGCGGTCGTCTTGGAAGAACAACCCGTCCAAACGACCACTGTACAGACAAACAACAAGGAAAAGGCAGCTCGTGGCATCGCGGAATGGCAATAAAATTTTGAACAGAGATCACATTGTGAATTATAACCGCTCGGAGTAAAAATGCAAACTGAAAGGAATAGGGTCGTCCCATCACGCAAACGGGTCCTCGACGGTCGGTTCCACTCCATTCGAGTGTGGGGTGACGGCTCTTGCTTTCCTCTTGGAAACGGGTCGAACGATAACATTGATTCCGTCCACGGAAACGACAACGACTTCGTCGCCGATCTCAATGATCGTCGATTCGCTCAGGGCGTTCAAGCGTCGTCCATCGACTTCGACGAGACCGCTGAGCATCATTTTGCTTCGGGCAACGCCGTGTTTGCCAATGAGGGTTTTAAGGCGTTCCAATTCGACATCCGGCTTCAGGGCGGGATCGTCTTCCGGATTCAGGAGGATGCGCCGTCCCACCGCCGTGTCCGGCCACCATTTGAGCCCGTGCCACAACAAAAGGGGAACACCAATGGTAATGGCGAAAAAATAGAGGAATCCGAACAACGGGCCGTTCAAAAAAGCAAAGACGATGCTACCCAACAACGTCGAGACCGCCATGAAAGCCAATACGCCGCCGGATGGAACGAAAATCTCCAATACGGCAAACACCAACGCGACAAATAAAAATATGAAAGTCCACACCAACGGGTCCATGGCACTCTTAAAAGCGGTTGACGACTCTTGCAAACGGGATTATTCGTTGGTAATTCGGACGGCATCGTTTCCGACTTCCGCAACCACACCGGAAATCGAGGCGTGAACATCGGCACCGAGCGCCGGTTTGCCGTCCGTGATCGGACGGACACCCACCGGTTGGCCGGATTCAACATGGTCGCCGACTTTGACCGTTGCGATACACGCCGCCCCAATGTGCTGTTTCAGCGGAATCTCCACGGACGTTACGGAAACCGGTTTATCGTCGAGCGGCCCCTTATTGACGTATTTTGCCAGACCGATTTTTTGAATCAAGCGGGCAGTCGGTGTTTTGCGGTCTTTCATCAACCTGTCGGGACGCTCAGGACGAAACGGCGGGTTCTCCCAGCGGTTTTTTGCGGACAGCAATCGGCGTTTGTTCTCCGCACAGACGTTTTTCGGATCAAGTTCTTCAGGACAGGAATAATAGGAACACAAATTACATTCGCAACAGAACACGGTTCCCGGCGTATCGGATCGGGCGGAAAGGTTGAATCCGAGGCTGCGCATCGCCCGGTGCGGTTCGATGGGGTGCCCGAGCAAATAGCGAGGACAGAGTTCCGTACAGAAACTGCACTGATCGCAGGCCGCTCGACCGACCCGAACGGTTTTCTGCCAGTCCCAAAGTTTGCGGCGGACGACAAAATGATTCTGCGGCAAAACGATGATTCCTCCGGTCGTTTTTGTAACGGGGTGGCTGAGATCGGTTTCGACGTACCCCATCATCGCTCCGCCGATGACGAAAGCGGGATCGGCAATCGTCGTCCCACCCGCCGCTTGGAGACAAACGGAAAGCGGCGCCCCGACCGGAACCCGAACGGTACACGGGTACTTTACGTCCCCCGCCACGGAAACAAACTTTTCGACGACCGGTGTTGTTTCGGCAGTGGCAACATTATACGCCGTTTCGACATTCAACACCACGGCGCCGACCGCAAGTGGAATTCCGCCGGGAGGAATCACGCGCCCCAATGTTTCGTAGACGAGGATAAATTCGTCGCCGGACGGATAAGCGTCGTCCAGCGTAGCGATTTCCATGAATCGGGCCAACTTCGGACGCAGTTTGTCGGCGACTTCGGTATACTTTCGCTTCAGACCAACGATGCCTTTCTTTGCACCGACGAGCTGCATGGCCACGGCGAGACCGTCGACGAACTGTTCGGTACGATGAAGAATCAACTCCTTGTCTTTGTGGAGCAGCGGTTCACACTCGGCGGCGTTGATAACGACGGTATCCGCCTTACCGGAGAGTTTTATGTGCGTCGGAAACCCGGCACCGCCGGCACCGACGACACCCGACCGGGCGATTTGGTCTACAGTGGGGAACATAGTGAATCAAAAAGGGAACCCATTTAGCCGGTACTCCGGCTTTTTCACACAGGTGTGAAACCATCACCACGGCTTGTTGAATAGTCGAGACAGTTGGCTTGTCCGGTCAGTTGCAAATAGGCAAGGCCGCCGCCGAGCCAGGGGATGGCTATAGTCAGAAAAAAGCCGATACAACAAAGAAGCATGCCGGACGTTCCGCAAAGCCCCAAAACGAGCGAGCCCAGGAACAAGGCCCAAAAATTACCCGATGAAACATGCCAGGATTGTTTTAGCGAATCAATGACTCCCATGTCTCGATCCGCGATGAAAAATTGAGCCGGATACATTCGGACACCGAACCAGATCAGGAAACACCAACCGATGACGCCGCACAAAATGCCTGTGCCGATAAGGGCGATGAAGATGATTCCGGGACCGGGACTCTCTGCGTTGAATCCGCCCGTTGTGGCGACGAAGACGCTACCGGCGACGATCAGGAACAAGGCCGGCAATAAGACAACTATGGAAATACCCATAAAAATGAGGCTGAACCCGATCATTCTTAGATACATCATAAACGGCGGGAACATCAGTTTTATTTGAAAATCGGTTCCGCCGCGGGCAATGTAGAGAGCATGCCGTATCGCTCCAAGCGTCAGATAGAATTGGAGAAGGTTTTGTATGATCGAAAAAAACCAATCACAACCTACAAGCACGGCGAAAAATAAACCGGCCTCCGGTCCTTCCGCTCGCACCGCCACTTGTTGCAGCATGGAAATAAGCATGTGGAGGGGAGCGAAAAGGAACGCGATTCCGAACAGAACCAACCCGATGAGACACATTGTCCCGAAGCAACGTTTGTAGAGTTCAAAAGTGTCTCCCAACAGTTTGTTGAGGTTCAACTGATATTTAACGTCTGCCGTCGGAGAGGAAACCGTGGGAAGATATTGGGGAATGTCAGGCGAATCGGTGTTGCCTTGTGGTTGGAACGGTGTCCCGTCATTATTGCCTTGCGGGTCGGGCAATGTGCCGCAGTTGGGGCAGGATTCGCTGTCGTCCGGTATCTGTGCTTCACATTGTCGGCAAATCATTGTCGTTCCAAGGGTAGGGGAGTGGCTGAATACAATAGGGTCAGTGTAGCAAATGGAACGACCTCTTGCCAGTGGGGGCAAGAGTCATTCGGCGCCGTTGCGTACCCGTTGCGAAACGTCTTCCGTTGCTGTACACTTGCGTCAAACGGGGACAATTGCCATGAAATGCCAAAATTGTGAAAAAGCGGCAACCTTTCATATTACCGAACTGACGGGTTCGAAGCCGCACGAACGCCATCTCTGTGAAGACCACGCCCGGTCTTACCTTTCGGAGTCGTCCTCCCAAAGCGATCTCGCCGGTTCCATCGCCTCGACGCTTGCCCAAGGATTGACCAAGCAGATGTCTCTGAACAAGGCCGCCGAGGAACTCAAGGAACTCGATACGCAGACTTGTCCGGTCTGCGGACTCAGTTTTTACGATTTCCGCAGTCGTGGGCGGCTGGGTTGTCCGAACGATTACGCCTGTTTCGACAAACAGCTTGACGCCTTGATCCTCAATATTCACGGCGAATCGGAACATCGCGGAAAGGTTCCCCAACGAACCGGCAAGGCACCGGATCGACGAACGCAACTCATCAAGCTCCGTCGCGACCTCAACGAGGCCGTCTCTGAGGAAGCATACGAACGCGCCCGCATCCTGCGGGACAAAATCAAGGAAATCGAAGCAGGCATCACGGAGCGGGCATCACAGAGCATCACAGAGCCGCAATCGTAAGATTGCTAAAAAACAAAAACCGGAACGAAACGCGACGCAATGACGGAATTATTTAGCCGGTACTCCGGCGCACAGAGCCTTACAACCACGTACCAGAAGTCGAGCGGCAGGTTCTTGGCGTGATGCCTCAAAAACGTCCGGTTATCCTTCGCACCGTCTCGTCGCGGGGCGTAGCCGTTACGAATACTCTTGCGTCGTCCCCCATCGGACAATAAGCTTCTACCAATATCCTGTCCCTGACGGGACAAAGAAGCATCCCAATTTTTAGAGCGTGGCAAGGCGGCAGGTATCAAGCCCTTTCAGAATGGTGGTGCCAACTTTCACGCGACAGGCTCCAAAGAAATGGCATTGCGAAAATCATTGTATCCGTCGCACACGCGGCTTGACGACCGTCATGGACTCCGCCGGAACCCAGTGATGATAGATAAACGCCTGTTCGTGATCATCGACCGCCGTAACCGGGCGAAAAATCTCTTTGCCGTCAATGGTTGCAACGGCGTCGAATCGTAAGGAACACGGCAATCCGAAATACCGTCTGTCCGTGTTCAGTTCGCACTCCGCTTGATCCGCACCGGCAGGAATCGTCGCGGTTCCAAGAGAGATTCCCGGAAATCCCTTCGTCAGCCGCAATCGAATTTCGCCGTCGAAGCCGTCCTTACGGACGGCGAAAGCTCGGAACGGTTTCGGATTCTTGTCGAGGGCAAGACCCGACGGCGTTATGTAAACCTCGAAGTCGGGCTGCGGAGCCGAAACGCGGAGCCGGTAGGCGTATTCCGGGCCTCCCTGACTTCCGGAATGATACAGCCGAACAGTGTACTCGCCGTCTGTGGGTGGTTCGACCATCAAGAACGGGTCGGCGTGGTGGGTTTCCAAGCCGATGTTTGGCCCGTCACAATCGGCGCGGTCGTCGTTGAACGCAAGAATTTTCCCGGAAGAATCGAGCAATTCGAGAACGCCGTCGAACGGAGAACCGAGGTTACGTGCCGAAACATCGAGGACGACCTTTTGGCTGACGCGGCCTGTGAATCGGAAACAGTCGACATCACCGGGCTTTTCGATTCGACCATTGACGACGATCGGCAACGTCAGTTTTTCCGCTGAGTTTACATCGTCGTTGGGTTCCCTTTCAAGAATTTCCGGCAATGTATCGACGGCATAGTGAACCGGATACGGCAGCCAAACACCTTTCAGTGAAGTCAGTTCACGAATGGGGGGCGAATCGTCTTGCGTGTCGAGCAGCGCGACCTTTTCGGGCAGATTCCAGCCGTGAATATCGACGGCGAGCGGTTGGTTTGCACGTCCACCGAGCGGAAACATCGACGTGACAAGCGGTGTTCGTCCGATGGAAATCCGGTAGACGAAATCGTCGCGGCCACGGAAAATCGAGTCATGAATTTGCAGCGTGTACACGCCGTCTTGCGGAACTTCGTACAGAATGAGCGGATCGGGGTCCGTTCGATGTGATGACGACTCGGCGACGACCTTTCCGTCCG
>JGI24702J35022_10001807_pt1 | contig 13169 bp, 9 predicted proteins | sample TergutTh196P4_FD_35022 | JGI IMG/M metagenome (IMG submission 35022)
TAGTCTTTCCGTAAAGAGGGGTTCTTTTTAGAGAAAACATCAAGCAATTCCACGCCTGCAATTAGCTGGTTTTTATTTTGTGAATTCAGCAATATATCGATGGCGGGGCGGACGAGTGATTCTTCCTGCCTTTCAAGCAATGTGATTATGCCCTTGCGTAAACCGGCTTTTTTGGTGGTCAGCGTTTCGGATAATTTCTCTATATCCGCTTTACACAGCGGATAATATAGAAGCCGATTGACAATACGCTCGCATACGGTCTTGCTTTTGTCGGACAACCCATCCAACATAAATGTTCTATGCTCCGCATTTTCGGGATCCAGCAATAAGCTGTAAAAAGACAGCCGCTGTTCCGCGTTCATTATCGGAACGTAATTCATTGTCTTGCGAATCAGGTCAGCGGAACGGTCGTAAGCTGATAACCCCAACATTACGCCGCAGGGCGCGGTAGCGTTCAATGTCTCTGTGAACCACGGAAAAACGCTCTCTGTGAACACTGTATTTTTCGTGCCGATAAAGTCCGCTGCATCCGTTAATTGATTGAATAATGCAATGCGCTCCCCTTCGTCCGGAGGATAAGCTTCGTCCAAACAGGTTTTTGTTTTCGCTGACTTTTCGTGTTCCTTTACCCAATATAATCCGTAGTGACACGCATCCTCGTTAATATGCAAATTGGAACATATCCAGGCCAATTCCTCCGGGTCGCGGACGTTGAGATACTTCACCGCGATATAATGTCGGAAAAATTCATTGTTTGTATGGGTGATAAAATACCACCCAACCAACCTCCTGTATTTTTCAGGGCTGTCCAGCAATCGCAAAGCGCCCCCGGTCGCGCTGTGAATGTCCCGGCAACAGAGCGCCCATAAAGCCAAATACATCTCCGTTGTGTCTTTTGAATCAAGACCTGCGGCAATCGCATTTTTGTCCAATAAATATTTCAACGCGAGCGACATACATTTTTCGGCTGTTTTTTGTTTCTGATCGCCAAAACGCAACCCCGACCATGTATCAAATGCCCGAATCACGGACGAAAAACGGCACAAATCATTTTCCAAAATAAGGCGGATAAAATAAATATGACTGTCAAGCGTACCGCTGTCGCAGGTTTCCAATATGGATTGCCGCAAGCCCTCCTGCGCTTTTGCGGCGAGGAGCAGCTTTCCCAAAAGTTCCAGGGCTCGGGGCGCCCCACTCCTGACAATAGCCAAAATTATATCGCGGCTCATTTGCACGGTACTGCCATTTACAGCTTCCTCAATCAGTGCGTAGATTTTACTGTCGTTGCGGCGCAGAGCCAATGCGACACGGTTTACAACAATGTAGCCTGGCGCGTTTTCGGCGGTAAGCGTTTGTTCTGTCGTCAAACCATAACAGATATAATCGGCAGCATAAATCATGACGTTAAAGTAAATATCAGAATAATCGCCCGCGCGGTTCGAGCGGTATGATAGCCGGTATACTGTTTGGGCGTATGGAAACTCCATCACCAACTCACATTCTTCCCGAATACGGGCGGTTTCTTCTTTGCCAAAAAGATACTCCAAAGCGGCGGTCAGTTTTGGGTGGAAAAACTCATCCAATGTCAGGCAATCTTCAGGCGACCGCCCGCACAGCTCACGATAGGCTTCGGGTATTGAGATGANGCGTCTTTCATTATTCATTTCCAGTAATTCTTGCATCCATCTGGTATGTTTGCTCCATATTGCTTGCAGCAGATTCCTGGTTTTGTCGTGTAATTGCTTCTCTATACGCCCCTCATATTCAGAAACAATTGCCGGGTCTTTCTTCAACATATCGAACATGGCTACCACAGCCTCCCTGCCAGAAAAGTCAGTCGTATAAAAGCAAGAACATCGTTTTCGTTAATTATAAGCGGGTCATCAATACCGGTTATTTCCGTATCGTTGACAACTACACGAAACAATCCGTCCTCAAAGCCCTGCAATGCTGTTTCCACAGCTTTTTCCGCGTCGGCTTTTTTATCGGAATATAACCGGCCAAATCCAACCTTTCCAACTGTACTTTGGTCAGATATTTCCGTTTCGGTAAGAAAAGGAACAAGCATATCCATAGTGCTGCGGNTGTTGTATTTTTCCGCTTCCTGCCGGACGATCGTTTCGAGCAGCTCCCGCAAGGATGTAATGCTTCCGGGCAAACTATAAGGCGTGTTTTCCAACACAGGCCGCCGCTTTCCAGCGGATTTTAGTTTTATATAAATGTTCATGTTAGTAATATAACGCCGCTTGCCCATTACTTGTAATTTTTACTGCTCTTGACATTATTATTTTCTCCTACGTTTTCATAGTAAGATTATTTTTCAACTCTTGCCATACAATAGCATTCTTAAAATACATGTCAAGGATTGTTGTCGGATGGATAAATAACAGAGGATAGAAGCTTTTTATAACAACAAGTTCAATCAATATTTGCTTTAACGCTAATTCTGAGTTGTAAGCAACGAGCTTAGCTTACGTTTATAACCTCCTTGTTTCCAAAGCTTTCTTAGCATGGCTTCCAAAATGTGGATATTATCGTCTTGTAAATACGATAAAGATGCGGATACACTTTTGTCATTTTTGCTGCCAACACAAAACGTTCCATTTCCGTTAAAAAGTACCATTTCCTCCCAACTGCAAAAAACTCGTTCAATAGAGGATGGTTTACGGCGTTCCATTTCAATTCCAAAGTCGCTGACCAGCGCAGAACCAAAACGATAGCTTTTTCCGCTTTTAAGACCTTCTAAGTATTCAATCAGTATTCGAATACCAATCGTGCTCCACAAACAATCAATAAGTTTACTGTATACCACCTCTCCAGGGCTTATGGATTCGGATTCTGTATCATTTCCCCAAAATATTCCATATGCGGTTCCAGTTGGTATTCCATTGACTGAATTGCGCCTTCCGCCCCAACGAATGTAAGTGATAGAATCTAAACTCCACTTTCGGTCTTGCCATTCCAGTTCCTCACGAGTAAGGGTAAGTTTTTCTCTTAAAACTCCAATTGTGGCCTTGAAAATGACTTTGTTGAGTTGCTCAAGAATTTTATTCAACGCTTCAATATCTTCAGTTAGAATCTCGGAAATTCCTTTTATTACGCCAAATATCTCCTGTAACATGTTTGTGAGTTTTTTTGCAAAAACAGGGGGTGAATTGTTGTTACATATGTAGACTTTCAAATCTCGTACATACTTTACTATGCGATGGCTCGCATTATGTGATAAACCACGGGCTTCCGCGTTTATATTGATCGGTTTGGCAACAAGNCCCCAATTNTTGAGAACTTTAGTAAGTTGATTTATTACAATACTTACTACTGAATTCGACTGTTTTTCACGAATCATCGCGCGAATTTTCTCTATNAGTGTTTTAATATTACCTTCCTCTTTTTCAAAAAAACTCTGAGCCTCAAGTTCATAAAAATCTATCATGTCGTCTATCAATATCAATTCATGTTGTTTACCGTTGTCAGTCGCCAGTTTAACTGTATCCGTCACTACCTTTACAAGTTCCTCAGTTGGTAAATTGTCAAGAGCCAGTCTGATAACTTTTTGGTAATATCGCCTCCTTTCTTGTATTTCTGTTCCAATAGCCGTAATATCCGACACTTTCGGAAAACCCGATATCGCTCGCTCTTCATTAAGAATCCTCATAATGACCTTAAGCCCTTCTGGTTTAATGACTTCTTCAAATGTTTGCGCCAGTTTTATAATCATAGATATTACAGCGGAAGGTTCGCAAGAGCCAAGCTTGGATAAACCGGCGGCAATTATATTTGCGCGCGCGACAGGAGTAAACTTGGACAAGTCCAAAGCCTCCGAATTTAAGGATGGATCAAAAAGAGAGAATGGGGAAGATTTCAGCAGCTCTAAAATCACGCTAACAGGTTCTAACGAAACGCCAGGTAACCAGGCAATTTCAGCGGAAAGGCGTTTTATTGGATGAATCAACACATTGTAAGCTTGCTCAGATTCAGCAGCAATAAGAAGCAGGCTATGTTCATCGGCTAAATCCTTAAGTTTAGCGCGGTTATCAAAAGGAGATGCATTCAGGATATTAAATGGGTTTTGAAATAGATCCATAACTTGTACCAGTTTCTTTTGCGCATGTTATTCTTTGATAAATCCAATTTTTTTGTTCTTTTCTTTCGGTAAACTCGCCAGAGCCGTATCAAGGCTGACTTGGTCAAGTTTCGGCTTTCCAGATTTAGCTGTAAGTCTAGCCGCTTCGCGCACAACAAAAGCAGCGTCGGAAAGCGCTTTACCTGTCAAAGCATTGATAATAATTTCCACGTTTAAATTGTCCTCTTTTGGCAATTTATTTAAAAGCGATTCGATAAGCGCAGATACTTCAAGTTTCGAGGGCATTTTCACTTCCACGATGTGGTCGAAGCGTCCGCGCCTGATAATGGCGGGGTCAATCATGTCGATTTGATTGGTCATTGCTATGACCAATACTTTGTTTTTTGTCATTTCTGAAAGTCGTCTTAGAAATTCAGCTACTTCTTCAACGTGATGTTGTCCTGTTGCTCCTGTTTGTCTTTCAGACAGAAAAGACTCCATCTCGTCAATAATAATAACAGCCGGAGAATTTTTGACAGCTTTATCGAAAACTTCCGAAATTTTTCTGCTCGTTTCGTGAATATAAGGACTCCCAACGCTGCTCGAATCAATTGGGAAACTCGGCCAATCAAGAAATTCAACAAGCCGCTCCACGGCATATGTTTTTCCGCACCCAGGAGGACCGTAAAGAACAATGGAGGACGGAAATTCAATTCCCATTCTTTGATATTTCTCCGCGTTATGAACTATGTCAATGACATGCTCGTTGAAAAATTCCTCTATTTGCGGACGCCCCGGAAGGCTGAATACTTTGGAAGTTGATTGCGATAGAATTTCCCTTTCCCCTTCGGGAGTTACAGCAATAGCGCTTTGCTTGCCAGCCGGAACATACACATCAGCAGGCACATAAAGTCCTGCTGCATGAACTATTTCTGCAATATCGCCAGCGTCCATCCATCCTGCGAGTTGAGTCAGGCGCCTGAACGAATCGGTTGATATGACCACTCCGCCGGTGAGCCACTTCCCCAAAATAACGTCGTCGCTTATTCGCGGCGTCACTGTCCAGGTTGGAAGCAGCCTGGAGTATTGCTCAACATAAATGGCGTCGTGAAAAGAATCATCCTTTGATAATTCTCTGGACTCATGAAGCGCTATAGCAAAAGACAAAGCGTCCATCTTATCGCAAATTAATTTTCTTCTATTAACTTCAACCGGCGCCATACTGTATACGTAAGGACTGTACAAAACGCGAAATGACGCGTCGCCAAACGTTATTACATCAAAAAGAGATTCGTCCAGAAATCCTTTGTCATGCCATTTTTGCGCTAACTCTGGGCTTGCAAGCAAAATGTTGTTTATATCGCTTGCGCCATAAATTTGCCATTGGTCGCCCCAAAAAAGGAGCGAATTTACTTCCGACCCATCCTGCAATTTATAGCCTTTTGGTAACCACAAGTCCTTTGCCATAAAGTTATCCTCTGATTATATTTACACTACTCGCGTCATAATATTGATTCGATCTTTCAAATTGGATATTCCAAAGGCTAACCACGACAGACCGCAAATTTTCTATCTCGCCGGAATTTAAAAATCGCTCGCCGATATCGACAAGTTCCTTAAAACGACGCGCGTCAATAAAATTATATGGCGAAGAAGCCATATCCTTGAACCAATCAATGACAAACCAATCCTGACGCCATAGTATCTCGAAATTCTTACCCCTCAATTCGTCTAAATAACCTTCAAAACTATCATCGTTTTTGTCAATGGATTGTTGCGCGGTTTTAGTTAATTTCTCAAAAGCCTCTATTTCGTTAGGTCGCGCGTACTGTTGGACATTTTTTTGAAAGTAAAATGTCACGTTGTCGAGGTCCATTTGACGGGATTCTGGAACATGCGCCTCTCTGACCTGAGAAATTATTTTTTTTGCTTCAAGATTATTTTCATGGGCTTCTTGAGCCTTCTCCGCGTCTGCGACATTTGGGTCGAGCGATTGGGCGGTTTTCAATTTTTGCCTCGCTTGTTCCAGTTTAGAATCATTTACTCTAAGGCTCATCTCGTCAGCACTACGCTGCAATAGATCAGCCTCTTCAATAATTCTCTCGGATTCGTCGGAAAAATTATACTGTCCGCCCTGAGGCGAATAAAAATTCTTAGTGCTGGACGTAAAACCAATACACGGAACTGAAGCTGATACCATTATGACGCCAGAATCCAGCATCTCTATCGCGAATTCAAGATCCGCGCCCGCCGGTATAACTCCATTATCAAAATCGGAACCGTTAATAAGAAGTTCGCCAATTCTGCGATTGGCGTTTATAGGATATTTAATATCGCCTTCCCATAATCTGAAAACAAGCGCTCCGTCGGAACCGGCTTTAAGCGATTCGGCAGCTTTAAAAAGAATTTTATCTTTTTTTAAAGGAAGCGATTCTCCCGCTTTAACCACACGCTCAAGTTTTGTTTGTGTGCTGCCAGGTTTAATTAAAGCTTCAACGCTGATGGTATGCGATGCGGGAATGGAGTCAACCGATGCGGCAGTCCTTGTGATTGTTATTTTGTCTTGTTCAAGGGATATTGGACCGCCAAACGGATCGAACACGAACGTCTTAAAATGATTTTCCCCCATTTCAGGCAGAAAGACATCAACAATTGCGCCATGCGCCAGAGAAAAACGGCCTGATGTCCAACCCGTGTCGATGCTGTCTATTTGAAATTCCGACCCCGAAGTTACCTCTTCTTCAAGCTGGAGTATTATCTTTGCCTTAACGTCAGGCGTGCGTGCATAATAATTAAAGGACAGATTCAGTTTACCTCCGGTTACAAGCTCTCCGCGCGAGTTTTTCTTCGAGCGATTCTGAGTGCTCCAATCAATGGACTCGGCAAATAAGCTTGCGCCTTCAGCCACGGCGGTCATTGGGTTGACATCTAAGCCACCGGCTATTCCTAGCTCGGAAGTGACTTTGTTACGCAAATTCACGTATTGATTAGGTCCGCCGATGAAGACGATACGTTCAATATCATGAGGCGCGAGACCAGCTTTGGCGATGGTATCTCTTGCGGCTTTTATAGTATCGTCAACTTGACCGGCAAAAAGTTTATCGCAAATTACTCTGTCCAAAGGAATGTCAAAGTATATTTCCTTCCCGCCGAGGTCGTTGGCCATTATGTCGGTTTCCAGTAGTGTAATCTTTGTTTCCTCTTTTGACGAGAGCTCTATCTTAGCTTGCTCGGCAGCCCACGCTGCCATACGAACAAGTCGTTGAAATTTTGGATTTACCGGAAAATCTTCAGGAAGATCGAAAGTTTCATTAAGCCAGGGGATAACAACGTTATCAACTAATTTTCGGTCAAAATCTCTGCCGCCGCACATGGCAATGCCTCCATGCGCAAGCAAATTAACTCGGCCGTCGGTGTTTTGTGCAATGGCAACGTCCAAAGTTCCTCCGCCTAAATCGTAAATTAAAAACATTCCGTTAGATTTATACACGCGCATGACGCTCATAATGGCGGCAACCGGCTCTTGCATTAAGGCTACTTTGCCAATGCCGGCCATTTCTGCGGCCTGCATGGTTGCGGTCTTCTGCATTTGATTGAACGCTGCGGGGACAGTGATGACGGTTCCTGTATCGGGGTCGTTCCTGATTTCCTCTGGCAAATAGCCGAATAATACCTTTAAAATTTCAGCGGAACATTCCTCGGGCGTTTTAGAGATATTCAAGTCTGGAAAGTCTATAGGGGTACTCGTTCCCATGAAGCGTTTGAATAGCATGGCGGTATTTTTAGGGTAACGCGAAGCGTTATCATATGCGCGCTTACCTATAATTTTATTCCCGCGCCGGTCGATATAAATGGCGGACGGGGTTACGTCATTTTGCTCGGGGCTTTTCCATAAGCGGGTCGTTAAGCCGTCAAAGGAACAAATTGCACTATTGGTAGTGCCTAAGTCTATACCTATGTAGTGTTTCATTTTTTCACCTTCCGTAACATTACAGTTCCCATTTTTATAAGACCATCTTTTCCCATAATGATAGGTTCAAGCATTTGTTCCACCATTAACTCGTCCTGCGCTTCAAAATCTTCTATATTTAGGGGCGTAGCCGCCGTTCCGGAGTCAAAACGATCACCTTCTATGTTAACAAACTTCAATTCGGCCAGGTTCATGGTTTCTTCAAGCTTTTTAACGAACCATCGAAGTTGGCTTTTGTGCCGTTCCTGCTCTACGACATCTAATTTCGTAAGTAATCGGTCGAATGCCCGCCCAAAACGCCAGGATTCGACCGCCATCGTTATGACCGCGTTTCGAAGAGTTTCTTCACGTGCTGTAACCTGTTCTGAATTTGACATAATCAATCTCCTCTATTTCTTATTACCGCTTATGTAGCCAATTTGAGGCGTTTGTTTGAGGCGCTCAGGGACATAGCCTAATAGAATCGCATCAAGAATAGCTTCTTCTATAATCTCGCTCCGACGAGTTTCAACTTCGCTTTCAGCGCGTCTGTAGTCGCTTTCTAAATAACTAAAGCTCCAGCAACGGCTATGGAAATCGTCAGAGAGCTTATTAGAAGCGTTTATGGTATCATTTGTATTAACCAAGCCGCTTATTACTTCTAAACGGATTTTTTCCCTAAAGTACCATCGAAGTTGAGATATATTAAATGTATTATTAGTACCTACAGGAGGTTTCTCATATTGTAATTGCGTGTTTGAATTACTATTTGGCGTGGTGTTCACTGTATTCAACGGCGCAGGATTGCTTCTTTGAGAAAGTGACGGCGATGGCGCGCTTACAGAAGAAGAATTTTTTTCAGTTTGTACACTACTAATAATCCATAACAGGCAAAAGATTATCAGTATAATCCCCCATCCCCAGATAAGCGAATTGGATTCTTTTTGTTTTTTACTTCTACTATCACTATTTATATCTTCATATTTTGAAGATGATTCCTTGGGAGCAAAATCCTTAAATGCATAGTCGTTTACATTTTCAACTATGCTGATATCGGAGACTAAATTTACAAGACCTGAGAATCCTTTTTTACTATTATCATTATTAATCATAGCTATTCAGCTTATTTTCCTATATTCAAATAATCTGTTATTGTAAAGCTCCCTTCGCTTTGGGTTTGGTTGCAGTTTCATATTTCTCCACAAGCAATGTTTCACTTATGTATCATTATATTCTCAAAGCTGTCATTTGTCAGGTAAAATGACGATGTTTGCAAATATAGATTTATCTCTTTTTAAAAATGTAAGCAAAAACTTCTGAAGACGTGCTATACTTTGTGTAGGTTAAGATGAATACCAGCTTGATGATTCATTTGATGAGCAGGACTGAGAAGCGGAGGAATAAATCTGTATGGCATATAGTGATGAACTATGGGCGGATTGCAAAAGAAAATGCCGCTTAAACAATGAAGATATTGCCCTTGCTAAACGGCTGGGATTGAATCCCAGGAGTCTTATTAAAAATATCCCAAATAAAAGCGAGTCGTGGAAAGCTCCAGTTAAAGAATGGCTGCACGAAATAGAGGCGAAACGGCAAAGATAAGACGCGTGATTGCAAGCTCCATTTAAATATGGGTTGTATGCAACGAACTTAGCCTGCATTTAGAATCGCCTCTGCCGAAAGATACGCTGCCCGTTGTGTTAAAGCAGATAAAGATAACAGAGACTAAAAAAGTAATGGCGTAGTGGAGCAAGAACCAGGCGGCGTAGTGATTAATATAGCTCTACGGTTTCGGATTGGCGGCTCACAAAGTCCCGACTGGTGGTTTATGTAGTCCGGAATACTAAGAAGTTTACCGCAGAATCATTTGCGTACCTGCCTGTGGATAGTTTTAATTATCGTCAGGTGAGTAAAGAGGCACACCAAATTTTTCAAAATGCCGCGTATTAAAGGTTACAACTTTGAAATCCTGTTTTTGAGCGGTTACGCAAATATACGCGTCGGCAAAACTCTGTCCCTTTTTTCTGGCCAAAGATATAGCCGTTTGCACATAATCATTATCCGATACCTTTAACCCTTGCCATGTCATTATAGCTTCAAGAATATCCAGAACTTCTTCGTTCGAACGTTTTAATGCGCTGCGCAGCACCCAGGCAAGCTCGAACAAAACAGGCGGAGCGACAACAAGCGCTATGCTTCCGGACGCAGCTTTTACGAAAAGATTTTTAGCTTTGGCAGTCTGTGCCGGGTCTGATAAATCAAACAGCCTCATAAACACGTTTGTATCAATAAGAATGGGCTGCATTATTCTCTCTCCAGAATCCATTTGGCTACATCCGGAGTCAATAACTCTTCTTCGTTGTCTGGCAAATTAACTTTGCCCAGGAATCCTTCATAATCAAGCAGGTTTTTTGGTTTCCGTATGACAATTTCATTATCCCTGACTTCAAAAAAGACTGTATCGCCGGTGTTAATATTCAGCTTGCTTCTAATTTGTAACGGAACTGTCACTTGCCCTTTGCTTTTGACTTTAACAGCTACTAACAAAACTATTTCCTCCTGTATTTAAAGAGTATGATTATTAATAGATATTCCAACTATATAATAGCGCTCTTACAATACATGTCAAGAATTATTTTAAGGACAGACAAAAAGATCAATTGTAGAAGTAAATTCAACTTCAAGAAGGGTTGCATTTGCTTTTGCATTTATGCTGCTTTTCTTGAAGATAACGAATCGTTTTTAAAGCACTTATTTTTGAAGCGACGCGTGGTATAATATTTTTAAATTATGACAATTATTAAACATAATAAAATATTAATGCAAAGGAGAAGAAAGACTATGAGATTTCGTAATATTATTTTTTCTGTAATAACAGTTTTATTATTCACCAGCTTGGCTTTTGCATTCCCATACGACCCGGACCCAAGCCAAATTGACGGGACAAACACGATGGGAGGGACGCGTAGTATCAATAACCTGTTCCCTGGCAACTGGACCAACACGCTGCGAAGTTTGAACGTCGACAGTTTACGGGTGAACAATTTTATGATGCACGAATTTAATACATTCGGCGGCGGTCGGGGCGCTTCGCATGATTTAATGATCTGGAATACCCCAAGTTTTAACGCTGACAAAGTCTCAAATGATGAATCATCCTGGGCGCGTTTGGTGGCTAATCCGGGTTCAAACGTCGCTGCGCAGTATGGGTTGTCCATGTTCACCGAACATAATGAGATGATCCAATGTATTGAGAATATGCCGAGAACGAACCTGACAGTGGAATATTTGGGCGAGATTCCAAGAGGCTTCCCATTCCCGATGCTTATTTTTTCAAAAAACCCGGACCGGAGTCCTGAGGGTTTGCGACAAACCGGCAAGCCGCTGGTGTGGATACAGGGCAACATTCACGGCGGCGAGTGGAGCGGCGGCGAAGGCGCGCTTGCCTGCGCTTATGACCTTGCTATTGGAAGATATGACAACCTTCTTGATAAAGTCAACGTGATTGTCATCCCGCGCGTCTGCGCCGACGGCGCGAAAGTACCCATCAGGGAGACATACGACTTGTACGCCCTGCAGTGGACTCCAAACCCGGAAGCAAGAGATCTTAACCGTGATAACGTGCTTCTCGACCATCACGTAACCCGCGCAATGAGAAAGATGAATATGGCCTACGGCCCGCATTTCTGCATCGACCTTCACGAGCGTGGAAACACGGACATCAACTCAAACATTACGAATAATTATGGCGCGAAGTTCGATAACGACGCGGGCGACATCGGTTCAAGCGGAACGACAATCCTTCAGGCGCCAAAGGAACTTACCGCGCTCCGTTACAAGTATATGGAGCCGGATCTTGCTCAATTTGGAGAGCAGTACGCAATCTACATGGGACTCTATCGCGAGGGTCAGGACAATTACTCCAGCGGTCTGGGAACTGCGTATCAAGCTTGGAGCGGTTACGTTCCTCACCCGGATGATACGGTTGGAGGTCCTTATGGTCCGTATTCCGGCAGAGGACATACCGGCACATGGGTAACCAGCACGAATTTTGACCCTGACGCGCCATACCTTATCATACCCGAGGCGTCATTCAATCACCGCAGCAGCCGCAACATCAACTCAATGCCAGGCGCCGTCAGTCAGTTGTTCGAGAACAAATCCGGTCCAACCAATGTGGGCAACCGCGGTATGTGGGATCGCCGCGTTGCGACCGGCTACATCTGCATGCTTTCTACGATAACGACTGCCGCGAATCGCGGGGATGAGATAGTCCCGCAGCTTGAGGCTATGAGAAGTCGCTGGATCGAAAAAGGCAAGACTTACGATCCGAACGATATGGTACCAATAATCACAATTCCGCCGCTGCCCACATACTGGGATCAAGAGATAGACAATGGCGACGGTTTCCCGCATAAAAGGGACTATGGATATTGGATAATTGACCTCGGAACCACCGCAACCCAGCCTAACTCAATGGCTGGAAACATCACAGGCATGTCGCGGTATGACATGACAAAAGCCGTCAAGAGAGTTCCGGCCGGAACGGGCAATATTACCTCCAATACCGGTAAGCTCGCTGGGCGCAACTTCAGTTGGGTTACTGACAACTCCGGCGATGGCGAAGTGCAGCCCATAAAGTTTGAAGTTATGTGGCAGGGCTGGAACCTTAGGGAGCGCGCGCGTCCTACGGCCTACATATTCGAAGGACCATACGCCGAAGAAGTTGCCAGCCGGATGCTGATAGCCGGCATCGAAGTGAAGCGACTTGCCAGAGATACGACTGTTGACGTCGTGGGTTGGCATTATGCCGCGCGTCCAAGCGTGAACTTCCGCGATAGCGGCGGTACCGGATGGGGATCAGCTAACCGTAACGTAAATTTATACCCAATTGCCAACAGACTGTTTGAGAAAGACACGTATGTAGTATTCCTGGGTCAGATTCTCACCAACCTTATCCCCATGTACATGGAACCCGATATGCCTTTCAGCGCCGGAAACGGCATTATGCTGACATACATGAGCGTAGCTCTTGGCGGCGCCAGTTCCGGCGCCCTGTCTAACAGCCTCATTGGTATGGAAATGCCTATCTATCGCTACACTGGAGACGTGAATGCTCTCCGGACTTATGATATGGACTTCTGCCTTCCTCTTGTT
>JGI24702J35022_10001808_pt1 | contig 13169 bp, 11 predicted proteins | sample TergutTh196P4_FD_35022 | JGI IMG/M metagenome (IMG submission 35022)
CGAACGCCAAGAAAACTCTCCAGTTTACCTGCGTCAATGGATACGGATTTCGCTTCTTTTGAAGCGATTTTAGCGGTGGTTTTTCTGCACACTGCCGCAATTTCGCGCTCCAGGATACGCACTCCGGACTCGCGGGTGTACCCAGAAATTATAGCCAAGATAGCGTCATCCGCAAACTTGAGCTGATGCCCGGTCAATCCGTGTTTCTTTCTTTGTTTTTGGACAAGATGAGATTTAGCTATCTCAAGTTTCTCTATATCAGTGTAGCTGGAGAGTTCTATTACTTCCATCCTGTCAAGCAAAGGGCGCGGAATGGTTGACGTCGTGTTGGCTGTGGTTATAAACATCACTTCCGACAGATCAAACGGCACTTCAAGGTAATTGTCCCTGAACATTGAATTTTGTTCCGGGTCAAGCGCTTCCAGCAAAGCCGACGCGGGATCGCCTCGGTAGTCATGCCCCAGCTTATCGATTTCATCCAGCAGCATCAGGGGATTACGGCTGCCCGCTTGTTTAACGGCTGATATTATCCTGCCCGGCATAGCCCCAATATATGTCTTCCTGTGCCCGCGTATTTCGGCTTCATCATGAACACCGCCCAACGACAGCCTCGCCAGTTTACGGTTCAGTGCCCTCGCGACGCTGATTGCAACCGAAGTCTTTCCGACGCCCGGTGGGCCCACAAGGCAGATGATCGCGCCTTTTATCTTTGGTGAAAGCTGCCTGACGGCTATATATTCCAGCATCCGCTCCTTGACTTTCTGAAGCCCGAAGTGGTCGTCGTCAAGTATTTTCCGCGCAACGGCTATGTCGATGCGTTCATTTGTCGCTGTGTTCCAAGGCAATTCGAGGCAAATATCGAGATAATTGCGTATAACAGACGACTCAGCGGAACCAAACGCTTGTTTTTCAAGCTTATCGACTTCTTTAAGAATCTTTTTTTCTGTCTCTTCGCTCAGCTCAAGCGCCAGAATACGAGTCCTGTAATCCTGATATTCGGACTGCTCATCACCACCCGAATCACCAAGCTCCGATTGTATTATTCTAAGCTGCTCACGCAGCACATGCTCTCTGTGATTGCTTTCAAGGCGCATCCGCAGTTTCGTGTCGATCTGCCGCTCGATGGCCAGCACTTCAATTTCGCGTGTCAGCATGTCGCAAACCAATTCAAGACGTTTGACTGTAGCGAGCGTTTCAAGCACGAGTTGTTTATTCTCAGGCTTCGTATATAAATTATGTGATATGTAGTCGGCTATCTTGCCCGGTTCCGTAAACGCGAATAACGCGAGCACCGTTTCTTTCGAGACGTTCGCCGACAGCGAGGCATACGTGTCGAACAGGCCTATGCTCTTCCGGATCAACGCTTCCACTCTTGCCGTCTTTTTGACGGTCGTATCTTCAAAGAACGGCTCTACCCGGGCCGTCAGGTATTTCCGATCCTCGACTATAGAAATCATCCGCGCCCGGCATCTGCCCTCGACAAGCACTTTCATCCCGCCGCCCGGAATCTTAAGAACTTGTTTCAAATAGCAAATCGTGCCGAATTCGTACAAGTCCCGCTGGGCGGGAGATTCTTTTGTGATATCTATCTGGGCTGCCAGGAAAATCCTTCTGTCGCCATCGAGCGCGGCTTCAAGCGCACTTGTGGACATCTCGCGTTCAACATCAAAGTTCAGCAGTAAGCCCGGAAAGACCGAAAGGCCGCGAAGCGCAAGCAGAGGCAGCGTTTCGATCATTATTTCATCTATATCGCTATTATCATTCATATTTATTCCTAACTTAACTTGCATTAATGATATCAGGGTCTATTTGCGGTTTTTGCCGTCTTGAGATCAACGGCAGTTTCTCGCCCATTATGCATTCTTTATTAATCGTAACTTTTTCAATCTTCCTGTCGGAAGGTACGTCATACATGATCTGAAGCATTGTTTTTTCCATAATGCTGCGCAAGCCGCGAGCGCCTATTTCCATCTCGATTGCCTTATCTGCTATTGCTTCCAGGGCATCCTGCGTGAATTCGAGGGAGACCCTGTCATAGCCAAGCAGCGCGGTGTACTGGCGAACCAGAGAATTCTTCGGCTCTGTCAGTATACGTATCATGTCGTCCCTAGCAAGAGAGTTGAGCGGCGCGATTACCGGCATGCGGCCGACAAGTTCTGGAATTAGACCGTATTTCAGCAGGTCGTGAGACTGGATATTTTTTAATGCTTCACCTATGTTCTTTTCCTTTTTGCTCTTTATCTCCGCGCCGAAACCTATGCTTTTCTTGTCAAGCCTGTTCTCTATTATCTTGTCGATCCCTTCAAACGCGCCACCCAGTATGAACAGGATGTTCGTCGTATCAATACTGATGAATTCCTGATGAGGGTGCTTCCTCCCCCCCTGCGGCGGAACGTTCGATACCGTGCCTTCAAGGATTTTCAGCAGTGCCTGCTGAACACCCTCGCCCGATACGTCACGCGTTATCGATGCGTTCTCGCTTTTTCTGGCAATTTTGTCTATTTCGTCTATATATATAATTCCTCGTTCGGCATTCTCAATTTCAAAATCCGCAGCTTGCAGGAGCCTGAGCAGAATGTTTTCAACATCATCGCCAACGTACCCCGCTTCTGTCAGCGTTGTAGCGTCAGCTATGGCAAAAGGCACTTTGAGTATTTTTGCAAGTGTCTGCGCGAACAATGTTTTCCCGCAGCCTGTCGGGCCAATGAGCAGGATATTGCTCTTTTGCAATTCAGTATCGTTGCTCCCAAAATGCACCAAACGCTTGTAATGATTATATACAGCCACGGAAAGCGCGATTTTTGCGTATTCTTGCCCGATGATGTAGTCATCGAGCGTTTTTCGTATGTCGGTAGGCTTTGGCAGACGGTTGGAGTCTAATGCAATCTCAGTTTTTTCCTGTTTTACTATTTTCATCGGGATATACTCGTTGCCGAGGACCCCCATGCATACCGCGACGCATTCGTTGCAAATACATGAATTGCCTTCGCCGGTTATCATTTGCTCAACCTGATCCTGCCTTTTTCCGCAAAAACTGCAACGCGCTCCTCTATTGTCATAAGTTGCCATTAGTATTCCCCTAACGCTTGCTGATAACGTTGTCTATGAGTCCAAAATCCTTAGCTTCCTCGGCGGTCATGAAATTATCCCGTTCAGAAGCCTCCCGAATGTCTTCTACCGTTTTTCCCGTATTCTCCGCCAGAATCATATTAAGCCTGTTTTTTGTTCTCAGGATGTTTTCAGCGTGAATCTGAATATCCGTCGCTTGACCTTTGAAACCTCCGGACGGCTGGTGAATCATGATTTCAGCGTTCGGTAACGCAATGCGTTTTCCCTTCGCGCCGGACGACAGTAAAAACGCGCCCATGCTTGCCGCGAGGCCAATGCAAATAGTAGACACGTCAGCTTTAATGTATTGCATGGTGTCATAAATCGCCAACCCGGCTGTTACCGATCCGCCGGGACTGTTGATATAGAGCTGAATGTCTTTATCCGGATCCTGCGCCTCAAGATAGAGCAATTGCGCGACGATAAGGCTGGCGGTCGTATCGGTGACATCTTCGCTCATGATCACGATCCGGTCGTTCAGCAGTCTGGAAAAAATATCATAAGATCTCTCTCCGCGTGAGGTTTGTTCAACTACATATGGTACCAGGTTCATTTTTGGGCATCTCCTTTTTTATTATATACGTTATATACATTTATTCGGTTTTTGTTGTTTTTGCTTTACTCGCCGTTTTCTTCACCGGCGCGGAATCAGCAGTAAGTGCGTCATCCTGCCCAGCGTTGCCGTCTTCCGGTTTTGGCTTCTTCGCCACAGCTTTTTTCGCTGCCGGTTTATCTGTGTTTTCTAAGCTATTATCAACGTCGCCGGCACTGTCGCCATCCGATAGCCCCGCATCAGCGCCCACCGCGTCATCAAGCACAGGAGCGTCTTTTTTTGACGTTGTCTTTTTCTGCGCCGGCTTTTTTTGCTTTTGCGTGTTCGCCGCAGGCTCTTCCGATGCTTGTTGCCCGGATTCATTGACAGTCTCTACCTGTATTTCCGGTTCGTCATCTGGCGGAGGATCTTCCGCGATACCATTTTCCGTGACGATTTTCGCCGCCCGTCTGAATTTGACTTCCCGGATAATAGCATCCTGATTTATTGCTTCTTTAAGCTTTTCGATCTCCATGGCATAACGTTCAGCGGCTTCTTTATACTCGTTTTCAATATCCTCTTCACTGACCTCGACTCCCTCAAGTTCCGCTATCTTTTCGAGCGCGAGCATCACTTTGACTTGTTTTTCGCTTGACGCTCTCATGCTCTCGCGTAATGTTTCGGGCGTTGTGTTTGTCATTTTGAGGTATGTTGCGGCATCCATGCCATATGCGGCTAGTTGTTCGGCGTAATTATTCATGGAGTTATCGATTTGTTCTTCTATCATCACATCGGGGATATCCGCTTCCAGCGTTTCGATAACCTTCTCCAGCAAAGCGTTTTCAAATGAAGCGTCCACGGTCTCCTGCCTTGCTTTTGCAAGATTCTCTCTTATGCTTGCTTTATACTCTTCCAGAGTGTCAAATTCCGACACGTCCTTCGCGAATTCATCATCAAGATCAGGCAGGATCTTTTCTCTCAATTCCTTCAACTTGACTTTAAACACAACAGGCTTCCCGGCCAGATGCTCTGCATATTCATCCGGGAAAACAAGATCGAGATCGCGCTCTTTTCCGACGGTCATCCCTTGGATTTTCTCTTCAAATCCGGGGATAAAGGATTTTGATCCCAGTTCGAGCTCATAGTCTTCACCTTTGCCGCCTTCAAACGCTTCGCCATCGACAAAACCTTCATAGTCAATAACAGCGATGTCCCCCATTACCGCAGGACGTTCAGTTTTTTCATAACGCGCATTTCGCAGTCTGATCCCGGCAATTTCGCTGTCAATCGCGCTGTCAGGAATATCGGCGGGATGTTTCACGGCGGATATCCCTTTATACTCGCCGAGCTTTACTTCAGGATACTCAGAGACGCTGAGGGTTACGTCAAGTCCGCCCTCACCTTCTTTAATGTCAAGGTCCTTCACCTGTGGAAAGCCGACAAGATTGAGTTTTGATTCCTCAATGGCAAAACTTAAAACTTTCGGCATGATAATATCCAGAGCGTCGCTATGAAATACCGAGACGCCGTACATTCTTTCAATGATTTTACGCGGAGCTTTACCTTTACGGAATCCGGGGACCGATATGCTGTTTCTGTTCTTTCTGAACGCGTCATTTATCGCCGAGTCAAACTCTTCAGCGCTGACTTCGACGACGATCTCTACTTCATTTTTCTCTTTTTTCTCACTGCTCTTTATATTCAATTTGCTTTCCTCCCGATAATTTGGATATCACCGACCATCTAACGTGAGGCTCCGCCCCACAACCCAGACGCCGTACGCTACGACGAAATTCGCTTTACAGCGGAAGTGAATTCCGCTTGCGAATTTTCGCTTCCGCGCCGGCGCACCGCGCTTCGCGCGGTGATAGTACTTAATGGCATCCAAAATTATCTTGCTTTTTATTGCGGTTTTTCGCCATTAAGGTACTATATAAACGCTTTGCGCATTTTATCAGAATTCCATAATAAATGCAAATAATATTTGCATGTTACAATATCTTCTGAGGGACGAAATCGATATAGTCCGCGGAAATCATTTTGTATGAGATACCCTCGATGTCGCCTTCAAAGGCAAAGTGGCGGCCATGGCTGTGAATATGTCCGTACCAGCATTTTTTGACCGCAAATTCATGCATCACCTCTATAATATCATGACACACCATATTCTTAAACCTCGGAGGATAATGAAAAAAGCACAGTTTCTCTTCAACATCGCCGGCTGCCTGAAGCGATGTGCGCAGCCGGGCGGTTTCGCGCGCCATAATCTTCAGATTGTATTCAGTATCTGTCTCCCCTTCGGTCAGCCATCCACGGGTGCCGCAAACTGCGGCTCCATCACAAATAAAAGCATTGTTGTGTAAAATTTCAACGCTATCAATTCCGTTTTGCACGAAGAATTTCTTCATCTTGGCAGCCGTAGTCCACCAATAGTCATGGTTACCTTTTAGAATTATCTTTTTTCCCGGCAATTCATTAATAAACGAGAAATCATGCAGGCTCTCGTCCAGCGACATCGCCCAGGAAGTATCCCCGCATAACACGCACACATCGTCACTCCGCAGTGGCGCAAACCCGGACTTTATCTTTTCAACATAGTTTTCCCAGCCCTCGCCAAACACATCCATCGGTTTATCGGAACCGAGGGACAGATGGAGGTCTCCGATCGCGTATAGGGACAAGGCTACTCCTCACTCCTCACTCCTAAAAACTGTTCTACCGCCGTTTTCATGCCTCCCACCGGCACGCTTTCCAAAAATCTCTGCGTTTTACCGTTCAGCGTGGCAAGAGGCGCCGGTATCGTACCGCCCGTATACTTTTGCAGCATATCAATAAGCTCTACCCCGCCGGCGCCCGATCGCTGCCCCAGCGCCTCCAGGACGCTGTCGCAGAATTTATATGGGCTCGCCGTGGAAATGACTACGGCGGGCGTGTCATCGCCAGATTCAGATCTGTAATCATTCAAAACCTTATATGCCACAGCCGTGTGCGTATCTATCAGATAATCAGACTCGTTGAATGCCCTGGCGATAGTTTTATAAGTATCCTCCTCGGAACACCGTCCTGCGGCAAAAACCCGCCTCAACTCTTCGCTGACCGCGAAAGGTACTTCATATTGCCCTGTTTTTGACAGCGCAGACATATACCCCGACACGGCATCGCCGTCCCTGCCGGACAATTCAAACAAAAGCCTTTCAAGATTGCTTGAAACGAGGATGTCCATCGATGGCGATACAGTCGTATAGAAATGCCTGTTTTTGTCATAAACTCCGGTGTTTATAAAGTCAGCCAGGACGTCGTTGCGGTTGGACGCGCATATCAGCTTATTGACCGGCAGCCCCATTCTTTCCGCATAATATCCGGCGAGAATATTACCGAAATTACCAGTCGGTACGCAAAAATTGATTTTATCTCCTGGTTCTATGTCTCCGGTCACCAGCAGATCACAGTAAGCGGAGATATAATAAGCGATTTGAGGGACAAGCCTCCCCCAGTTGATCGAATTGGCCGACGAGAGAAAAAAGCCTGCTCCACTCAAATTGGCGCGTAAAGCTTCATCTGAGAATATCGCTTTTACCCCTGTCTGCGCGTCGTCAAAATTTCCTTCGACAGCGACAACATTTACATTTCCGCCTTCTTGCGTAGTCATTTGTAACTTTTGAACGTCCGACACTCCGTCGAGCGGATAAAAGACCATGATCTTTGTGCCCGGCACGTCGCAAAATCCCTCCAACGCGGCTTTTCCCGTGTCGCCTGACGTGGCGACGAGGATACAGACTTCGCGTTTTTCTTCCGTCTTCCGCAGTGAAGCCGAAAGCAATAGCGGCAGGACCTGCAACGCNATATCTTTAAACGCGCATGTCGGGCCATGCCATAATTCAAGAAAATATGTGCCNGCATGCAGCCTGTATACCGGCGCGACATCGTGATGAGAAAAAGCATTTAAGCTATAAGCCCGGCTAGTATATTGNCTTAGCTCATGCTCGCTGAAACCGTCAAGGAACAATCCCAGGACTAATGCGGCGCGTTCTGAATAAGGCCTGGCCGAAAGATCGATTATGGTATCCCCTGATATCTGCGGAAACGATTCAGGCACAAAAAGCCCACCATCGTCGGATAATCCTTTTGTTATCGCTTCGGCCGCAGTGATTTTTTCAACGCCCCCACGGGTGCTTTGATAAAGCATATTGCCACTTCCTTAATATAGAATACAGAATTGTGGCGTCCTCTTCACAGACGGATTTGCATCATATTTCCATTTTACACAGAAATCCGTCAGTAGAGACCTCACTCCTCACTCCTCACACCTCACTCCCTCGCACGCTCCTGTTAAAACGCATTTTCTATATGAACTATTTCCGGCTCGCTTTCCTCGTTCGGCAAGTATATTTCTATCACGTCAAATCTCGGCTGGAGCCGCGTCTGATGTGAAGCCAGCCACAGGTTTGCAGTCGCGCGGATTTTTTTCTGTTTTGTAAACCCTACATATTCCCGGGCGTACGCAAAACTGGCGTTTTTCCTGAGCTTCACTTCGACAAAAATCAGATATTCATGATTGCGCATGATCAGGTCGATTTCTCCGAAACGAGATCGCCAGCCNGAGGCGACAGTGGTATAGTTTTTCTTGATAAGGTATTCTTCAGCGAGCCTCTCACCCAGCTTGCCACGTTCTTTGGTGTTTGCATTTTGGCGCATTAACAGTCTCCCGCTTCATGATATTATATTTGTAGCTGCTCAGGACTGGCTTAGAACCGGCGAGGGAGACGTTTATTTTGCTTCCGGTAAGCGTAACCATGGATGGTGGAGCGCGCGAATATGCGCATGGATGCGCATCTGAGCGAAAGGAAGCAAAAAAACGNCTTCTGAGCGCAAGGTTCTGAGTAGTTACTTATTTTTTTAGCTTTCTTAAAAACGTTTTTCTGTGGATTTCAGACGGACCGTATTCGCGCAGCTTTTCAAAGTGNAGCTTTGTCCCATAACCCTTATGCTTCTCAAAACCATACAGCGGATATAATTTTGCCATATCCACCATTACCCTNTCCCTGCTTACCTTAGCAAGAATCGATGCAGCGGCAATACACGCAGATTTCCCATCACCGCCAACAANGCATTTACAACGGAATTCAAGACCTTTGTCGCGGTTACCNTCCACAAGCGCAAAATCAGGCTTACAAGAGAGCTTTCTCACGGCGCGGTTCATAGCCAGAAATGTCGCGTTCAAAATATTAAGACTGTCGATCTCTTCATGATCTGCCGACGCGACTCCATAAGCCACCGCTTTGCTAATTATTTGATCATACAGAATTTCGCGTGTCTTTTCAGATAATTTCTTTGAATCGTTCAGTCCGGCAATGTCCACATCAGAAGGTAAAATGACTGCAGCCGCGAAAACAGGCCCCGCCAGAGGACCTCTCCCTGCCTCGTCAACACCGCAAACAAGCGTATAACCATCGCTATGCAGTTCCCGCTCAATCTCCCACAAATCCATAAAACCTGCCCTTTGTAAGTAGAGATGTCCTCATCGCGCCTTTCACATATTTAGTTTCACTCATCCTCTAATCCCTAATCCCTAACCCATTGCAGTCCGCAGACTGCATAGGGCGCTCAAGCGTTATCCTACCGAGCTTTCCGCCCCTGAATTCGTCAAGCAAAACAACAGCCATGCGGCCCAAGTCATATTCTCCGCCCGATACGAGAAAGCCCCGGCGCTTCGCTGCTTGCGCAAGCAAATCGAAACCGCCGGCATTCGTCGCCATATCGATGTTATACCTCTCAGCAATGCGTTCGGGGTTATGCTCCATCATCCGAGACATGAAGCTCGCGCCAAGCGACTCAATATCGATCACTTCGTCGCGTATCGCTCCCGTAAAAGCCAGATTCTCCGCGACTGCCGGATCTTCAAACCTTGGCCATAATATGCCGGGGGTATCAAGCAGCTCGATCCCATTGTCAACGCTAATCCACTGTTTCCCCCGAGTAACGCCCGGCTTGTCGGAAGTCATTGCCGCCCTGCGATTCGCAACTCTATTGATAAACGACGACTTACCGACATTTGGTATCCCGACGACCATTAAACGCAGCTTCCGGCCTGTTTGCCCCTTTGAAGAATAATAAGCCAACCTATCCTTGAGTAAAGTTCGCGCAGCGGCAGGAAACCCCGCGATGCCTTTGCCGCTATGACTGTCCGTTTCCAAAACAGCCCATCCATCCTCCTGAAACCGTGCGCGCCATTGCTTTGTGACGCCCGGGTCGGCTTGATCGATTCTGTTGAGAATTAGCAACCGCGGCTTACCCCCGGTCATATCGCCGAGATCGGGATTGCGGCTGGAGTACGGTATCCTCGCATCAATGACTTCACAGACGGCGTCTATGATTTTTATGTTGTCAGCGATCATCCTGCGCGCTTTTGTCATATGGCCGGGAAACCACTGAATATTTATTTCATTATCCATGTTATGAAACGAAACCGACGCGGCTCCAGTCGCGTGGGCTTGATTCATTATCTCCCGGAATGAATAAAAACAGCACCTTTCCGAGAATGTACCGCGTGTCAACCATGCCGATGTTGGCATCCCGGCTGTCGGAGGAATGATTACGGTTGTCGCCCATGACAAATACATGTCCTTCGGGGACCGTGACCGGGCCTACAAAATTAAGCCTGTTATGGGTCGGTTCATTAATGTAACGATGCTCGTCGAGAACGACGCCATCGACGATGACGTCTCCCGTCTCAAAATCGATGTCAATAGTCTGCCCAGCTACCGCAATAATCCGCTTTACAAGCGGAGTGCCGCCAAACGCGTTCGTCGGAGGGCGAAAAATAATGATATCGCCGTTTTTCGGAGTGTAAAACAAACCTGATAATATGACCCTGTCGTTCCAATGGAGCGTTTGCTGCATTGAAATGCCTTCGACGCCTATCGTCCTTCCAACGAAAACGAAAATGAATATCCCGCATAATATGGCAGAAACAATGCACTGCATCCAGTCATATAGTTCCATCTTTGTCTTATTATTCTTGTTGTCGGACGCATCTTCATCTTCTCCATTGCCTACATCCGCATCGGTAATTGTCTCGTCTTCAGACTTTTTTTCCGGATCGACTTCAGATTTTGTTTCAGTTTCAGCATCCGTTCCGATATCCGGGGAAATATCCTTTTCATTTTCATCCGTGGTTTGCGTGCTTTTCATCCAACAACCAGCTCCTTGTATCGACCAGCTAAGTGCCAACTCGTGGTCCTCAGGTAATAAAACTATTATACATGAAATTTTCAAAAAGAAAAGGGGGCGATCCCCCCCTCTCTTATCCGATTCTTTCCTTGACCTTCGCCTTCTTGCCGACCCTGTCTCTGAGATAATAAAGCTTGGCCCTTCTGACCTTTCCGCGTCTGACGGTATCCACGGACACGATTGACGGAGAATGAACGGGAAATACTTTTTCACATCCGACATTATATGAAATTCGCCGGACTGTAATAGTTTCATTGATACCGCCGTGCTTCTTGGCGATAATCGTCCCCTCGAAAGCCTGGTTCCTCTCGCGATTGCCTTCTTTGATGCGAACCGTGACCCTGACGGTATCTCCGACATTCATCGGCGGAAGTTCCGGCTTTAAATACTGATCGCTGAGCGCCTTGACTAAATCCACAGCTGATTTCCTCCCTTCTAACGAGCGGCGGGGCATAAACAAACCCGTCACCCCAATTGACGTTCATACCGCGCAAAGGCGGCAGCGGACCGATTTTAAACACGCGCAGCTTGACGCGCCAAAAGATATTACCACACACAAGCAACAATTGCAAGCACTTTTTAATATAAAAATATTTTTTAACACTATCGCATATGACCGGAAAAATATGTTATACTAAATGCAGTCTGCATGCAGTCAGCGGACTGCCAGGGATTAGGGGTTAGGGGTTAGGAGACATGAGTTACTGACTTCATGTTGTTAATAATAGTGCCTGTATAAATAGTTCCTGCATAATAGTTCGTGAGAATTATGGCACTAAAACCAGTTAGAGGTGACGACATTGAGAGCGCTGAACCAGGCCATCGACAGATTTTGCACCAAACACAGAAGATTCGGCATTCCAAAGCTGATGCGGTATATAGTCTTTATCTCAGCCGCCATCTACGTAATCCGGCTGATGGACAGTACAGGAACGCTGCTTATCCTGCTTGGCTTTCACCCCGGTCTCATTATGCGCGGCCAAATTTGGCGTCTCGTCACATGGATATTCCTCCCGCTCAATGACAACCTGATTTTTACCATATTGATGTTGTACTTCTATTATTTCATAGGCTCCACGCTGGAACGGGAATGGGGAACTCCAAAATTCACCGTGTTTTACATTTTAGGCGTTCTGCTTAATATAATCTACGGCTTCATAATGTGGTTTGTCCTNAGAGGATCGATTAGCGCAATTAACCCCAACGACTATATTACGCTTCTCGGTTTTCTGAATGACTACTGGTTTAATTTTTTCTGGCTTTCGCCGAACTACCTAAACATGTCGATGTTCTTTGCGTTCGCGGCTCTATTCCCCGACCATAAGGTATTGCTGTTCTTTATCATACCCATAAAGATGAAATGGCTTGCGCTGATAGACGGCTTCTATTTTGTATACTCCATCATCTCCGAAATCGTTAACGGGCATTATGCTCTGGCNTTCCTTCCACTCGTCGCCATACTGAACTTCATCATAATTTGCGGTGGTTACGTACTTGAATACATCCGTCCATATAAAGTGCGCAACTCGCCACAAGCGATAAGTTTTAGAAAAGCTGCTGAAAAGGCGCGCCGTGAGTACGATAACAAGAATTATCGCCACAAATGCGCCGTCTGCGGGAAAACAGATACCGAATATCCAGACCTTGAGTTCCGCTATTGTTCGCGATGCAGCGATTATCATTGTTTCTGTATCGACCACATTAATAATCACATACATTTTCAATAAGGTATTACCTATATGATAAAACGTGGTTTTTTTAGGATTATCGCCGTAATAGCATTCTTTTTTATTGTAATCTTCACCCTGACGTCCATTGAAGTCCCGCAACCACCGCGTGGGCGCGATCTCAAAATACAAACAAACGAACAACCTAAAGACGCCATTATAACGCCGGACGTGGCGGTTTCGGGTACGCCGGATACGCTGGACGCTCCAACGACATCCACCGCCGGCGCCTTTATATATCCCGATATGCCAGAAACAGCAGCTGAACAGGGCGACCCGCCGCCGCGGATACCGGTCTTCTGGCCACGCCCGGTCGAAGAAACCGAGCCTGACATAATGATCGCGTCTACGGCTATCATGGCTGACGGGAAAATAGTAGAAAGTTACATTGCCGAAGAACGCATAGATTTTAGTTATGGAAGTGATTATTCAAAAATTGAGGGAATCACGGCTTTCAGGGGGAACAATTTTAGGGATACCGCCTCATATGGTCATGCTGATATACAGAGCGCGAAGTTCGGTAAAACTTGGACGCAAGTTACTAGCAACCTCATAGCCCCCGACGACGCATA
>JGI24702J35022_10001810_pt1 | contig 13164 bp, 7 predicted proteins | sample TergutTh196P4_FD_35022 | JGI IMG/M metagenome (IMG submission 35022)
CGGCGCTGGCAGTTACGCCGTCCAGGGAAGCCGTGACTACCGCGTTTCCAGCGGCCTGCGGCGTGAACACGCCGGTAACGGGATCAACCCCGCCGCCTGAAAACTCAAACCCGGTAGCGTCTTCGATCACGGTTCCGTCTGCGCGGTACGCTTCGGCGCGGAACTGTATCCTTTCGCCGGCGGGAACGCCGACATAGGTATCCAGCCTGCCCCGGGGGTACAGCACAACAGTAAAGCCGGCGGTAACGGGTTCGGGATCGGCAAGCAGATCGCTGTCAGAGAAATTTTTGGCATAGGCAGTTGACAGCAGGGGGTAGACGTGCACCGCCTCGTTTATTCCGGCATGCAGTTCACCCTTCCTGACCAGGACTGACAGCAGGTAAGAGCCGGCGTCCAGTTGAACCGTTTGGGTTATCCCGTTCCCCTGGGACAGGCCGGCGGGGTTAAGCGCAACATCTTCCAGCCCCGGCCATTTTTGCAGGGTAATAACCGCCGCAGCGCCCGTCGGATAGGTTACCGTATAACTGAATTCACCCTGCGCCGATGAGGCGGCCGGGGAAAGGGCAACTTTTACCGGCTCATTTCCACCGGGGCCGACCTTGAAAGGCGCGGATACCCCGCTTGCCGCCAGGGTACAGGCTTCCCCGCTGCCGGCATACGCCTGTACCGCGACCGTATACGTGCCGGTTTCCAGGGTAAAGAACCCTTCACCGTCGGGGGATTTCTCTTCTCCGGCTGTTTCGCTTCCTCTGAAAAAGGTATATTCAAATTTGCTAAAAACAGTTGAAGGAAAAACGGTCCGGGCCGTATCTGCCACCGCCGCATCCACTTCCGTAAAAGTGATTTTAATTTTACCGTAACCGTTTTCCGCTGAATCAAAACTATTATTGCAGGCAAAAAAACAAACAAAAAAGAGAAAAGAGAAAAGCAGCAATGTAACCCTGTTCCGCTCACGGGCCTTCGATTCCGTATTATTTGCTCTCTTCCCTTTTCCCATTGCCTGCCGTTCCTTACTGTACCGTAACAGTGATGCTGGTATTGTAAATCTTGCCGTCTTTTTCAACAAACAGGCTTACCGTATGGTTACCTGCCGCAGCGCTTGAGAAATAAAACGTATCTCCGCTCTGGCCTGTATCCGCGCCGTTCAAATACCACCGAACGGCAGTGTAACCCGTGCCCTGGGCGGTTATGGCCAAGGTCGCGCCGGATGCAACAACGGCGGCGCCTCCGCCCGTCGTTACCAGATTGCCGTGCTGATCCACCCAGTAGTATTCAATGATGTCCGGCGAAACCTTTTGCAAAACGGCAGGGGCATCGGACGGCTCTGTTTCGCAGGAAGCAACATTCAGGCCGAATGTAATCCCGGCAATAACGGCCATTATTGGCAAAGTTTTTTGAAGCATTTGTACTCCATGGTACACATTTTTGGGATATGGATATAGAGGTAATTTTTTGCAAGCTCTTATCATATCGCACTTGTCCCATCCCATTTTTGGGGTTACTATGAATCCAATGGCCAATAAAGACCTCTATATAGTCGATAATAGCGCCCCAGAACAGTCAGTAAAGAAGTATCTCAATGAGTGGTGTGCCATTTCACGGCAAATGGACATAGCTACCGGCTATTTTGAGATCGGCGGCCTTCTGGAACTGGATGGAGAATGGCAAAATCTGGAGAAAATCAGGATTATCCTGGGTTCTGAACTAACTAAACGAACCAGGAATGTTCTAGAGGAGATTAAAAATTACTTTTTGGCAGGCATAGATAAGAGCATAGAAGACGAAAAGGATAAAAACGAGTTTCTTAAGGGAGTTCCAGCGGTACTCAATGCCTTAAAAAGTCGTAAAATCGAATGCCGGGTCTTTGACAAGAATAAGTTCCATGCTAAAGCGTTTATCACCTATTTCCGTGAAGATTACCACAAGCAGTTTCCATCATCAATGAATGTTCCAGTTGGTTACGCCCTGGTTGGTTCCAGCAACTTTACCAGCCCCGGACTGACTAGGAATATTGAACTTGATGTGCAAATTGCGCATAACATTGAGGCCTTGCAGGAGTGGTTTGACAGATATTGGGATGAAGCCGTTGATATTACCGAGGCAGTTTTCAACACTCTTGAGAACCACTGCCGTGAATATTCGCCGTATCAGGTGTACCTCAAGTCAATGTATGACTATTTCAAAAGTCATGAACAAAGCGTAAGCGATTGGGAAAAAAAGGAATCCAAGGTTTACCCTCAGTTATCGCAGTATCAACGGGACGGTTATAATACTCTGCTTCGGATCGCCGAAAAATATCAGGGGGCGTTTCTCTGCGATGGCGTGGGACTTGGTAAAACATACGTTGGCATGATGCTGATAGAACGGCTGGTGTACAAGGAACTCAAGAGGGTTGTATTGATAGTGCCTGCCGCTACCCGCATTCCTGTTTGGGAAGCTACTATACACCGTTATATTCCGGGTTTAATTGGAGGCTTTCTTCCATTCAAGATAATTAACCATTCAGAAATAGCTCTTGAGCAAAGAGAAGATGAAATGAAGCAGATCGCATGGCAGGCGGATTGCATTGTTATTGACGAAGCCCATCACTTCCGTAACCGGACCAGCGAACGTTACCGTAAACTTTTTGACATAATCGGTGAGGGCAAGAAAAAGCAGCTTTTTTTGCTCACAGCCACTCCAATAAATAATTCCTTTCTCGACTTACAGCATCAAATTGAACTCTTTACCCAAAGGGACGATAATTTTTTTGTGATACCTCCCCTGGGTATACACAGCCTGAGAGGGCGCATCCGTACTATGGAATCACAGCTTAATAAGATCGTCGTGACGGGCGAGGCTCCAATAGAGGCAGACCAAATTCTTAAAGGAGATGCCCTGGTACGCGAACTGGTAGTACAACGGAGCAGGGCTTTTGTCAAAAAAAGCCTTTCTATATCAGAAGAAGCTGAAGTCCTTTTCCCCAATCGTGCCAAGCCCAATGTAGTTGAATTTTCTCTTAAGGCAAGCTATGGGAAACTTATTGATGACTTTAAACATTCCTTTGAACGGAAAGATAAATCAGGCAGGAAGATCACCATCCTTTCCCTGGCAATTTACTCACCTTATGAGGATAATTATTTCAAAGGCGATAAAAGCAAGATTGATGATTTCAAGCAGGGACGGCAGGCGCAAATCGTAAACCTTATAAGGATTTTGTTATTGAAGCGTTTTGAAAGTTCCGCCGCTGCTTTTCAAGAAACCTGTATAAGGATTTTTATTCGTTTGCGGAAATTTGTAAACGATTATAAAGAGCATGGCAACCAGCGCGAAATTGAAAGGTTCTTTCTTACAAAAGACAGAATCAATGAATATGTCAGCGAGTACATTAAAGAGAACGCACCCTATACCGAAGAAGAACTGGAAGACGACTTACCCGAATATGTGTGGGAGGCCGAAGATAACCTGGACATTAATGATTTTGATATCCCGGTGATGATACAGGAGACTCTGTGGGATCTGGATGTTCTTTCAGAATTTATCGATGACCTCATGTGTATCGATCCCGAAAAGGATGATAAAATCAACGCCTTAAAAAAACTCCTCAAAGAGGATCAGCGCCTGGCAGAGAAAAAGGTAATAGTCTTTTCGGAATACCGATCCACAGCCCTCTATATTGAACGGGAACTAAAAAAGGCCGGTTTCACAAGATTATTTGAACTGGATGGTCAGTCCCAAATAGATCGCCGGGAAGTAATTGAACGCTTTGCTCCATACTACAACGGCAAATCTTCAAAAGAAATTAAGAGTGAAATACAACTGCTCATTTCCACAGATGTATTAGCCGAAGGTTTGAATCTGCAGGACGCAACGTGCTTAATTAATTACGAACTCCACTGGAACCCCGTCCGGCTTATGCAGCGCATAGGCCGCGTTGACCGCAGACGGAGCCGGGAAATTGAGGAAGCCTTGTTAAAGGATCACCCTCAGGACCTGGAAGAGCGTAACACTATTTATTTCTGGAATTTCCTTCCTCCCCTGGAACTGGAAAACCTGCTTTCCCTGTATCAGAGAGTATCCCAAAAAACCCTGCGGATTTCAAAGACCCTAGGAATAGAAGGCAAGCAGCTTTTTACTCCCGATGATGATTTTAGCGATCTTCAGGAATTTAACGCAGCATACGAGGGAACTGAAAGCAATGAAGAAGAAATGATGCTGGAATACCAGCGTCTTATGCAGGAAAATCCTGATTGTGAAAACACAGTAAAGGCCCTGCCCTGGAGAATATATAGCGGGAAAACTGCCTCCTGTGAGAATGAGCCTCTAAAAAAAGGTATTTTCTTTTGTTACGAACTTCCCAGTAAGTTTCCTGATGGTTCTTGGACCAAAAAAGGAGAAGGCTTCTATAAATGGTATTTCCTTGACCGCTTGACAAAGGCAATTAGCGAACAAACTTTTGATATTTGGCAATTAATAAAATCAGAAAAAGACACCCCAAGGGTACTGGCAATACAGGAAAGTGAATTTGAGGCGATAAAAAAAACTCTTGATGCCCATATAAGCAACTCCTATATGAAAGCAATTCAGGCGCCTGTTGGGGTAAAACCCCGTCTGGTAACATGGATGGAGCTAGTGTGAGTATTGCCAACATTCATGATTTTAAAAGCCTCCTGCCCTGGCTTTCCCAAGAACTCGCCTGGGATACAGGCATTGATGATTTTGAGGATATAGAGGAACTAAGCTATGACTTCGATGCTAAAGATATTTATCTAAAGCCTGAAGAATTTGCGAAAATTACTTCTCTTAAGCAACTGCGTCCATTGATAGAGAAGCAGCCTTGGGGAATTTTCATTGTGGAGTTTGAGGGAAAACGTTTTGAAATAAACAGTCTTCGTAAAATTCTTGCCGGACTTGTTCCCAAACGCCGTAATCGGGATCATGCCGTATGGAAAAAAGAAAACCTTTTGTTTTTTTGCTTCTGGGGTGAAAAAAACAATCGCTGCTTTGGGGCTTTTCACTTTGAGGACAAGGAAAACGCCCTGCCTTTATTGAAAGCCTTTCATGTTGCTCCAAAAAATGAAGACCTTTTTGTTTTGCAAAATTTTGAAGAAAGGCTAAAAAAGCTCTCCTGGCCTGTTCTTCCTCAAAAGCCGCAAGCAGATGATTTTAAAACCTGGCTTGAACAGTGGACAAGCGCTTTTACCCAGGTTTACCGACAGACCATCCGCGATTCAAGTCAACTCACCGAAAATCTTGCCGGTATAGCCCTGGAAATCCGCCGAAAGATACTCGCAATTTTTGAAGTGGAAACCAACGATGGCCCTATCCATGATCTTTACGGAAAATTCCGCAAAGCCCTTATCCATGACATGACGAAAGAGCAATTTGCCGACATGTATGCACAGACCATGGTGTACGGTCTTTTCTCGGCCCGCTGCATGAGCGACCGTTTCAACCGGACTGGCGAATCCGAATATGACACTAAGAAATTTGATCCCCGAGCGGCTATTGACAATATTCCCAGCACCAATCCATTTTTGCAGAATCTTTTGAAAGAATCGTTTTCCAAAAAAAATAAATTGTCCTTTGACGAACTTGACTTGAGCGATATTACCCTTTTATTGGAAAAGACCAATACAGAACTCATAATCGAAGATTTTAACCGTCAAACCGGCAACGGAAGAGAAGACCCGGTGATCTATTTTTACGAAGGTTTCTTAAATGCATACGAAAAGGAGCAAAAAAAGCGCCGGGGTGTTTATTATACTCCCCAACCGGTAGTGCAATTTATGGTTCAGGCGGTAGACGACATTCTAAAAACCGTGTTTGGTGTTAAAGACGGACTTGCGTCAACCGAAACAAAAACCATTAAAATACCAAAAAAGAAAGACGGTAAAGTTATTGCTACAGATACTAAAACTGTCCCGGCTATCCAGATCCTTGACCCGGCGGTAGGTACTGGGACTTTTTTGAGGCAGATAGTTCTACAAATTTGGGATAATTTCAAAAAGGCAAATGCTAGACAAACCAAAAATTCCATTAAAAGAATGTGGAATATGTATGTCAAGGATCATCTTTTGCCCAGGCTTAACGGCTTTGAACTGATGATGGCTCCTTATGCGGTAGCACACATGAAACTGGCTCTAGTTTTATGGGATACGGAGTATGCTTTTGACGAAGATGAGATAAATTCCAACCGGGTAAATATATTTCTTACTAATTCCCTGGAAGAAGCTGACAGAGAAGAAGGTCAGCACATGATGTTTGAACATGACGCTCTTGCAGCAGAATCGGAAGCGGCAAAAGCTACCAAGAAAAACCGTGGAATTAATGTGGTAATCGGGAATCCTCCGTACAGTGTAAGTAGTCAGAATAAAGGATTATGGATTAAAAAACTATTGAATGACTATAAAATTGGCTTGGAAGAAAAAAAACTAAACTTGGATGATGACTATATTAAATTTATTAGGTATGGGCAGCATTATATTCAAAGAAATGGAGCGGGAGTATTAGCTTATATATCAAACAATAGTTTCATTGATGGTATTACACATAGGCAGATGCGTAAATACTTGCTAGAAACTTTTAATATTATTTATATTCTTGATTTGCATGGAAATGCCAAAAAAAAGGAGACTACTCCTGATGGTGGTAAAGATGAAAATGTCTTTGATATTCAACAAGGAGTGAGTATCAATATATTTATAAAGATAATTGACAATACAGAACCAGTAACGGTTTACCATTATGATCTATTCGGTAATCGTGAATTAAAATATAGTTTCCTTTTAGAAAACAGTATTCCATCAATTAAATGGCATAAATTAAATTTAGAAACACCTTATTATTTTTTCGTGCCAAAAAATTTTGAAAACCAATATGAATATGATAATGGATTTTATATAACAGAATTATTTACATTGTATAATAATGCAATAAAAACAGATAGAGATGCTTTGTTTATTGATTTTGATAAAAAAAACCTTAGTAAAAGAATTCAAACACTTCTATTAAAAAAATATAATGATGAATTCATTAAAACATACAAAGTATTTGATAGTAGCAGTTATAGACTTACTGCTGCAATTGAAAAAAATAAATTTGTTCCAAGTGCTATTCGAGAAATACAATACCGACCATTTGATTATCGTCATATTTATTATAGACAAGGTATAACAAGTCGACCGGCATTCAATGTAATGAGGCATATAAGAAAAGAAAACTTCACAATATTAACTTGTAGACAGCAAAGCACTTTTGATTTTCAACATGTATTTATTTCAAAAACCTTTTCAGAAGTCTGTACTATTTCATCGCAAACTAAAGAAACAACATACGTCTTCCCCCTTTATCTCTATGAGGGAAAAAAACGCCGTCCTAACTTGAACCCAAAAATAATTTCCGAGCTTGAACAAAAATTAGAACTAACTTTTACACCAGAATATGACAAAAAGCAAGGTAATAGTTCCTCCGTGCCCGCTGTGTCCTCTGTGAGAGATAATTCCTTCACCCCCATCAATCTCTTCGACTACATCTATGCAGTTCTTCATTCTCCTGCTTACCGTGAAACTTACCGGGAATTCCTTAAAATCGACTTTCCACGAATACCCTATCCAACGAAAAAAAAGAATTTTTGGAAGCTTGTCGCATTGGGAGGAGAATTACGTCAGCTTCATCTATTGGAGGGCTCAGGATTTGAGAAAATTGATGCAGGTTCTGTACCTTCCGAAAAAGTTTTTGTAGAAAAAGTCAAATACGCTAATGGTAATGTCTTTGCGAATGAAGACTTTTGTTTTGATGGCGTATCCGAAACTGCCTGGGAGTTCTATATCGGCGGATACCAGCCCGCCCAGAAGTGGCTGAAAGACAGGAAAGGTAGCGTTTTAAAGGCGGAAGATATTAGGCATTACCGTAAGATTGTGCTTGCTTTGACGGAAACGGCAAGGGTCATGGGGGAAATTGACAGGGTGTGGGTGGTGTGAGATGAGTATGAATAACAGTATCATTTTATCACAATTAAAACTGACCCCAGAATCTAAATTTGACGGTCTTGTTCCAGTAAATGAAAACTTATCCGATGAAATTTCGCTTGCAGAAAAGAGGATTATTCAAGAAACATTAAAAATCAGTGAAAATATTGATTTTATTTTTTTTCGTCGTTTTACCAAGGATGATGTTAGAACTTCTCAGGCAATTGCTTATATAATTAATAATAGCTCAAAAAAAATGTCTAATGAAGAAATAGCACGTTTACATCACACACTTTGGTTGAATGGGACTGTTCCGCTTTTATATATTGATAATGATGAAAAAGTTGACATTTTTAGTTGTTCCGCTGCACCTATATCAGATAAAGTAAATGACTGGAATTATCAGCCATTGAACACAATCCCATTAAATGCACAAAATATCAATGAGCAAATTAATCGATATTCTGCTTCTCGTCTGGCAGATGGTTCTTTCTGGGAAGATGAGCGGAATAAGGACTATATTGACTCAAAAAAATCAGCCCACAATGTATTACTTGAAAAAATAAAACGAGCTGACAAAGAAATAGACGGCAAAAATAATCCGATTGTACGACGGCTATTACTGATAACACTTCTTGTAAAATACCTTGAAGATCGTGGTGTTTTTAAAATGGAAAAGTATTTTTTTTCAAAATACGTAGAAAGTGCAAATTCATTCTTAGATGTATTAAAATATGGTACAGCTGAAAATCTTTATGATTTGTTGAAGAACCTAGAAAACAAATTTAATGGAGACATTTTTGTTTTAAATAGATATGAAAATGAGCAAATAACTGTAGAAATATTACGGAAAATTTCACGTATAGTTCGTGCTGATACAGATAATCATGGTCAATTATATTTTTGGGATATATATAATTTTGAACACATTCCTGTTGAAGTCTTAAGTCATATTTACCAATATTTTACAGAGAAAAAACAAGGATCTGTATTTACTCCCATACTTCTGGTAAACTTAATGTTGGATCAGGTAATGCCTCTTGAAAATATTGAAGGTAATGAGAAAATATTTGACCCTACTTGTGGTTCGGGGATATTTCTTGTCTCTGCATTCAGACGTTTAATATATATAAATCGACAGAAAAATACTGATTGGCTTAATCCAAAGAATATTGTGGAACTATTAAAGAATACTATTTTTGGTGTTGAATTAAAGCCAGAAGCAGCGCATATTACCTCCTTTAGTCTTGCATTGGCTGTTTGTGATGCTTTACAGCCAGATATAATTTGGCGAGAATTGAAATTTAATAAGACGATAAATCACAATATTTTTGTCGGTGATTTTGGTGAGAAAGGTAATGATGCGTTAAAAGCTAGCAAGTCTGACACAGGATTTGACATTATTTTGGGCAATCCCCCATTTATTAATAAACTAACCCCTGCAATATATAAAGTTTTAATCGAAAATAATAGAAAAATACCGGATAAACAACTAGCATATTATATATTTGAAGCTTGTATAGAAACATATCTTTCTGAATCTGGCAGAATATGTATGATCCAGCCATACGGATTTTTATACAATACTAAGGTAATAAAATGGCGCTGTAATCTTATAAAAAGATTTACAGTTAATAAAATACTTGATTTTATTTCTATAGATGAACTTTTCTATAATGCTCATACAAAAGCAATTGCAATACAAGCTCAAAATAAAAAACCTGTTGCCAGAAATATAATTAGTCATTTAACATTTAGAAGAACAATTACAATAAAAGAAAAAATTTGCTTTGAATTAGATTATTATGATTATAACAAAGTATTACAGGAAGAGGCACTAAATGTGAAATACTCATGGAAAGCCAATCTTTTAGGTGGAGGTCGATTAGTTCAGTTATCAAAACGTTTAGCTATGTTTTCTACTATAAAGAATCATATAACTAATAAAAAGTGGAAAAACCATGTTGGGTATTTTGTAGGAAACCAAAAATATGATGGTAAATTTTTGCATAATAAAAAGCTATTGGTTCCAGATGCATTATCACCAGAAGGTATTAAAGAAAATTTACTTAGTCAAGTAACTTTTCAAAAGTTTGATCGCCCTCGAAAAGAAGAAATTTATCATCCTCCATTGATGGTCATTGAAGAAAGAGAGGCATTAAAATCAGGCTTATGGAACAATGGATTTTTAGCATATACTAAGGAATTTATCGGGATTAAAGTTCAACCTTATGAATTAAAAGAAATAGAAAATTTTTATACATGGTTTAAAAATAATAATAAAATTTTATGTTCTTGTCTTCATTTATTTGGCGGCAGAATGTTAACAGCTAGGTCAACCGCATCGCAAAAAAAAGATATAATGAATTTACCATATCCTGATAATGAAAACTTCGATTTAGTTCCATGGGAAAAAGAATTACTGGATGATATTAATGATTACATGGCAGATTATGTCAGAATCGGGCAAAATTCAGAGTTATTGTCAAAAAATGCATATGAGAAAGATTTACAAAAATATACAGAAACATTTTTACGTCTTATGAATAAATCATATCCTAAATTAAGAAAGGTAAAAGAACTGGAAAATAATGATTACAGGCTTATTTCTTTTTCTTTTTCAGGAGAAAATAGTATTTTGCAAGAATTAGATAATTCAGATTGGTTGGAAAAATTGTCCTCATTGGTTGAGAAAAAACATACCGATAATTTAAGAACAAAACGGGTTATTCGGATATATACTGGCGATGAATTATTAATTGTTAAACCAAATAAACTACGATATTGGATACGCTCAACGGCCATTCGTGATGTGGATGATGTTATTGTTGATATATTAACAGAGGCAAATGGTTGAAATTACCTCCCTTTGATTCTAAAAAGCACCAAAAAGAATTTATCGAAAGTATCATTATCTTTGTATATGAACATTTATGTAAATGGCGTAATGATATTATGCGACCAACAATAGAAGGTGAAAAAATACTAAATTCTGATTTACCTAAATTCTTAACATCTTATGCACATGAAACAGAATTATCTTCGATTGTTTTCTATCCTGAAGAACCACAGGAGGGTCAGCGTACTGTTGATTTCTCTGTTTGTTTTAATAATGTGCAATGTTATAATAAGGTTATAACTGTTTTTGAATGTAAGCGCCTTTCAAAAACGCTTCCAAAAGATAGAAAAGATGAATATGTTACAGGGTATAAAAAAACTACTGGTGGGATACAAAGATTCAAACTTGAAGTACATGGAAAAGATCATGAAATTGTTAGCATGATTGGGTATGTTCAAACTGGAATATGCTCTGAATGGCAAAAAACAATAAATAATTGCATTGATGATCTTTGTAATAAACCTGATGAAAATGGACTTTGCTGGATTAAAGATGAACACTTAAAAGCAATAGAATTTGACAAAAAGAAGGGAAAATCATACTGTAAATCTATTCATCCAAGAATAACAAAGCCTAATATAACAATACATCACTTGTGGGTAAATATGCAGAAAAATGAAGTAACTCTCAATCAATCGTAGTCCAAAAACCTGTCGTATTTACGCACATTTTCCCAATTGTCCAGTTGTTAAGGATTTTTTTCGGACAACCTCCTTTGCGCCGTGTGAACTTTTGCAGGAAAGGTTCTTTCCGTCACCCGCCGCCGCCAAGGGGGAAGAAGAGGAGCACGTCTCCGTCTTGTAATTCCTGGTTTTTTGCGGCAAGGCGGTTGTTTACGCTGACCCTGGTCCACTGCTCTCCCACCGGCAGGGCCAGACGGGTAAAAACGTCCCAGGCTTTCGTTCCGTCGGAGGCTTCCATCGTTTTTTCCTTGAATCCGGCGGCCCCGGCCAAAAGGCCGACCAGTTTTACCGTAATGATCATGGGCAGCCTCCAAACTGCAAACAGGCGGGCTGTTTTCAAAAACTGAAGTTTTGAGAAAACCTCAGTAAAAAAACTTGACAGATCTCCGTTTAGCTCTAATAATCTAATTCTATAGTTCCGAGTTTGCAAGACCCTAGGGGCCCTGCAAACCGAAAGGGCGCGGAAAGCAATTTCCGTGCCTTCCACTCTTGAGAAGGAACGCATGCCCCCGCGGCGTGCGTTCTTTTTTTTTGCCGGTTTTCCGTTAAAAGAACGGATCGCCGAAAGGAGGAAGCCCATGAAAGCGGGTGCGATTAAGATAAAAACGAACCCCGATGTCTGCCAGGGATGCCGTTCATGCGAGGCGGTATGTTCACTCAACCACTACGGCGCCGTGTCCCCGTCGGGGACGGGCGTAAAGGTCGAGGAAAAAGAGGAGCCGGGAAACTTTAACCTCTTTGTATGCCAGCAGTGCTTCGACATGCCCTGCGCCGCCGCCTGCCCGCAAAAGGTAATAGCCAGAAATTCCTATTCCGGCGCGGTGGAAGTGGGGGATGGCTGCATCGGCTGCGGCACCTGTGTCAGGGCCTGCCCGTTCAAGGCCGTTTGGCTGTCGGATATTACCGGGAAAAAGCGGGCGGTTAAATGCGATTTCTGCGGCGGCCTGCCGGTATGCGTAAACGCCTGCCCGCGCCAGGCCCTCTCGTGGTAGGAGGATGAAATGAAAGGTTACAAAGACTGCGTTATCCGGGCGGATTTAAGCCGGGGAACAATTGCCAAAGAAAGCCTGAATCGGGAATACATTAAAAAATACCTTGGATCGGAAGGTTACGGCGCCGCCCTTTTGTGGGACGAAGTCCCCCAGGAAGCGGGCGCCCTGGACGAGGCGAATATTTTAAGTTTTAACACGGGCCCCCTTACGGGCACCCCGACCCCTTCGGCATCAAGAACCTCGGTCTGTTTCATTTCCCCGCTGACAAACACCATAGGCGCCGCAAACATGGGCAGCCATTGGGGAGCGGAACTGAAATTCGCCGGTTACGACAGCGTTATCTTTACCGGAAAAGCGTCAAAACCGGTCTATCTGTTAATTGACGACGGAAAGGTGGAAATCCGGGACGCCGCGAAGCTCTGGGGAAAGGACACCCGGCAGACAACCGAGGCCCTGCAGGAAGAACTGGGCAAGAGCTTCAAAATAGCCTGCATAGGCCAGGCGGGGGAAAAACTGGCGGCCCTGGCCTGCATATTCAGCGACGACTGTTTCGCAGGCAGGGGGGGCGCCGGGGCGGTTATGGGGAGCAAAAACCTCAAGGCCGTGGCGGTGCGGGGCAGCGGGAAAGTGGAAGTGGCGGA
>JGI24702J35022_10001811_pt1 | contig 13158 bp, 8 predicted proteins | sample TergutTh196P4_FD_35022 | JGI IMG/M metagenome (IMG submission 35022)
GCGTCGATCTCTACTTCAGACGGAGCCGCGAAGCCCGCCGGGACGATCTGTCTTTTTACCGGGGCGAAATTATCGACATCCTTATCGACAGGATGCTGGGAATGCGTTTTGAGGAAGATGCGGCAAAGCCCCAAACGCCCTATGTGTACGCCGCCGCGGGGACCGTCCGGTACGCGGCTTCCTCGCGTTTTTATATCATGACGGCCCAGGCAAAAACCGGCGGGGCCGAGGAAAGCCTTGCCGAACTGCTGCGGGCGAAAGAGTCGATGCTCCGCTACGGTTTTACCGCCGGAGAACTTGCCGTCGCCTCTGAATCCCTGCTTTCCGATTTGCGGCGGCTGGCCCAGGAAAAGGACCGGCAGGAATCGGGCAGGTATGTGGACTCTCTGGTGGATTTTTACCTTGAGGGGGGGAATCTTGCGGACATTGAATGGGAGCTTGACGCCGTACAGAGGCTGCTGCCCCATATCGGCGCGGGGGACATTGACGCGGCGGTTAAGGATTATTTCGGCCCGGGCGATATTCAGGTTTTTATTTTCGCGCCGGAAGCTGAGCTTGCCAGCCTGCCGGGGGAAGCCCTCGTAAGGCGTATGGTAAAGGAAAGCCCCAAAATGAAAATCGCCCCGCCTGAATCCAAGGCGGTGGAAGAGGGCTTCCTCCCGGCCGTCCCGCAGCGGGGGGAGATAATTTCAGAATCCGCTGACGATGAAACGGGCGCCGTTATCTGGGAACTTGGCAACGGAGCGCGCGTAATCCTGAAACCGACATATAATAAAAACGACGAGATTGTCATGCAGGCAATGGCGCGGGGCGGGACAAGCAGCGCAGCGCCGCAGGACTATGTTTCAGCCGGCCTTGCCGTCGAGATGGTCCAGGTTTCCGGCCTTGGCCCCTGGCCCCGTCCCGAGCTGGCGCGGAAACTTGCCGGCAAGCAGGTTTCGCTTTCCTATTCAATTTCCAGCTATTTCCGGGGCTTCCGGGGGTCGGCCACTTCGGGCGACCTTGGCACCCTCTTTGAAATGCTGTACCTCAGTTTTACCGATCCCCGCATAGATACCGAGGCTGTTAAGGCCATGATGGACCAGTATGCCACGTCCCTTGCCCGCAGGGGCGACAACCCCGGCACGGTCTTTGGCGACGAGATCAGCCGGATTGTCTACGGCGGGCACCCCTACTTCAAACCGCTTGAGATTGAGGACCTTCCCAAAGCCGACAGCGGGACGGCTCTTGCGTTTGTCAAAAAATCCCTTAACCCGGCCGATTTTACCTTTATTTTTACCGGCAACCTGGACACCGCCGCGATGCGGGGCTATGCCGAAACATACCTCGCGTCGATTCCCGCCGGGGAAAGCTGGAATAGCTGGACCGCCCTTGACTTTTCCCGCCCGGGAAAAACCGAAAAAGACGTTTACAAGGGAATGGAAGAGCAAAGCAGGGTGTACATTGCCTGGTTTGCAGCCGCCCCGTTTACCGAAGAGTTAAGCGTAACGGCGCAGGTGTTAAGCGAATACCTGGACATCAGGATGACCGAGGAGATTCGCGAAAAACTCGGCGGCGTTTACTCTATCTCGGTAAATGTGCCCGTCTCGCCGGTACCCAGCGGGGAGCTTTCAATGCAGGTGTATTTCGCCTGCGACCCCAGGCGCGTGAGGGAGCTTTCGCAGGCCGTTACCGGCCTGCTGGACCGGACCGCCTCCGAGGCGGTTGACCCTGGCACTTTTAGCAAGGCGGTTGAGGCCCTGAAAATGGAATGGGAAACATCAATGCAGAGCAACGCCTACATCGCCCAGAGCTACGCCAATTCGTCCGTGCTGCTGAACCTTCCCCTGTCCCGGCTGGACAGGCGGCCGCAGTATTATGACGCGGTAAGCCCGGCGGGCATTCAAAGAATCTGCTCTATGCTTCTGCAAGGCGGCAACGGCCCGGCGCAAGTGGTGCTGTACCCTGAGAGGTAGGCTGTGCTTAGGTGTTAATCCGGTTCGGAATTTACTGCTTTTTTACCTATAGCGTTTTCAATCAATGCAGTCAGTTTTCTTTTTCTCTCCTGATAATATTCATCAAAATTATCTTGGCGAATAAATCGAGGGTTTATCAGTTGTGACATAAGAAGCATATTCGATTTCTCCATACCGTTTTCTGAATCCATGAATTTCTCTATATATACACTTGGCGCTTGCCCGCCTATACTTCTGTTGGTACTATAAGCAATTGGAGCCTTGTTGATAATTGAATTGAATTTTTCAGGAGGAATACCTGTTTTAATGCAATAATCCTGCGGAAAAATATGATGAATATCAATGTTTGCACTATTAAATTTGGCTATATTATCAATAGTATATCCTTTAATCAAATCACATGCCCCGTTCTTCAATAACAAGGCACTTACGCCCTTATAAGCTGCGCTGTTTTTTGTCCTCATTTCATCAAGACGATCAAAACGGAATGTTGATACTTTTATAGTATCTGGCAGATCGGAAGAATCCGTCTGTACCCATTTGATTACCTCGGTGAAGTCCTTAACAAAACGAGTGTCGTTTGATCCCCCGTACATTTCACCAAATACGCCATTCCAATACCATTGCGCTATTTTCTCCATGTTTTTCGCAGTTGTCGCTTTAACCGGAAGGACAGCAAAAAATGCTGCCATTGGAATTAATTGAGAACCGTAAGGTAAATCATAATATGAATAAATATTTTGCAATAGTAAAAACCGTGCAGCTTCAATATAACCGTTACGTATTAATTCGCAGTTTTCTTTATATTCATCAAGGGTTAAATCCAAAATATGTTTCCTTTTGCACGCAACAGCCTGGCTAGGCCGTTTTGATGTAGCTAACAAAGTTAACGATTGTAAAAAATCAACATTGCTGACATTTTGCAAAACCTTATTATAGTCCTGCAAATTATTTTTAAGACAAGGTTCAATTCGTTCTTCCCAGTCCTGACGAAGCCTGAATTCATCAGCGGCAAAAATAGCCGTCAGCAATTCAAATACGTTCAGCGGCACTCCTCCGGTATTTACATTTTCAAATACACTGCAAACAGCTTCTTTTTTATTTTCTTCGGTAAGAGATATCACCGGTATGCTATAACTTCCTATTGTAAGCATCTTTGAAAAGAATATGTCCCATCTTTTACTTTTAACCGGATCAGTAAAATGGTTTGTATATGTTTGTCCCCATTTATTCATCGCTGGTATGTCAAGTGCAAGATTAGTTGGAAAAACATCATTATCACATTCCTGTTCAATTGATGTATAGTCATACATTTCTGCTGTACCGGTTTTCTTTGACTTTTTATTTTCATTGACAATAATAACGGCATTGTCCTCGTCAATATCATCTTCAATAATTTCAAGTATTTTAAAATAGTAATACCTTTTCAGTGCTTTTTTTCTTGTATCTGTCGTATCAACCGCATTATTGTATTTTAGCGTTTGATAAAGAGATGTTAATCGCTGCTGGCCATCTAGCAATAGCCTTTTTGGCTTATTATTGGTTTTAGGTACGTTTTCCAAGACAACTGAATAGTATTTTATATTTTCCCCTCCCGCATTAAGCATCATAATCGCACCAATAGGAAAAAGATTAATTACACTTACCAAAAGTTTTTGTATTCTTTCTTCATCCCATACCCAGCCCCTTTGAAAGTCAGGTAATTGAATATTGCCTTTATGAACCTCTGTCAACAAGTCTGATAACTTTTCAGGATTTGTTGTAAATAGTTCAGCCATTGTTAAGCCTCCAAAAAATGCTATTCTGCCGGTTGTTTTCGGCCAACAGATTAAATTTATCAGTAATCATATTGCAAAAAAAATAAAGCAAAAAAACCTAATTTAAGTCCCGATAAAGGGCGTTTTCCTGACGATACGGGCACCCAGGGCGGAGAGCCTGTCCACCAGGCGCTCGTAGCCCCTTTCTATCTGGTATACGTTGCGTATAACGCTTCGGCCTTCGGCGCATAGGGCGGCTATTAGCAGCGCCATGCCGGCGCGGACATCGGGGCTGATAAGTTCGGAGCCGTGAAGTTTGGCCGGGCCGGAAACCACGGCGCGGTGGGGATCGCATAACACAATGCGCGCCCCCATGGCGATAAGCTTGTCCACAAAAAACATCCGCGATTCAAACATTTTTTCGTGGATTAAAACAGTTCCCCTTACCTGTGTGGCGACAACGGTGACGATGCTGGTAAGGTCGGGCGGAAAGCCGGGCCAGGGCGCGTCGTCAATTTTCGGGATCATGCCGCCAAGATCGCAGTTTACCTCCCTCTGCTGGTTTTTGGGGACATGGATAACCGTTCCCTCATGCGCCCAGCTTATGCCCAGTTTGCCGAAGGCGATTTTGGCCGGGCGGAGATCCTGCGGGCGGGCCCCTTCTATATGGAGGTCGCCTCCGGTCGCGGCGGCAAGGCCTATAAAAGAGCCCACCTCCATAAAATCCGCGCCGATGGTAAAGTCGCAGCCGGAAAGTTTTTTTACCCCCGTGACGGCAAGTATGTTGGAGCCGATGCCCTCGATCTGCGCCCCCATGGAAACAAGCATGCGGCAGAGGTCCTGCACATGGGGCTCTCCGGCGGCGTTGGTGAGAATTGTTTTTCCCTTTGCGAGCACTGCCGCCATCACGGCGTTTTCTGTTCCTGTAACCGAAGCCTCGTCAAGGAAAATATCCGCGCCTTTCAGCGACTTTGCGCTGAAGGTAAAAGCGTCGTTTGTTTTGACTTTTGCCCCAAGTTCGGTAAGGGCCAGAAAATGGGTGTCCAGGCGCCTTCTGCCGATAATGTCACCTCCCGGCGGCGGCAGTATCACCTTGCCTGTTCTTGCAAGAAGCGGGCCGGCAAACAGAATAGAGGCCCTTATTTTCCTGGCCTGCTCGGCAGGAATTGCCGAACCGGTGATATTGACCGATTGAAGCCGGAAGGCATTCGGCTCAAGGGATTCCACCTTTCCCCCCAGGGCGGCGTATATCTCAAACATCACCTGCACGTCCTCAATTTCAGGGACGTTTCTTAGAATAACCGGTTCATCGGTTAACAGCGCCGCCGCGATACAGGGCAGAGCGGCGTTTTTGTTCCCGCTGGCCCTAACCGTGCCGTTCAGGGGAATACCGCCGTCAATCAGGTACTCGCTCATAGAATGAATGTAACGGGGCGGCGGAAATGAGTCAATCGACTGTTATGAATAATACCTTCACGCCTTCAAAATCATTTTGGAAAACCAAGGGACAGGATCGAAAACAGCAGGTGAAACTTTTGTTTGTAAATGCGATATACGGACATAACATATTTATGAAGTATGGTTTTTATTGGCATTCTATAATATTTTTATTATAATTATTCATTTTTTTTATTATAGTATTTTTAATTTTTTCCGCTGATAGTTTATCTTTTAGCAGTTTTATTGCAGACCAATTGCTATCTGTAACATCATCAAAATATACCAAACTTCTTTTTATTGCACTAATATCTTTTTGATTGTATTTTACCATGTAATATTTAAACATATCTTCTAATTTAATTTTTTTTAAAAGATAATAAATATCTATAAAATCTTTTGCCTGATCGCCTCTATTTGCAACAGCCATAAGTTTCATTGCAGAAATATCTTTTTTACCAAGATACTTTATTCCATTTTCATTTTTTATTTCTTCAATAAAATCATAATCATGTTTTACAAAATCAATTTTATTATTATTGATACTTATTTGCAGGATATTATTTTGTATATTATGTATTTGATATTTTCCGTAATAATTTATATTTAAATAATTAAATATTTCTTCTTTATTTATATCTTTTCTTGTAAATAAATCAATATCATCTGACATTCGATGCCCCATTTGCAGGGATAAAGATGTACCGCCGACAAGAAAATAATCCTTAAATATTTCACTGTTTTGCAAATTTACTAAAAGATCCCAAAGGGCTCTTTTGACAGACTTTTTCTGTAGCATTTAAATTCCTCTTTAGGTATATTAAAAACAATGCTTAAATAATTGATTGTTTTTTTGTCGAGATTGTTAATATTTAAAATGGTATCCTTTATTCTGCTTTTTCCGTAATAATTAAAGACTGCTTTTTCATCGTTTTCTGTACCAAGTGTAAAAACCCGTTCAAGGATCAGTTTTATATCAAAATTAGGGTCAAGTTTGTCAATATTATAGTCCCAAAACAAATATTTAGATAATTTAGGCAAAATATTGTCTTTCATTGGTATAGGATAATGCATCTCTATATTATAGTCAACATAATAGAAAATTATTAATATATGACGCATAACTTTTACTTGCAAAAAAAAGGCGGGCACAACAGTAAAAATGATGTGTGCCCGCCCTGAACGTGGCGATCGGTTACAAAGTAGTAAAATCAGGTGACGAAAACGTTATTCGGCAAAACCTTCAGCTAGTTCAGCCTTAAAGCTGTAACCGTGAACCTCAGAGGGGTCAGCCCTGTTGATGATAAACCGTGTTATTCCGCCGCTGGCGTCCGCTATTACCGTCATTTTAACCAGGTACACGTCTCCTGACTTGGTAACAACATTTGGTTGTGAAGACCAGCCATTATCTTCGTTTCCGCCGCGAAGACCGGCTAGAATCTCAGTTTCTGTTAAGGTATTGGTTCCTCCTTCGTTAAAAACCTGGACCTCTGAAAGGGTAAATTCATAGTCCTTTCCAACTGCGCTTGCCGGGTAAAATAAATCCAACACAAACTGATCGTAAACATTCACGCCGGTAGCAAAAACGCCCGAGTCATAATCAATAGAAAGAGAGGTGTTAGGATCGTCTATGTATTGATAATCCCAGGGGCCTGTCCAACCTGCGGTTTCTTGAAGATAAGCCTTTACTGCGGGTACAATGCTCGAAGAATCCTGTACAAGTTCTTCTGCAAGCTCAATTTTGAAACTGTAACTTTGTACAGGTACGGTTGAAGTTCTGTCTATTACCAGCCTTGTTATACCGTTGCCTTTTGGTCCATCCCATGCAACGTTGTCAATTACAGTCATTTTCACGGTGTAAACGCCTTCAGCTTTTTTGGTGATCACATTTGCCTGTGAAGCCCATCCATTACCATCATTTCCTCCGCGGATTCCGGCAAGAATATTAGCTTCTGTTAAGGTATTTGCACCAGTTTCATCAAGAATTTCAAGGTCAGAAAGGATAAATTCATAGTCGCTGTCAACGGCACTTGCAGGGAAGTAAACATCAAGCACAAATTGTTCCCAATGCTTTACGTTAGCTGCTTCAAAATCACCTGAATCTAACACAGTGCTTCCGGCAAGAAGTGTTACAGCTTTATCACCGGAACCTTCCCAGGGACCGTTGTTTTGCAGATATGCTGTTACATTTGTTACCACGCCTTCATACGGAGGAGGTCCGCTGGTGTCTTCTCCCTTTACCATTATCTTTTTAATGGTGAAGGCGTAGTCCTCGTTGATTCCCTCAGTAGAGTGTTGGTAAATTTCCACCATAATTGAATTTGCAGTTCCACCAGTATTGCCAGCGACTGTTCCTTCCCAAAGGATGGCAACATCTCCTGCAATATATTGACCAAATGTGGGTACAATATCAATTTGGGTATCCCAATCAGCACGTTCCCATGTATCACTTGCTCCGCCTTTATCATCAACTAAATATGCAGAAACTTGTATTGGTGGCCGCTCAGTATTTTCCGGTAGATCAAGCAATAAATAGTATCCGCTATCAAAAGGATTAGGGTTAATAATCTGGAATACGGCTGCTGTATTGCCATAGTTAGCTCTGGTTTTAACCACCGCATCATAGAAATCACCGTTTTTAGTAAACGTACCTGGTGTAATAGCTTTTATATTCCCAGTACCGGTAATATCCACCCATCCTGTTCCTGTCGGTGCTTCCGGAGGACTAGGCTGATTCCATGCAGTAGTAGGATACGGATTCGACAAATCATCGCCTTCAGTAACAAGTAATTTTTTCACAGTAAACTCATACCAACCAACGGCTGTGTTTTGTGGCCAATAAAAATATAACCCTACGGTTGAAAATGGTTCTCCCTGGTAATCATACTCCCAGGCAAAATCAATCTGCCCTGCTAAATATATATTTGTATCGGTGATTACTCCGTTTGCCCTGTTTACTGCGTACTCACCTCCCCAATAGGCACCACCATCGCCTGGTCTAGAGTTCGGAAAAGTCAAAGCTGCAATGGGTTTGTAATCTGTTGTTGTGGGGAGATCCAGGGACAGGTAATACCCTTTCTTAAACAAATAGCCATCCTCATTGTTAAAGCAAAGCATGGAAACGCCGCCCGGATTGGTCTTGATGGTGACTGCGTAGGTACCATCGGCGTTTTCGGTAATTTCTGCTTCGCCTCCGACTCCGGCAAAGGCGCTATATGACCAGTCACCGGGAGCGTCTTCCGTAGTCAGTACGCCGATACTTTTGTAACCCGAGTCAGGCTCAGGCGGGTTATCGGCGGGTGCCCAGGGTTGCAGCCCTCCGGGCGGCGGTGTCGGCGGGCCGTCATCGCTTGAGTCTGTCGGGCAGCCGGTAAAAACCAGTCCGAAAGCGAGAAACGCAATCAGCGCCAAAAGCAATTTTCTTTTCATAGTCTTTTCTCCTTGAGAAAACGTTTTATTTAATCGGCATTAAACGCAACGCGCCTTTTCGCCGAAAAATCCCTTGTCAGGGTTGTTCAGAAACTTCAGTTTCTGAACAACTTCCGCTGAAAAAAGCAAAATACACAGTATTTTGCAAAACTTGTGAGGAAACCAGCCGGGTTTCCGGGCAAGTCTGTCATTGCGAGTTCTTTGTAAGGGTTTCAAGCAGCTCCGTTTCCATGTCGTGGCCGTATTCCCAGACAAAAACCCCGCCCAATTTTTTCTCCTTTACATAGCCGGTTAGCGCCTTTATCTGCTCATGATCGGTGTAGCTTACCCAGCGGTCGCCGTTGTAAAGAAAGGGGGCTTTGGCGGTGTCGTCCCAATAGCGCGTGTATCCGGCGCCGGATTTCAGGTAAGAGCTTTTTATGTCGCTCCAGGCTATCGTGTTTACAAAAGCCGTGCGGCTCTGATACAGGCCGGGGGTGTTTGCGAAATTCCCCTGCGGAACGCCCCTCCAGGCCTGCCCGTAAAAAGCGACGCCCAAAATTATTTTTTCGGGCGGTACGCCCGCGTTAAGGTATACCTGCACGGCCTGATCGGTGCTCCATCTGGAGGTATAGGGTTCGCGCGGGTTCTGGTACAGGTTGGCGTTATGCCCCGTAGTGGAACTCCAGCTTCCGTAATAATCGTAGGCCATCAGTTTAAGGCCGTCGGCGATTTCCGCGGCTGCCCGCACGTCGTTGGCGTCTGTAAACCAGGTACTTGCCGGAACCGCCGTGGAAAGGCCGTAGTATTTGCCCGTCTTCCCGCCCAGCGCGTCCATGGCGTCCCGCAAATCCCGCAGCAGCGCAATGTAATTTTCCCTGTCTTCAAAATGCCTTGGATTGTCCCAGGGCGGCCCCACGGGGTATTCCCAGTCCACGTCAACGCCGTCCAGNTTGTACTGTTCCAGCCAGCCGCATATATTTGCCGCAAAGGCCGCCCGCTTTGCAGGATCGGCGGCCATTGGCGAAAAGCCGGCAAGGCCCGCCGCGCTGCCGCCGCCTACCGAGAAATTTACCCTCAGGCGGGGGAATTTTTCCTTCAGCGCGGCTACCTCGTCCCATAATTGAAAGCTGCCGCTTCTTACTTCGGGAATGTAAACCGACGTGCCGTCCGTCTGATCGATAAGGGCAAAGGCAATGATAAGGTCTGACAGCAGGCTGCCCCTGATCATCGCGGCGTTCCAGTAGGGGCTGTCCCCTTCCCGCATTTCCGCCGGTATGCCCCAGGTTCTTATGTAAGCGGCGACTTTTGCGTCCCCCACGGAAACGGGCCCGTCGTCGCCGGACTCGTCCCTTGCCTCAGGGCAGCCGCCCAGGATAAGGGTAAGAACCGGAATTACAAAAAACAGTTGCGGGCGGGCCCGGCTCGGGTTTTTTTTCACTATTGCTATTCTCCCACATATTTGTCAGGAAGGTACAGCGTGCAGGTGAAGCGGTCCGTGCCGTCAAAGGCGCCGGCTGTTCCCGGAATGGCAAGCCTTAGCCCCGCGCCCGCCGCGCCAAAGAGATCTGCGTACCACACTGTTCTGGCCTTTACAACGTAATGGAACGTAGGCGGGTTGCCCGGAGTCCTTATCTCCGTCACAATTCCGCTTTGGCCGCCTCCCGAAGTCCCGGCCAGAACTCCGGCGGACATGATCATCTCGGCCGTTATACTGTTGGCGGTACTGCCGGAATACAGGCCGGCGTTTCTCAGCTCAAATTCAATTTCCCTGCCAAGATCGCCGTCGGGAACCTTCAGATCGATATTCAGCGAAGGCGTGTCCATGACCGTGACGGGAGAATCCATTTTTCTTGAATCAAAGCGGTAGTTGAATCTTGCAAGAATGGGGTCAACGATATACTGTTCGCCAAGCTCGTCTTCTTCAAAGACGCTTTCCAGGACGAATTTGCCTGCAGCGTCTCCGCCGCGGTACACCTCCGCCCTGGTAACCCTGCTTGCCGGCACAACGCCGTTGGCCCCCTTTACGCCCATCAGGGTAAATTCGTACCAGTCCTCCGGGTCTTCGTCATAGGTGGCGTACTGGAAAGTAGACGGCTGGTGGAAGTAAAGGTACAGAAAAACGGTAATGTACGGCCTGCCCCTGCCGCTCGGGTCTTTGTTAAGCGTGTTGATTCCCTCGTTGCTCATCTCAAATGTTCCGATAGCGACTCCGTCGCGGAAGTCGGCGTCGCCCAGATCCCTGGCCGTCGGATAATCGGCGTCCACGTTGCCGTCCATCCCGACCGAAGCGCAGGCGTAAACGCGGTAGGGTTTGTTCGCCACCGACGGATCGTCGGGAAATTCGCAAACGATTTTATAGAATTCTGAAAATTCAAAAGAGCCGGTGATAAACATCGCCGCCGGCAGGCTTTTGGGCCGCCGCCTCATCCTGACCGTGTATGTGCCGTCTTCGTTCACGTTGATGGTTCCGGCTTCGTCGCCGGTAATTGCCTTGTTGTTCTGGTCTTCCAGATAGAAACTCGCGCCGAGAATTTCCGCTTGGGGAAAGGACATGTACATGTCGTCAAGCGGCGGTTCAACATCCCTTATGCAGCCCGGCAAAAATAACAAACAACAAACGGCAAATAACATTGCTCTTTTCACTTTGCTCATTCCTCATTCCTCGTTTGGTTTAGAATGAATAGGTTACCCACACGGGAATGGACATTCCCCATTTTTGGCCTTCATTCATCGGCGCGTTTGCGTAAACGCCTATGCGGAGGTTTCCGTGGCCGTACTGCTTCTGCGCGTGAACGCCAAAGCCAAGCATCTGCTTGTCGTTTATCCCTTCTTCGTCCCCCGTCTGAAAGCCGAAGGTAAAATCCGCGCCGATGTCGCAAAAACCTATATTGTAGGTCGGGTAAATATTGAAGGCGATTTGCGGCGCGCTGGTTGTCCTGTCGCCGTCTGAAATGCTTGCCTTCCCGGCAAAGTGCCCGTCAATGGCAAAGCCCAGACTGAGGTTGTCGATTCCCGTATACATAAGGCCCAGCGCCAGGTAGAGGGGGTTTTCCAGGGAAAAACCGGGCTGGTCCAGGGTGCCGGGGTGTTTTTCCAGGCTGTACTTGAAGCCGAAATCGGCAAGGACGCCGGGGAAGGCGGTAAGGGCAAAAGCCGCTTCCACCCGCCGGTCCCAGGAAAAATCCCAGTTCTGCGAAGCGTTTCCGACTTTGCCCTGCGGATCGTTTTCAGACCCGCCGCCGATGAAGCCCAAACGGAAATGCCCTACGTCTTTTATCTCGTAGCCGGCGGCGGCGTGGAGGCCCCTGTACACATCCTTCGCCAGAAGGCCGCTGTTCATGGTAAATTCGGGGGCCAGCGCCGCGCCGATGAACAGGCCTTCAATGGGGGTTATTTCCAGAATCGCCCCCATCTTGCTTAAGTTAAAACGGCTGAATATGCCGTCGCCGTCGGCGATCACAAGGGCGGGCTCGTCTTTTCCGCTGGGGGCGGTAAGGCCGGTGACCCGGCCCCTCGCGTAGGAATAGGCGCCGGTGCTGCTTTCCACTTTTCCCCTCAGCGTTGAAACCCGGCCGAGGCCAACATGGAGCTTAAAGTAGTTGTTCGGCCTTATCCAGACTTTCGCGTTTCCAATCTGATTGAACTGCACCGCGTTTACAATAACGCCCACGTCCACGCCGACGTTTGTTGAAGAAGCGGTGAACATGAATTCAAAATCCGGCTGCTCGCCGTAGGACGCCTGAACCGTAGACCTGAGGTCCCCCTTCTGGTCTATAAAAAGCGGGACCCATACGGCGCGGCCCCAGCCGTTCATGCGGAGCTGTGAAAACACGGGAGCTGCAATGCAGGCGGCCAGCGCCAATGCGGTTAATGTTTTTTTCATTTATTCCTCCTAGGCATTTGCAATACTTCAGTTTTGCAAATGCAACCATTAAAAAATGCAGTTTTGCAGGCCTTAGGCCGAAAAACTGCCTGAGCCTCTTGCAAAACTAACCGAGTTTTGCAAGAGGCTCCTCCTATTGCGAATTTTCCGCAAGAACTTTCATCAGATCGGCATTGATGTCATGGCAGTATTCCCAGACAAAAACCCCGCCCAGTTTTTTTTCCTTTACAAAATCTGTCAGTATTTTTATCTGCTCCTCGTCGGTATAACTGATCCAGATGTCGCCGTTGTAAAGGTACGGGGCCATGCCGAGATCGTCCCAATAGCGGGTGTAACCGGATCCGGGTTTGAGGAATTCTTTTATCTGGACATAGCTTAAAGTCCCCTGATCGAAGGGCAGCGACTTGTAGGGCTGGAAAAGGCCGGGGGTGTCCTCGTAGGGGCCCTGTTCCACGCCCTGCCAGGCGTGCCCGTAAAAACCGAGGCCCAGTATGATCTTTTCGGGGGGTATGCCCGCCCAAAGGTAGGAGTCCAGGGCCTGTTCGGTGCTCCAGCCGCCCCACGCGGGATCGTGGGGGTTGTTGCTTAAATTGCTGTGATGCCCCGTCGTGCTGCTCCAGCCGCCGTAATAATCGTAGGCCATAAGTTTGAGCGCGTCTACGATTCGAGCCGCGGCCTTTACGTCGTTGGCCTGGACGAACCACTGGCTGGCGGG
>JGI24702J35022_10001812_pt1 | contig 13158 bp, 22 predicted proteins | sample TergutTh196P4_FD_35022 | JGI IMG/M metagenome (IMG submission 35022)
ATACCTGCCGCTCCTGAAGGCCGGCTGGAATTCGAACCTCGCCTCGTACTGTATCTGGGTGGCGTAATTGTCGAACACGTCGATCTCCGAAATCTTCTTTTCTGAGATTTTCAATCCGTCTTTGAACCAGCCCTCAAACTTATATCCGAACGGCTCGTGGACCTGGAATATGACGTTCTCGCCGTTCCTCACTTCGAACCTCTCCGGCGTGGCGCACGCTCCGGCGAGCTTGGCCCCCTCCGGGACTATCAGGGTGTTGAACCTGATCATGCTGACCGGCATGGCGACCCCGACCGTCTTACCGTCGAACTGGATCCTGATCGGCTCCACAGCGTCGTTGCCCATGACGCCCGGCATCGATGAAAGCTTGGCCGCCTCCTTGATGCTCCCGGCGACGATATTGACGGGCACGTCACCGCTCTCGAACCTGTAGTAGGCCGTGTAAGAGCCGAGGTGCTTGACCTGTTGTGGCAGTCCGAATGCCCTTCCCTCCGGGAGGTGATATGGCGTCTGAACGCCGTCGTTGGAAACGTAATCCTTCATCGTTTATCTCCTGTTCTTCAATCTAGTCCGGAAATCTATCAGAACTCCGCGCCGCACTTCTTGCAGATTCCCTCGGAGCCGTCTTCGTTCCACTCGATCTCCCCGCCGCACTCGTCGCAGTGGTCGTCGTCGTACGCCACCTTGAGGTTTTGCAGGTCGCAGTAACCGCCGTCGTAACCCGACACGCCGAGGAAGTACTTGGCACCGTTCACGAAGTACGTGTTGGACTCGAGGTTTACTGTCTGTCCGTCCTCGTACTCATCCTCGATCATCTCCAGGGCGTCTCGGAGGACTCCCTTCAGTTGTCCTATCGTCATTTAAAACTCCTCGTCCTCGGGGATCTCGTCCCCGAAATCGTCGTCATCGAAGTCGTCGAAATTGTCGAGGGTCCTCCCCTCCACGCCGAAGGCGTCCCGGCCCTCGTAGTAAGACTCGTCGTCCATCTCGTCGTCGGGTATCTCCCCGAGCTCGTCGTCGGCCATGGCGTCGAGGCTGTCCATGTCGAGCATGTCTATCTCCCCATCGTCGGGCCCGGTTCCGAAGTCCTCCCCCTCGGCCGCCATCTTCTCGTATTCGTCCCAGTCCTCGTCGGTGGCGTCCATGTCATCACCGAAGTCGTCAAAGTCGTCCTCCGTCAGTCCGGCCTCGATCGCGCCCGGGCTGTTCCAGGGCTCATCGTCGAACTCGTCGTCCGGGATCTCCTCGTCGAGATAGCTGAAGTCGCTCTCGGATTCCTTGGTGTCCGGAAGGAAATCGTCATCCTCGAGCTCCTCGAACTGGTTGGACATCTCCCTGAGCCTCTTGGACTTCACGGCGTCGAACGCCTCCCGGAGGATGGGGTAGTCCGGGTTCCTGGATTCCTTCAAATCCTTCTTCTTGGAATGGGCCGACTCGTGGCACTTCTCGCACTCGGTCCAGCCCTCCTTGGTGAGCTTGGCGCCGCACTTGCACTTCTTGTTTTCTTTGAGCCGGATGAACTCGGACACGGTCGACTCGGTCAGGCTACCGGACTTGGCGTACCTGGCCTCGTACGTGTCGCCCTCCTTCGAAGTCCTCGGCCTGTTGGCCCCGGATCTCGAATCGGCCGCGAAGTCCCTCTTGGCCGAGGGTGATCCTCGTCCGACCTTCCTCTTCGGCTTCTCGGTGCCGCCCTTCGTGTATATCCCGCCCTGGTCGGGTATGGGGAATCCACCGCCCTCCAGTTTCTTCTCGAACTCCTTGATGTTATCGGTGTGGGTTCCCATTTACAATCTCCTCCGTTCCTGCATATTCGATTTAGTGTCTCAGACCTTGATCACCGTGAGGTTTTCCAGGCCCAGGTCTCTGGCCACCCTGACGTTCCTGTCATCGTCGTCGAGGAATATCACGTGGTCGTACATCCCGCAGACCTTCTCCAGGAAGTACCCCTTTCTCTCGGAGTCCGACATTCCCCCGAGCACTTCGCAGTACTTTTCGTCCCCGACCGCGTGTGACAGTCCCTCCTTGAAGGCTTCCCCGATCGGCTTCAGGGAGCCGTCGTCGCCCCTCACCTTGAGGAAGTTCCTCAGGACGTCCTTTATGACGTCCTCGGTGCTCCTGGCGGTCAGGAAGGCGAAGTCGTAACCTTCGGCGAGCTTCTCGTCCACTATCCTCAGGTTCTTCACGATCGGCGTGCCGTTCAGGATGCTCCGTCTGACCTTTTCCGGATCCTTGAACTCCCTGTAGTCGTACTCCACCCCGGGTTTTCCCCGGTCCGGGTCCCGAGCGAATTCGTCCGTGGAGAGCTTCGTCTCCTCCCCGCCCACGTACTTGTATATCCCGATGTCCCTCTGGTCGGCCCTGATGAGGGTGTCGTCTATGTCGGCCACCAGGAGGCCCCTGGTCCCATCCCTCAGGGACTCCTTCAGGAATATCATCTAGGGATCAATCCTCGCGGAGGTCGCTCCCGATCCGAACGGACTCATGAGATCTCCGGGCTTCGTGTTCCCGCCGCTGAGCTTCGAGATGAGATCCGATTGGGTGACGTAGGGTATGGATCCGGAGGGATACGACTGGGTCCCCGCCCTCCTCAGGGCCCTGAACATACTCCTGTACTGTCCGTTCCCAGATATCATCCCCGGAAAATCCTCAAATCTGAAATTGATCCTCTTGAGGTTGACGCAATCCCCGAAGCAGAAATTGTACACGAACGCCGGTAACTGATTGTCCCAGGTATTGTTGTTCCAACCGGTCATGGGGATCTGATCGAACCAGTCCGTATCGAAATTTATGACTTCGAGATTCGTGCACTTGTAGAGCCACGCGTGGAGATATCCCCTCAGGAGCTTGTAGGACCTGTTGGACTGGATGTTCCACACCTCCCTCCGGATGATCGGGTGATTGGTCGTCCCGTCGGGGTTGACGTGGATCTCCACGAGCTTGTTCCTGTTGGCCTGGGCGGAGGACTGGAGAAAAGAGTCCTGTATTAAGGGTTCATTCTCATTATTTATGTAGGATCCGCTATTGTTCGTCATAGTCACTTCCGCGGCGTAAAATCCAAAGGGACCGAACCATCCGGGCCTGGAATAACCGAAGTCCGACTCCACCACCTCACTCGAAGGATCATCGATCTGAGTCTGACTGAATTTCGGTCTGATCCCGATCCAGTATCCCTGGTCCCCGGTGATCATGTCCTCTTCAACCGGGATATTCGTAAGTTGGATCCCACCGAGGGAATTCATGATGTAATTCCCCTGGATCCCGGAGTGCTCAGTCCAGGTCTTTCCGAGGTCGACGGATATCTCCCACGTTTCGGTCTGGATCGTCCCACCGACCGTCGACCAGAATCCCGGTGACAGGGTGGACCCGTACATGTAATGGTTGAGCGGGATTATGAAGTCGGGGTCATTGACCCTGAGGACGACCGGCGCCCAGTCCGTCGTGATCGGCCTGACGGGATCCCTCACCCACACCTTCTCCCCGTTGAGGAACGCGTTGTGGTACGCCCCACGGAAGAAGGGCCTGTCGTAGAAGTTTCCCCTGACTTGGAGTCCCATCCGCTACTCCGCCGGTTCTTCCGGCCCGCAGTATTTCGTCTCGAATGATTCGCACTCCCCGCCGGTATCTCCGCAGATCATTCCGTGGATCTCGCAGATCCTCTCGTCCGTCGTCTCGGGCTGCTCGAGCTCGTTCATCATGTCGTTCATCTTCTCCCGGACGTCGTGGATCTTCTTCACGATCCCCGACTCCCTGAGCCCCTCGAATTTCTTCTCGAATGTCATTATTCCTCCTCAGTCCCTGCTCGGCAGGGCCGAATGCAATTGCCTCATGATGGTGACGGCGTCATCGCCCTCGTCACCCAGGTCGAACCCGTCGGCCGCCATCACGCAGTCCACGAGCTCCTCGGCGTCGATCGAGTGGGAGTAGTACTCCCACAGTTTGGGTTCCACAGTATCGTAGTACTCCTCGTCGTCGAGGGCGTGCCCGAGGACGTTCTCCAGTTCTAGCCTGGCGTCCTCGATCCGCTCCGCGAGCATCTCCTTGACCCTGCCCTCACGGAGTCCGCCGGCCATCCTCTTGATGTGCCTGTACAGGTCCTTGGCCTCGGCGTAGGGTATGGCCACCGCCCCGCAGAGGTCGGAGTCCTCGTCCTCGTCCTCGCTCACGATGTCCGTCATGAAGCTCTGTTCGTCGTCGCATCCCAACGCCGACAGGACGTAGAACTCGGCGACGTCGTCGTCCAGTCCGAACGACTCCCCGATCCTCCTGATGATCTCCCTCTCGTTCCGTCCGTCGTTGGCCTCCTTGAGTGAGCCCGACAGGGGCGGACTTATCGCGTCCTTCTGCTTGGTGTTCTCGTCGGCCTCCGCCTCCGCCTTCGTGGCGTCCGGGTTTGCCTTGAGGTACGCCTTCACGTTGGCGTCGTACACCTCCTTCTGGATCTTCGCCATCTCGTCCCGCCTCTTCTGCGGATCCTTGATGAGGAGTATGTGGTGGATGAACTGATCCCTCACGTCGCCCGGGAGCTGGACCCTGTGTCCCCCCTCCGAGAGCCTGTCCCTGTGATTCACGTCGTTCTCCTGTATGCACTTTATGAATGAGCCGGGCCTCTTGGACACCGCGGTCAGGGCCCTGTTCCTCTTCTCGTCGTCCGATCCGGAGAATTCGAATCCGTCCTGGATCCCGCCGTTCTCCCCCCGGAACATCAGCTGATAGACGCCCGGCACCGAGAGCTCCCTCAACCTCGGGATCTCCGTCGACTTGGACTCGCCCATCTTCACAATCTTCTCCGCCCTTCCCCTCCTGATGGAGTTGAAGGCCCTGAGGGTCGACTCGTCATCGTTCGGACTGAAGGGCACCGTCTCGCCCCCGACCGCCGCGAATGGCTTGGGTCCTCCCCTGGATCCCAGGATCCCCTCGAAGAACCTCTCGCCGAGGAAGTCCAGCTCGCCCGGTTCCGAATCGGAGAAACTGAGTCCGCCCATGTCTGAGGACTTGATCCTCGGTTCGTCCATCACCGGGAGCCTCACCCTCTCGCCGTTCGACCTGACGCCGAATTCCGGGTCATCCGGATCCCTGACGATGGCGTTCTTCCCCGCAGCCCGCCTCAGGGCCTCGTAGGGCCTGTGTTTTCCTATCGGGGATTTCGACTCGGCCAGCGGGGCCGGATCGTCGAGTTCGTCCATGTCGTAGTCAGCGAGGTAATACTTGGCGTCCTCCCCGTCGAACCCGCACTCCTCGATGAGGAGGTTTATGGCGTCGTATTCGTCCAGGGCCCCCACATTATAATTGGAGTAAATCTCCTCCGGGGTCATGTTGTTCCCCTCCCGCAGGGTCTTGATTTTGGTCTTCTTGCTCACGCCGGTCTCCTATCTTTTCAAACTAGTCCGTTAAAATGAGACGGACCCGATCGTGAAATCGGGTCCTCACGTCATTCCAACCGGAATTACTTCTTGACGTTCATCTGTTCGTAGACCTTGGCGTCCGCCTTCGTCATAAATTTTACCCCCTCCGGAGTCGTTTTCCCCTGGAGGCTCGTCAGCTCGCACCCCCTGAAACCGTCGGGCCCCTGGTCCGGGGTCGAACCGAGGAACGGGCACCAGTTGCAAGAGAACTTCATGGAGGCGATGACTTTCGGGTCCATCTTCTCCCAGTCAGTGGAGTTCGTGGCGGAGATCGTGTCGTTCACCTTCTTCACCACCTCGTCCAGGTCCTCCCTGGTGTACTTGAGTTCCTTCAGGTTCCTGAGCATCTCCTTCTCGGCGACCGCCTCGTCCACGGCCTCCTCGTCCTTCACCTTCGCCATCGGGAAGAAGAGGGACAGGGAAACACGGTCGGGGATCTCCTCGTAGGGGATCCCGTACTTCTCCGCTATCAGGAGTCCGTAGATCATGAGCTGCCTGGCGTAGTCGGGGGAGATAGAGGCCGTCCCGCCGGTCTTGTAATCTATGACCTCGTATCGCCTGTCGTCCTTCTTCCTCTCCTGGCTGACCAGCATGAGGTCGACCGCGCCGACCATCTGGACCTCCTTCATGCGGGTCTTCGTGACCCGCTTCGAGAAGGACGCCCAGTCCATGTTGAGCCACCCCTCCTTCTTGACCTTCCAGCCGGCGTCCTCCTTGACCTTCACGTGTTTGGTCCAGAATTGCCAGAGCCTCGGGATCGATCTCATGTGGTCGTATTTGGAAGTGTCGTACTCGGCCGCCTTCTGTTTCTCCCTGATCATGTCGGTCAGGTCGTCTATCGTCTTTCCGCTGTCGAAAAGTTCCATGACCTCGTGGAGGTCCGTCCCCTTCGCCTGGACGTCCACCGGCGGTCCGCCCACCGGGACGAACTCCGCCAGGTATTGGTAGAAGTATTTTAATTGACAATCGTTGAAACACCCCACCCTACTGGGGCTATATCTGGGATTGGGCATCTTCGCCCTCCTTTTCATTATTGATATAAGAACCGTGAGGAAACCTGTCATCCCCGTCGAGCCCCCTGATGTGGAAGCTCCTCCTGTGAATCGACGACGGGCCGTGGAGCCTAAGCCTCTCCAGGTGGAGGTCGTCCAGGTAACCGTGGTTCACGTTCCACCCGTAAGTTTCGGCCTCCGGCCTCCTTAGGATCCACGCGTCGGATTCCGTCTTGGCGATGACGCTCGCCGCCATCACCTCCCGGTACTTGGAGTCGGCCCTCACGGCACACCTCATCCTCATCATGGGCCAGTCGATCCTCTTAGGAAAGACGTTGCCGTCCATCACGAGGACCGTCGTCTTCGGCACTTCGAATTTGGACTTGAGGTCGGAGATCGCCCGGTCGATGGCCACTTGTTCGGCGTGCCACACGTTTCCGGAGGAGTCTATCTCCTCCGCCTCAACCCAGCCCACACCGTATTCGCACAGCCTGATCAGGTTGGGGTATAGTTCGAGCCTCTTTTCTTCCGTGAGCTTCTTTGAGTCGTTCAGACCGACGAGGCCCGGGTCATCCGGGACGGACAGGACGCAGGCCACATAGAGCCTGCCGACTACCCTCCCCCGTCCGGCCTCGTCGACGCCGAGGATCACTCGTCGTCTGGGAGGACCGACTCCTTCTCGTCGCCCTTGCCCTCCGCGTCCAGCGCCTCTTCGAGTAACGCCACGAGGGTCCAGAAGTCGGAGTCTTCCGCCCCGTCGCTCTTCATGTCCCTGTACTGCTTGTACGCCTTCTTCAGGTCCTTCGGTTTGACCTCGAAGTCCTTCGCGGTGGTCCGCGTGAGCTCGTCGGTGTCCTGCGTGATCGCCTTAATCTGGGCCTTCAGCACGTCCATCTTCTCGACGTTCTCGTCGACGGCTTCGCAGAATCCCAAAATTTCTTCGCCAGTGATTCCCGGTTTCATCCTAGTTTTCTCCTGTTTCTTTTCGTTAGATAGAAATTAACAGTCGTCCCTAGCGGGTTCCACGGTGGATCCGTCCTTGTTCTCCACGGTCTCCATCTTCCACCTGATGGGAATGATGAAAGTGAGGAACATCCTGACGGAGAACACAATCCCGAACCAGTCCCAGAACCCGAAGTTCAGATTCGGGAAGATCATCCGGAACCAGCCCGTCATCACCGGTATCGACATGAGGATAGCGAAAGCAAGGGGGTAGATCATCAAGAACGTGAAACTGGACACGAACGAAGCCAGCACGGATGCTATCGAAATCTTTATGAGTTTGTCTATCATGTGATGAAAATTAACTAGAAGTCCTCGAGTACATCCTTCCACGCGTCCGCATCCGAAAGGGCAACCGCCATGTACCTGGGGTAATCGTACCCCTGCGTGTCGACGTACACGTCCGGGAGGATCTCCTCCGTGTCGGAGTACCTGACCCAGCCCCTCGTGGGCTCGATCGTCATGTTCCAGAGTTTTCCGGAGAAAAACTCATTGATATCGTTCATCCTGGTTTCCACGATCGAAACGGTCTCGGGTCTTTCACCGTCCTTAATCAATTCTTCAATTTCGGTGGGCTTTCGAACCACCCTCCTGAGTCTGACTGTTTCCCTCTCGCCCTCCGTCGACTCCCTAAGTATCCTCTCGAATTCCTTGCTCATCTCATCCTCCGTCTTTTAATTAGAGGAGTTTCAGGAGGGACAGTTTGTCGACGATCCCCCGGTACTCCTCCCTGGTGGTGTCGATGGGACCGATCGCGATCGCCGTCATGGATCCGGGCTCGACCTGGGTCACCCCGTTGTCGTCGATCCTCGAATGGGGGACCTCCAGTTCGAAAGCCTCCTCGAGGAGGTCCGCCATGTTCGCCGACGTCCCCCTCAGGGCGATCTTGGCGAAGGCCCCGTCCTTCCACGATCTCATGTCGTCGTTCATCGAACACACATACCCGTGGAGGTCCGGGGTGCTAGCCCCGCCGTACTCCATCCGGTCGAAGAAGACCTTCAGGCACGCGTGGCTCGCCGCCGAGACCATCTTCCCCTTCGTCATCCCCAGATCGCCGTTGACGATCAGGTACATCTTGATATCGTACACTCCCATTCCAATCCCCCTATTCCGGCATCACGTAGCCGGCCTCGAGACCCGCCTCGTAGCCCTCCCGGTAGCCCGCCTTCCTGCCGTACTCCGAACCGTCGTTGTAGGCCTCGAGGACCCTGTCCGAGAGGTGGTCCTCCTCGTCGTGACACCTTGAACAAACGTTCCCGACCTCCTGCTCGGCGGCGGCCTCGAACTCCTCCCTGTTCCGGAAGTAGAGTCCGTCACCGTCGTGCTCTGCTATGAGTCCTGCCCTCTTGAAGAAGTCGTTCAGGACGACGAAGATCGCCTCGATCTTCCTGTCGTCGAAGGAGTAGATCCCGTGGTTCCTGAGGTCGTACTCCAGGGTGTGAGAGGGGATCTCCGTCCCCTCCCGGTCGAACAGTCTCTCAAGGACCAATCTTCTTCACCTCGATCCACCCCCAGTCCAGGTCCTCGTACCTGTGATGGGTCCCGTCCGGGGACTCTATGAGGATCACTTTGTCCTTCCAGAGTATGTCCTTCGCGTCGACCGTCCTGATGATGGAGTCGTCGTGCGTGTACATGGTTATCTTGTATTTCATACGGGAAAATTAACTGGGGTTCGGAATTTTTGGGATCAGAGACCCTCGAGGACCTGGACGGCCTTGTACTCCACCTCGTTGGAGATCCACGAGTACATCTCGTCTATGTCGGATTGGATGTTGTTGGGCATGTCCTCCCGGCACTCCTCGAGGGCGTCGAGGTACTCCTTGCCGAGTTCTATCAGGACCCCGTAAGCCTCCGAGACGTCGTACTGCTTTTCGTTCGCCTCCGGAAACGCCTTGGCCGCCGGGAGCTCCATGATGTGATTCATGTTCGGGACCTTTTCCCCCTCCTGTTCGGCCCTCTCCCGCCAGTAGTCGTAGTAATCGAGGATCTTGTCGTACAGGTCTCCGAAGTACGAATGGACCGACTCGAACGTCGGTCCCACGAGGACGTTGTGTATGTGATGAAGGGAATTCCTGAAGGAGAACGTGACCGCGGCCATGTCCGATCTTTTCAATGTCGCCATATCTGACTCCTATTTCAAGATGCCCCTGATGGCATCTTTGAAAGTTAGTCCCTTGGCCCTCCACGGGTCGTCATCCCTTCAGAAGGGTATGTCGTCGTATTCGGCCGCCTCTATCTTCTTGACGGCCATTTCCACGTCCCGGTCCGAGGTGCCGACGATGAGCATGTCGTCCTTGTCCATCTTGGACCACCTCTCGTACTGGTCGTAGACTACCTCCTCCGGTACCTTCGCCCTGTCGACCCCCACGTCCAGGTCCATTCGGACCCTCGCCGCGCACGTGTCGGGGTCGTCGGAGTCCTCCATCCCGATGACGACGGCGTGGGAGTTGTTTCCCACCTCCTTCGTCCACTGGACGACCCTGTCCCTGGCTTTCCCGAGATTCGTGGCGTCGAATATGACGGTCCGACCGTCCATGAGGGCGTCCTGGAGCCTCTCCCTGGCGACGTTGAATATCCTCTTCCCGTCGGACTGATCCGACACGTCCCCGAGGAGCTCCCGTCTTATGTCGTCCGGGCACACCGTGATGGAGCTACTGAGTTTTGATACGAGCTTCTTCCTCATCCGGGACTTCCCTGATCCAGAGATCCCGGACAGGATCACGGCGACCCCTCCGCTCACGCGAACATCATCCCGGACGGTGGCTTCGGTTCATCGTGCTGATCCAGCCACCGTACGATCCTGCAGAGGAGGCACCCGCACCAGCTCTTGTGCCACTTCGTCCACCTGTAAAGGAAATCCCTCATCACTCCTCCGTCCAGTACGTCTCCGAGTCACAGCCCTTCTTCTTCTGGAGGGTGCACCACTGACCGTCCCTCTTCTTCCTCGGGACGGGATCGTACTCGTCACCCTGGTTGGCCACGTAGGAGTCCACCCTGAACAGAAAATCCGAGAGGGTCCCCTCGCTCTCGAATATCGCGAGGTTGTAGGGGGACTCCCCCCAGTTGGATCCGTGGTCTATGTAACCGAGGACGAGATCGTCCTTCTTCTGGAATTTTCTCTTGTTTCGCCAGATGTCCTTCGAGAAGTCGACGTTGTCGCTCCCCGCGTCGTAGTGGAGGTCCTCCGGGTCGAAGTGGATGAACACGTCGCAATCGTCACCGTACTCCTTCGCCAGGACCCTTCGGATCATCCCTATCAGGTCGACGAATTCGTCCGGGGAGTGGTCCTTCCAGAATCCGGAGAAGTCCGAATCGATGTCCTCCGCCCTCAACCTCACCCTGAAGTTGGCGTAGTCCCAGGACCCCGCGATCAGGACGGCGAAATTCAACTTGTCACCCAGATCGTGATAGTCGGCGCCCTGCCTCCCGAAATCCGTCTCGCCCCGGAACGTCCCGGGGATCATCAGGGGCGGACGAACGCAGAAGTCGTCCTTCTTACCGAGGGTGTCCACCACCAGGAACGAGCAGCTGCTGGAGTTGCTCACCCAGCCCTTTCTGATCTTCATTATTTTTCTCCTAGCCGTCCGTTATGGACTCGACGATCCAATCGGGTTTGGACTCCAGTCCGAGATTCTCCCGGATCAGTTCCCTCACCCTCTCCCTGAATTGGGCCTTCGTCTCGTCGTCCTTCATGTCATCGATTTCGACACCGACGTAGACGCAATCGCCGTCCCACCAGGTGTAAGTGTAAAGCTCCTTGACCCCGGCAGTCTTCTCGTCGATCGTATCGTCGATCTTCTCGTACTTATCCTCATCGTCGTCGTCCTCCCCGGTCACGAGACCGAAGTGCTCCGCCAGTTCGTCGACGTCGAACCTCTCGCCCATCAGGGCGAAGCTGGTCGTGCTCGAATTGCTCACCCATCCACTTCTTATCTTCATTTTTCCCATCCTTCGGCCGCGTAGGCCATGTATTTATCGTCTTCCGTCAGGAGGCGATCAGCCACCTCTATGTCGTTCATCCTCTTCAGCTCCCTCGCTATCAGGAGGAGGGCCCTGGCGAGCTCGTACTCCCCGAGGGCCTGGACGTCGACCTTGAATTCCCTGTTGTCCATCCTCAGTACCCCCCGCTGTGCTCCACGATGAGGTCCTTCCGATCCACGTTGAAGTCGTTGTTGCAGAGGAACTGCTCGATCCCGTCGTAGTTGTCGTCGGACCATTCTCCGACCCGGACGCTCCACCCCTCCACCAGGAGGTCCTTCATCCTCCCGTACTCGTCATCCCCCTCCTCGATGTAGTGTTCCGCTGCGAACTTCTTGAGGTCCTTTTCCGTGGTGATCTCGTCACCGGACCCCGCCACCTTTTCGGCTATCTCCCTCATGAATCCGGAGAAAGGATGACTCCGGGATATCTTCAGGGCGTCCTCGAGCTTGTCGACGAGATCCCCGTCCCTCCAAGCTATCAGGAAAGAGCTGGAGCTCGAGTTACTGACCCAACCTTGTCTTATCTTCATATTCCCTTCCTCTGAAAAATTAACAGTGGTACGAACCACCCACCAGGCCGGGGACCCTCGGACTTATGAGGACTTTCCGGAGCTTCTCGTACACTTCTTCCCGGTATTCGCCCCACGTCTGATCGTCCTTGATCTCGACCTCCGTCCCGATCACGGGACCTTCCTCGTCGTCCTCGTACAGGACGATCCCGAAGTTCTCCTCCAGAACATGGTCCAGTGAGTCCCTGTCCCAATCGGTGTCCCTGAAAATATCGATCGCCGCATCGGTCCAAATGTCCTTCAGTCCGGCGATCTGCTTCCCGTCAGAAAAATCCAAATTTGAGATGTCTTCCAGTTTTCCCGGAAAGTCCATCCCCATTATCACGAAACTGGTCGTGCTCGAATTACTCACCCATCCGTTCCTGTATTTCATCCCAGTCCCCCCTGAAAGTATAATACGAAATCGGGATCGTCGATCCTGAGATCCCGCCTGTTCTCGTAAGCCCTGTGTTGGAGGTTGGTCCCGCCGTCGCCCGAGTGGGGCATGGATCCGAGGTACACCCTGAACCCTTCCTTGGCCAGGTCCACGGCCCTCCTCCAGCAGTCGAACTCGACGTCCGGTCCGGGGTGCTCCGCCATCAGGGCCTCGAGTTCCCCCTCGTCGGAGAGGTCCAGTTCGTCGAGGACCGAGTCCAGAGACCTCTTCCACCCGCCGTTGTTCTCCCCTAGGAAGAACGTGTGACCGAGGGTCTCCGTCCACGGTCTGCCCGCGAACTCGACCTCCCCCCACACGTGCTTCGGGAAGTCGGGGAACGCCGAGTCTATCCTCTCGCAAGCCAACTTCGACAGATCACCCTGGTCCAGGACCGCGGTTCTCATCCCTATCACGAAGGAGCACGATGAGCTGTTGCTCACCCATCCGGATCTACACTTCATATGTCGGACACCTCCTGCCATTATTCATCAGTCCCAATCGCCACCCGTTCGCCGCGGTCGGCTCGTTCCAGTACTCGTCGAGGAACGACGTGCATTTCGAGACGTCGAATCCCGGTATCCCGGATGACTCGTTGAAGGAGCAGGGGTAGAGGAGGCCGTCCACGTTGACGTACTGGCTGAACAGCATCGACTCGCACGGTTCCGCGATCATCTCGAGCTCCTCGAAATCCGGTCTGTCCTTCACGGAATTCAAGAATTTGTGGGCGCAGCAGGAGTCGAACCCGATCCCGATCCCCATGTCCATCGCCGTGTCGACGATGTCCTTGAACTTGTC
>JGI24702J35022_10001813_pt1 | contig 13153 bp, 14 predicted proteins | sample TergutTh196P4_FD_35022 | JGI IMG/M metagenome (IMG submission 35022)
GTCCACACTGATTACAAGCGCCGTGGAGAAGCTCGCGAACGGCCTGTTCATCCCTAACGGCGCGGTGATATGTAGCCGCAGTGATGGTCAGCCCTTGGATGTCAACGCAACCCCAGCAACACTGAAGCTGCGCAATGGAGCGCAATTGCTATTAGTTTAGGTGGCGGAGGATTGGTTATGAAGAGGACTTTGTTGTTATTCATTGTTGCGTCATTGCTGCTTGGCCTCGTGGCCTGCGGCACACCTGCGCCCATCCCCAACCCGCCGCTGGTACTGGGTGAGAAATATCTGACCGACTTGGAGTATGAGCAGGCTTTGCTTTCGTTCGACCAGGCGATTGAGATCGAGCCGAAGAACCCACGCGGCTACCTCGGCAAGGCCGACGCCTTGCTACATTTGAATCGCCCGGAGGACGCTGCGTCTGCCCTCGCAACCGGCGCAAAGGCCACCCGCGGCGACGTCCGCGATGCTATCACAGCCGCGCAGGCTGAAGTCGAAAAGTCCCCCGTGGATGGCTACATCGGCATTGCAGCCTGTTATGAAAAGCTGGGTTGGAAAGAAGTTGCCTTAGCGCTGCTAAAGCGGGTGTGCGAGGAATTGCCGGAGGAAAGCCGGTTGAGAGAGGCTTTGGAGGGGATGGTTAATGCCTTTGAGAATGTAATGAGCACTCAACAGATTTCTTCCACTAAAGAGCAAGCTCCGTGGGTAAAATATTATTATGATGAAATGTTGAGACGTGAGGCAGATAGAATTGCATACAGTTTAGTAGACCTTGATAACTCAGGAACTCCAGTGCTGTTTTTTAAAGAGTATTTTGAATACGAGGATAATAATTATTGTAGAGATTGGATATTTAGTATTGCCCATAATATGTCTGCTGGTCCGCTTGACGTAACAGAAGGAAAGACTAATTACTATTATCGAAGAGAAGGGGCAAAGTCATTTATTGTCTGCTACCAGTATAGTATAACTTCTGATTTTCAGAATTATAGCAAACTTCAATTTGCTGAAGATGAAATTTCAAATCTGGACTTTGATTATGCTTACTATATGGAGAATGGAATCAACTATGACAAAATTACACAGGACATAGAGCGCGATTACACGGAAGTCATTTATGAGCATACCTACACCCTTGATACAAATCTAGAAGACTACTGGATTCGCTAAGAAGAGGCTACCCTATGACTACCCCAAAACTTTAACAACACGAGGAGGACTAGAGATGCAATTCATGGCAGACTTAACGGTGCTGAACCAAGCAGCCAATGGCATTCAAACACGCGCCAACGACTACAAGCAGCTCTACAATCGGCTTTATACCGAGGTGAGGGCTATGGGCGGTCATTGGCAGGGCAAGGACAACCAGGCTTTTGTCAGCCAGATCAGCGGCTTCCAGGACGACTTCGACCGGATGCACAGATTGCTGCTGGACTTTGCGGCGCTGATCAAAGAAGCCGAAAAGGAGTACAAGCAGGCGCTTAGCGACAGCACCACTATTGCGAAGAGTATTGGCTGAAAGGGGTGCTGTTGTGGCTTTAGCGAACTATGAGCAGCAAAGGGTGGACCTCAAACGTATTGAGGTAATCGCTCAGGAGTTAAGGCAGTGCCGCCGCATATTGCTGAAAGACTTTGATCAGCTTCAAAGTAGCTGGGCGATCAATGTGGACTCTGCCCTTGTGCTCGATAGACTAAGTCAGTTTTTGCACCTCCAAATGGGAATGCTCGTTGAAAACATCGAAAAGTTTTGCAGCAGTGCGAGCGTGATTCTGGAGGAGATGAATGGTCTGAATAAAATCACAGGCGTAGCGTTGGTCACTACTTACCCACAGTTGCCGGAGCGAATCTTGAGCCTCGAAAGACCGCTTATTCGTATTGACACAGGGCGGCTGACGGAAGTCAAAAACTCTCTCTTTAAGTCTATCGGGGTTATTGCAGATTCCCAACGGCAAATACGATCTGCCGGAGGCCGCATTGATCCAATGATTTTACAGCAGCAGGATCTGCAAGCAAAAATAAACAAAATCCACAGTGATTTGGATAAGGCATATGACACACTTAAGCGTATCATTTATGCTATCGAGCAAGCTGTGTCTCGCTATGAGACCGCTGAGAAGCGCATCCGGGAAAAAGCGGAAGCCATCAAGACATTGGACGGACAAGGCTACAAATGGCCTACAGTAGATCCCCGTGTAATCCATCCGCCAATTAAGCCGCCCCTCATACGGATCGAAGAAATACTTAAGAGTTCTTTCGAAGACGGCTCAGACTGATCTCATTCACCGCGTGACAGCGCAGTGTTTGGATAAAAAATCATTACCATAGGAGGCATGAAAATGGCAGCAAAATCCATCAACGTTCAGCCGGCAAAGCTGAGGGAAACCGCAAAACAGACCCGCGACCATTCGGCAACATATCAGAAGCTGTATAAGCAATTGTACAGCGAGGTGGACGCCATGGGCCAGGCCTGGCAGGGCAAGGACAACCAGGCCTATGTCGCACAGATCAAGGGCTTCACGGACGACTTCGAGCGCATGAAAAAGCTCATGGACGAGTACGCGCAGTTCCTTGACAATGCCGCGAATGCCTATGACGCCACCCAGGGCGACATCGTCACGGCAGCGAAGACGCTTTGCACCGGGAACTAAACAACCCCCAAAATTGAAAGGAGAATTGTACTATGGCAGTCGAAGGTATTAAAATTACAATGGCCGAGGTCACCAAGACCGCCGGCACCATCCGCAGCCTGAACACATCCCTCGACAGCAAACTCGGCGATATCCAGAAGGCGATGACTGCTCTGGAGCAGCACTGGCAGAGTGATGCGTCCACCACGATCCGCGACAAGTTTCGCAACCTAGCGCCGCGCTTCTCGGAATACAAAGCGGTGATTGAATCCTACGCAAAGTTTCTCGACGAAACGGTCAAGAGTTATGAGAGTACAGAATCGTCCATCACCAGCAGCGCAAGCTCGTTTCAGTAATCGGCAGTACATTTCCGGGCGGCGGGATGCTGTCCGCCGCCCGGAAAATATTACGCGTAATGAGGTGTACACATGGCGCTACTTAATTTTTGGTCTCAGAAAAACTTCCTTGGCCTCCTCGGCTCTGATGTGTCGGGACTTAAGACCTATATCGGCGCGCTGAATCAATGCGCGCATTTCCTCCATGCCTGCTGGGACGGCAACTCCGACAAGATGTATCTTTTTATGGCGCTCAAAAAACAGATAGACGAAGTAAACAAACAGCGGCAGGACGTCAACTGGGTACAGCAAGTGGCCACCTTCGTTCTGGAAAGGATCAACGATCTGGGCAACCTCGACGGTTGTTCCCAGCCGTATGTCACGCAAGTGCCTAACGAGGGCATGACGACCAACTGCGCCGCGCAAACAAAAATAAAGCTGGACACAGGCAAGCTCCGCGATGCGGCGGATTACTTGAAGGGCTATCGTTCCTGCCTGGAAAGCAGCAAGAACAACCTTGTCAGGGCTACCAATGTGATCGACATCTTTATTCTAGGGATGTGGACCATCGGTGCGAAAATCGCCATTGCGAATAATCAGATCGACGCGCTGCTGGCCCGGCATGATAAAATCATCGCGGCGCTTTACCAGATCGCCGTAGAGTATGATAACCATGACCGCTATCTGAATCAGAAAGGGCATGCGCTCAGTTCACCAGACTTGCTGAGGGCAACGACCCCCTATGCCTTCGTGACCCCTGAAGTGAGAAAGCTGATTGAGAAGTATGCCAAGGAGATTTACGATAAAATCAAAGATTGGTTTGCGGGCAAAGAGGTAAAGAAGGACGACAAGGAGCCCATCGTAGTCATTCTGAACAGAGATAAAAGAGATCCCAAAGGCAGTCAAATCAAGGACGATGGTAAATCGGTAGGCGTTGCAGGTGCTACAGCGACTGCTGGAGGAGTGGCCGCAGGAGCCACAAATACAGGAGAAGCAACGACAAAGAACCCCGATGTTGCGATATCGGGGGGGACTGGGCCAAGTGGTGGGATGAAGCCATACACAGATAACCCAAAATACGCGGGGTTCAGCGTTGTTGGTGGATTTTCATCTGCATATTTGTATAATCAGAACGATTATAGCAAGTTCATTAGCGATGGAAAAAATCAGGGCTGCACCTCAACTGCTGAAGCGATAGCATATTCAATACACCATCAGCAGACAAGAACGCCAGACACCATGGCTTGGGGCGCTGGAGGCGCGCTGTGGCATGATAGTACATACCTAAAGGTTGGGGATAAAACCTATAACAAAGGTACTTATACAGTACAAGATGCGTATGACGCCATGTATCACAGTGTTTCCGCAGGAATGCCTGTAATCTTTCGAGTCACCGGCCATGAGCTTGTAGCAATTGGCATTAAAGATGGGGCTACTCCGCCGTTATCGCCTGCTGATATTCTTGTTGCAGATCCATATGATGGCGCAGTTAAAACCTTAGGCGGCTATTTCTCAGACAACCCAAGCAAAAAACTGGATACAACATGGTCTATGTTTGTTTCCACTTAATCGAGGTGACCCAATTGGCCCTAATCAACTTCTGGCAGCAAAAGAATTATCTCAATGGCCTGCAAGCAGATTTGTCGGGCCTGACGGCTTATGCCAACGCGCTGAACAGCTGCGCGGCTTCTATCAACGCCTGCTGGGACGGCAACACGGACAAGCAATATATCTTCAGTGCCATTGGTCGGCAAATACAAGCGGTTAATCGCTTGCGGCAGGATGTCAACTGGGTGCAACACGTGGCCAATTTCGTGCTGGAAAAGCTCAACGAGCTTGGAAGGCTTGAGGGCTGTTCTCAGCCATATGTCGCACAGGTATCCGCAATTGGCATGTCAACCGGTTGCTCCGCACAAACGAAAATTAAATTGGACACAAACCGAGTCCGTGCGGCGGCCACAATTCTCAACAGTAGACGCTCTTCCCTGGCTGAAAGTAAAAATAACCTTGCCAGAGCGACGAACGTGATGGATATTTTTATTCTGGGGATATGGACCATCGGCGCGAAAATTATCATTGCGAACAAGCAGGTCGATGAGCTGTTGGTACGGCATGACAGGATTGTCCAGGCGCTGAACCGCTGCGCGGATACATATGACGCGGCGGATCGAAGGTTGGTACAGAGGGCTGGCGGTAGCATCGGCTCCTCAATATCCACCTCCCCTTATTTGGTTTGGCTGAAAACAATTCGAGTCGGTGGCAAAGACTCAGCGCGCTTACTAACGATATTGCTAAACATATTACTGATGCGCAACAGAAGCATTTCGTCTGACGCATCAGGAGGTGATTCCCTAGGTTTGTGGGGCACGCTTGATGTAACATCTCCTTTTTACCGTCTCGCAAACGCAGACAATGCGAAAGATAGGAGCATGGCTGTTCTTGACGGCGTTGGCAAGCCGTTGGAACTGGCTGGTACGATCAGTGAGCTAGTTGGAGATAAAACCGCTTTCGGGCCAGGCGTTTCTATCGTCGGAAGTGTATTTACACTCGTGGGAACTGGAACGGAGGCTCTGGATCGGGAAGGAAAAAGCGGATTGGAATCCGTTGCTGATTGGACCAATTTCGTTGGTTCTGGCGGTAAGCTGGGCCTGAATATCCATGGCGCCGTGGGCGTCAAGGCCGCGGGCAAGAGTGTGACCAGCAAGCTTGCTCCCGCGCTTATTCTGGATTCGGGCTTTTCGACTGTCGCGCAATTTGTGCGAAGTTATGACACATACGGCCAAGACGGCTCCGTTGACGGGATGGATACGGGAAGGATCATGATGGATGGCTCCCTGATTGGGCTGAACAAGCTGTTCCTGGGTTTGTTCAGCGATGAGGCCGTTCTGAATCAGTCACAAAAAATGCAAGGCTCCATTGAACGCTACGGTCAGAATATCGTGTACCCATGCATCAGTTCAAACCCCACACTCAAGCGGATGTATGATGAGGGAGGCATTTATCAGGCCACATCAAAAATACTGGCGATCAACATAGCAAATACGGATATCGCGATTAATTTCATCGGCAACGCTACCTCAACCGCCGGTGGGTGGATAAAGTCTGGATGGACTAAAATTTTTGGTGAATAACGAATTGCGGAGGAATTCAGTATGTTCGACAATTTGCTCCCCATCGGCAGCGTGGTGCTGCTGAAAGGCGGCATCAAGAAGATCATGATCATCGGCATCAAGCAAATCCGCGAGGAGGAGCCGGAAAAAGAGTACGACTACATAGGTGTTCTTTATCCGGAAGGCTTCCTTGGCGCTGACGCCACTTTTCTCTTCAACCATGAGGACATCAATGACGTGGTGTTCACCGGCTACGAAAACCCGGAGCGCACTGAATTTCTCGCGTTTATTACGGAGGCATACAAGAAATTGATCACAGGTGAAAGCAGCAGCGAGGCACAAGCATGACCTATCACCCCATAACCCAGCCTGGAACACGCCCAATAAATGAAGACAGCGCTGCCACCCTGGAACAGGACGGCAGGCTGTGCTTTGTTGTGGTGGGTGGACTAGGCAACCGATTTGGAGGTCTTCCATGAAAAAACTACTCTCCCTCATCTTAGCCGCCGCATTGCTGCTGTCCCTCGCAGCCTGTGGCGCACCCGCTATCCCCAACCCGCCTCTCGTCCTCGGCGAGAAATACCTGACTGACCTGGACTACGAGCTGGCCCTGCTACAATTTGATCAGGCTATTCAAATTGATCCGAAGAATCCACGCGGCTACCTCGGCAAGGCCGATGCCCTGCTGCACCTTGATCGCCAAACCGATGCGGCTACTGCTCTCGGCGATGGCGCAAAGGCTGTGCCTAGAGATCAGCGTGAAGCCATGCAGACCACGCAGGCTGAGGTGGAGAAATCAGCTGTCGATGGCTACATCGGCATTGCCACCTGTTACGAAAAGCTGGGTTGGAAAGAAATCGCCATTGCTCTGTTGAGGCGCGTGTGTGAGGAACTGCCGGAGGAAACACGGCTGTGGGAGGCGCTGGAGGGACTGGCAGGACAATTAGGCGTGGAGATTCCCATCGCAACGGGAAGCCCCAAGTCTAAGCCAGAGAATGAATTAGTACCACCTTCTGATTTGATTTCATTACCTGTGCGAGTGTATGGCATTAGTGGTGAACCGATTCATGAGGGAAATGGTTACTTATCATACGATGCTCAATATGAAAATAATTTTATGCATGAACCTGGCTATTATCCATATACAAACGAAGCTTATATTGGTACTCTCGAATATCAATTTAGCTTTGTGGATTATAGCGGTTGTGCAACAAGTTACAAATTCGGTGACGCGAGCGAGAGAGATGTCGAATCTATACCAAGCTGGTTAGAACAAATAAAAAGTTGGGGAGCGACATTCCAAAATAAAAATTCTTATTCACACTCATTACAGATTTTAACCCGACACGTCAATAGCTTCAAAGCTCCACAAATCCTTGTTATCTTGTTCGATGAAAATTATGAATACACAGGATATTCTATAATAGCCATTGAAATCGACTGGAATGAATATGAACGACTGGTAGGAAAGCCACTTTACCGTGGGGCATTGATTGAGGCATGACCCACCCCCACTCTTCAACCCAAAGCATTCCGGAGGACCAACCATACCCCTGACAATCGCCCATAAGAGCATCATCGGTACCCGCGAGGAGCAACAGGACCGCTATTTCTCTCATAGCGAAGCAAGCCGTGCCTTTGTCGCAGTCTGCGACGGCATGGGCGGGCTGGGCTATGGTAGCCTGGCTAGTGCTGTTGCCATTGCGAAGCTGAAGGAGCACTATTTTGCCAAGGAGGAAAATGAGCCATACCCTGTGTTTTTTCTGCGAATGGTAGATATTCTGGATGAATGTATTGCAAATCTTCGAGGCAAAAAAGGCGAGAAGCTTAACGCTGGCACAACCATCGTCGCTACGGCGTTGGAAGGAGATAATCTGTACTGGCTATCCGTAGGCGACAGTCGCCTTTACCTGATCCGCGGTGCCGAGATTGTCTGTGCCACACGAGATCACAATTATTTTCTGAGTTTGAAAAAAATGAAGCAGGACGCGGAAATCAACACGCTGCAGTATAACCAAGAGGCTGAGCGGGGTGAGGCGCGTATCAGTTTCATCGGCATGGGCGGTGTGCAGATCATGGACATTAACCAAACGCCATTTCAGCCATTGTCCGGCGATATCATCCTGCTGACGACTGACGGCCTGACCAAGGCGCTGAAAGACGAAGAAATCTTGGCAGGTTTGCGCAGCGGGGAATCCCTTGAATATGCCCTTGCCGACTTGGTAAAGCAAGCCACAAAGAAATCTGTACGCACGCAGGACAACACTACCTGCGTTGCCATTCAATATACTTGAGGAGGCTTCCATGAAAAAGCTGCTTTCGCTCGTTTTAGCCGCCGCTTTGCTTCTGACCCTCGCCGCCTGCGGCAAGCCCTACGTCCCTGTACCCAACCCGCCTCTTGTACTTGGTGAAAAATACCTCGCCGACCTGGACTACGAACAGGCTCTGCTGCAGTTTGACCAAGCCATTGAAATTGACCCAAAGAACCCGCGAAATTACCTTGGCAAAGTAGACGCATTACTGCATCTTGATCGTCAGGATGAAGCTTTAAACATTTTGGAAGCGGGCACTAAGAATGTGCCAAAGGAGCAGCGAGAGGACTTGCAGACCGTGCAGGCTGACGTTAAGGCGTCCGCTGAGGATGGCTTTGTCGGAATTGCGAGGATTTATGAAAATCTTGGCTGGAAGGAAATCGCGTTATCACTTCTTAGGCGAGCCGCAGCGGAATTCCCCACCATGCAAAAAGTTGTTGATGCATTGAATTTGCTCGCTGGAGCGATTGTGGATGATGCAACAACAATTGGATCAACAATACGCTTCGGTAACTATGACTGGATTGTCCTTGATATCCAAGAGCCATATGCGCTAATTCTTGCAAAAGACGTCATAGAGCAGCGGGCATACGATGGGTGCGAAGCATTTTCATCGAAGAATGAATGGCAACTATGGTTTGAAGGTAACGCTTCCGAAGAATACAAAACCGGATGGGAACCACATGCCCTGTCTGCTCATGGAGCGGTGACTTGGGAATCATGCACACTGCGCAAATATTTGAATGAGGAGTTTTATAATCAGTTCACTCAAGCTGAGAAAAACCGTATCAACTTATCAGAGTTAAAAAATAGCGATAATATTAGGCTTTACGGGCAAGCATTGCCACCAGGGCATATACACGACGATCTGCAAGAATGGCACACATATGGAGGGAACGATACGAGTGATTATATTTTCTTGCTATCTCTAGCTGAGGCTGAAGAGTATCTTTCATTATTAGCTGGTGCCAGCAGTTGGTGGTGGCTTCGTTCTCCTGGAGATTTACAGTACAAAGTAGCCCATGTCTATCCAGATGGAAGTCTTGTACACTGGGGTTGTATTGATGATGTTATCGGTAGCGTGCGCCCCGCGATGTATATTCGTCTTGTCTAAATAAGGACTACACCTAAAATTGCTTCAGGAGGATCTCCCCGTGAAAAAACTACTCTCCCTTGCCCTAAGCGCTTCCCTGTTGCTGGCCCTCTCGGCTTGCGGCACGCCCGCGCCTATCCCCAACCCATCCCTTGTCCTGGGCGAGAAATACCTCGCCGACCTGGACTACGAGCAAGCCCTGCTGCAGTTCGACCAAGCAATTGAGATAGATCCAAAGAACCCCCGGGGACATCTTGGTAAGGCGGATGCCCTGTTGCATTTGGATCGCCAGGACGATGCTGCTGCTACTTTAGCGGATGGCGCAAAGGTCGTCCCGAAAGATCAGCGTGGGGCACTGCAGAACGCACAGGCGGGAGTTGAAACATCTTCCGAGGATGGTTACATTGGAATCGCCGCCGCATATGAAGCGTTGTCATTTGTTGATGTTGCGCTGTCCATGCTACAGCGGGTGACACAGGAATTCCCGACAACGCAGAGGATACTTCAAGCGCTGCTGGATTTGGGTAGTCGGCTTGGAATAGATGTTGTTTTGCCTTCCACGCCGTTGGAGGATGTGGTTGTGGGAGAGGAGTTTGCGTTCAAAGGGCGCAAATACTCTTTTTTTAACAACGAAATAGAAAACTGGGCGGCAGCACAAGATTACTGTGAAAGTCTTGGTGGGCAATTGGCGGTGATAAACAGTCAAGAGCTGAATGACTACCTATATAACGCAATGCGCTCGCTTGGAATAGAAAGCGCGTACTTTGGATATACCGACCGCGAAGAAGAAGGTGTCTGGGCGTGGGTTGATGGAACACAGGTCTCATATGAAAACTGGCACATGGGTGAACCCAATGACGAACACGGCGGCGAAGACTACGCAATGTACTATGGAGAGTTTGGTGATAGCACTTGGAATGACGGTGACTTCGGACTACATACGGGAGCTGGGACAGTTTTCATCTGCGAATGGAGTAACGGGATCATGTGAATCTGTACCCCTTTCACGACAATTATTTTAGGAGATAAGCCTCATGAAAAAGCATCTTTCTCTCGCTCTGATCGTTGCCTTGTTACTGACCCTCGTGGCCTGCGGCACCCCCGCGCCTATCCCCAACCCGCCCCTCGTACTGGGCGAAAAATACCTGGCAGACTTGGACTACGAGCAGGCGCTTCTCCAATTTGATCAGGCCATTGAGATCGACCCGAAGAACCCGCGGGGGTATTTGGGTAAGGTAGATGCCCTCCTGCAATTAGATCGCCAAGATGATGCGGTCGTTGTTCTTGGCGACGGCGCAAAGGCCGTCTCCAGAGATCAACGTGGGGATATGAAATTTGTACAGGAAGAAATCGGCAAGTCGCCGGAAGATGGCTTTGTCGGCGTTGCCACAACCTACGAGAAATTCGGCTGGGCAGACCTTGCTTTATCAATCCTTGACCGCGCGGCAAAGAAGTTCCCGACAATGCAAAGGGTCATCACGGCATGGCGCGANCNGNNNNAGCGGCTGGGTATTGAGATCGAATCCGAGTATCTAGTGTTCGACATCGGCATGACATGGCACGAGGCCAAAGCATATTGCGAAAGCATAGGTGGGCATTTGGCGACCATCACATCGCAGGATGAACAGAATTGTATCGAGGCATTGCTTGAGGGTCACACCAAAAACATCTATTGGCTCGGAGCGACGGATGAAGCGCAAGAAGGACAATGGGAGTGGATCACCGGGGAGCCGTTTGAATATGCAAATTGGAATTATGAAGCTCCGAATAACTCTGGCGGAATCGAACATTACCTCCATATTTACAGAATTTCTTTTCTTGATAACTTGGCATATAAGTGGAATGACTTAGCAGCACGCATAAACGATGGAGGCTTTTGGTCGAATGAAAACTCCGGCTTTATCTGCGAATGGGAGCCAGGGACTCGCGGTAATATCGAAGCTATTTCGAGTGATGCAACGAATTTTAACGGCAACGCCTACAAGGTATATGATATGGGCATGACCTGGTATGAAGCGAAAGCATATTGCGAAAACTTGGGCGGACACTTAGCTACTATCACATCCCAGGCCGAACAAGATTTCATCGAAGGCTTAATTGAAAATCACGACAGAAACATCTATTGGCTTGGAGGAACAGATGAAGCGTATGAAGGTCAATGGGAATGGGTAACTGGTGAGCCTTTCGAGTATAAAAATTGGGACTATGGTGAACCCAATAATGTGAATGAAAACGAACATTATCTTCATATTTTCAGGATTCCCTGCCCATATCTGGATGGGATGAGTTTGGCCGGTAAGTGGAACGATTTGCAATATGACGCTTATCAATTATTAGAAGATGATTATTTCTATTCACTTGATACTGCTGGCTTCATCTGCGAGTGGAGTTCTATATCGAACGGAGGAGAACAATCATGAAAAAGCTACTTTCAATCACCCTCATCGCAACCCTGTTGCTCAGCCTCGTGGCCTGCGGCAAACCCTACACCCCCGCACCCAACCCACCTCTCGTCCTTGGCGAAAAATTCCTAACCGACTTGGATTACGAGGCTGCCGTTTTACAGTTCGACCAGGCTATACAGATCGATCCGAAGAATCCTCGTGGGTACTTCGGCAAGGCCGATGCTTTGCTGCATTTGGATCGTTTCACTGATGCCGCTGACGTCTTGGGCGCAGGCGCGAGGGCCGTCCCGAAGGACCAGCGAGAGCATCTGCAGGCCGCGCAGGCAGAGGTGGAAAAATCGCCCGAAGATGGCTATATCGGCCTATCTTCGGCCTATGAAAGTATGGGTTGGAGAGATATTGCGCTGTTGCTGCTCAAGCGTGTTGCGCAGGAGTTCCCCACGATGAAAAAGGTCTTGGACAAATGGATTCAATTGTCCGCAACTTTGGAAGACGCCGCTTATTTTGATGGTAGCGTATACCAGGTTTTCGACATCGGCATGACCTGGTATGAGGCGAAAGCCCATTGCGAGGGCTTGGGCGGGCATTTGGTCACCATCACATCCCAGGCAGAGCAGGAATTCATTGAAGGCTTGCTTCAGGGCCACGACAGAAACATTTATTGGCTTGGCGGCACAGACGCAGCCCAGAAGGGCCAGTGGGAATGGATTTCGGGCGAACTGTTTGAATACTCCAATTGGGATGATGGACAACCAGATAATTATGGTGGAATTGAGCATTATCTTCAAATTAACGGGTCGCTACATGACAGGGCAGGAAAATGGAACGATTTATCGCATAACGGCCAAAATGTTAATTTTAGCCATTCACTTGATACCATCGGTTTTATATGCGAGTGGGAAACAGGGTATCAGGGCAGCATAGAAACAATTCCAAGCAACGCGGCCCATTTCAATGGCAGCGCATATCAAGTATATAGCGCAAGCATGACTTGGTATGAAGCAAAGGCGTTTTGCGAGAGCATAGGCGGGCATCTGGCGACCATCACCTCCCAGGAGGAGCAGGAGTTTGTCGAGCAAATGGTTCTCCGCCATGGCGACCTTTCCATGTTCTGGATTGGCCTTTTCGATGAAGACTGGGAATGGAAATGGGTTACTGGCGAACCGCTCAGCTATACAAACTGGAGTCCCGGCGAACCAACCGGCGGGCAAACTGCGGGGCAGCCTTTTGGATTGATGTTCAATCAAACAGAATACTTCGAACTGGGGAAA
>JGI24702J35022_10001814_pt1 | contig 13146 bp, 12 predicted proteins | sample TergutTh196P4_FD_35022 | JGI IMG/M metagenome (IMG submission 35022)
AGCGGCAAAGAGCAAAAAATCCGCATCGAAGCCTCATCAGGTTTGAGTGATGATGAGATTAAAAGAATGAGAGCAGAAGCAGAAGCCAACGCCGAAGCCGANAAAAAAGCAAAAGAGGAGATTGACAAACTGAACCANGCCGACTCGTTGGTTTTCCAAACCGAAAAACAACTGAAAGAGTTTGGCGACAAAGTGCCTGCCGAAGACAAAACAAAAATTGAAGAAGCCGCTGCTAAACTGAAACAGGCTCACAGCGACAAAAATATCTCTGCCATTGATGCCGCTACTGCCGAACTGAACGCGGCATGGAACGAAGCCTCGCAAAAGATGTACGCACAAGGACAAGCGCAACAGCCCGGCGGTGGAGACCCCTTTGCCGGCGCAGGCGGAGACCCGTTTGCCAACACAGGTGCAGGCGCAGATATGGGTGGCAACACTTCCGAAAAACAAGGTACAACCAACGATGGCGTAACTGATGTGGACTTTGAAGAAGTGAAGTAAATTCAATTGAAAATTAAGAATTAAGAATTGAGAAAAAGCGGTAATTCAATGAGTTGCCGCTTTTTTGTTGGGAAAAAATTATTGTTATTTAGGGTTTCTGGTTGTTTTTTTATGTGTATTTACAGCATATTTGCGACACAACATAAATTACGCCAATATTGGGGTTCTCTTTTTTTATTATTTGTGTAATTTTGCCAAAAATTAAAAATATATGAATAAAGGGGAAATAAAACCAACAAATCAATTTATTTCAGATGTTCGGACAATTATTTCAACGGCTCGTATGGCTGCCGTGCGAAGTGTTGATTTTCAGCGTGTAATGATGTATTGGCAAATAGGTGAACGTATTGTAGTAGAAGAACAGCAAGGTAAAATTAGGGCAGAGTACGGAGCCCGTTTATTGCATAATTTAGCGGCAGAGTTAGAACCTGAATTTGGCAGTGGGTTTACTGTACGACAATTAGAACGAGCAAGACAATTTTATCGTACTTATCCAATTACGTCCGCACTGCGGTCGCAATTCAACTGGATGCAGTACCGCCTTCTGATACAGATAGATAGTAGCGATAAAAGGGAATATTACGAATTGGAAACCTTGCACAACTGTTGGACAGGACGAGAATTGGAACGACAAATAAACTCTGGACTTTATGAACGTTTACTGTTGAGTAACGATAAAAATGCGGTATTGGAAGTAGCGCGGCGTGAGCGAATACCTGAATCACCCATGGAAATAATGAAAGACCCTATGGTATTGGAATTTGTAGGATTGAAACGTGAAAGTGCTTACTATGAAAAAGATTTGGAAAATGCGCTGATTACTAACCTGCAAACCTTGTTTTGTTATCATTGATATTAAAACGCATAAAATTACACACAGCGACATAGGGCAGTTGCAGATGTATATAGGAAAGTGTGAATTTGTGTAAAGTGAGGCAAAATAGTTTTATTATCCTATTATTTTATTTAATATTTTTGCCGCATTTTATGTTATAGGAGTAAACACTTTAATATGAGTAATTTCCGAAAATCAATTATCTATATCTTGTGCACTGTTTTTTCTTGTGCTGCAATAGCGCAGAATAATAGGGCATTGGTAATAGGTATCGGAGATTATCCTATCGAAAGCGGGTGGAGAAAAATAAACGGAGATAAGGATATAGAAATAGTTTGTGCGTTCCTAAAAGAAAACGGATTTACACAAAACAGTATCGTTATTTTGAAAAATGCTGAGGCGACAAAAGCGAATATTGTAGAACAATTTAAATTATTAGCAACGAATGCCAAAACAGGAGACCGTGTTTATATTCACTTTTCCGGACACGGACAGCAGATTACCGACACAGACGGCGATGAAGATGACGGTTGGGATGAGGCGTGGATTCCATATAATGCACAAAAAAACTTTAAAAAAGGAATTTACGAAGGAGAAAACCACTTAATTGATGATGAAATTTGTTTATTACTACAAAATATCAGAAAAAAGATTGGCACCACAGGAGAGTTAATCGTTGTTGCCGATGCCTGTCACAGTGGCGACAGCACCCGCGATGAGGAAGAGGATGACGAAGACATTATCATTCGCGGAACATTAGACAGGTTCAATATCCCCGGTGAGTTTCCAAAGAAGAATGAAAATGAACAACCGCTTCAATGGATAGTGATTAGCGCATGTTTGGCGTATCAAAATAACTACGAATGTAAAGTGGATGGAAAAAACTATGGTTCGCTTTCCTATTCTTTGTATTCACTGCGTAATGAAATAGGAAATAATCCGTTGAATGTTGTTAAAAATATGATTTCGGGCACTATGAAAAACTTGGTAGCCATGCCACAAACCATTCAAATAGAAACGCAAAACAATCTAAATACAACAATCTTATTCGGGAAGTGATGACGGACAAACAATACATATCAGCCATCCATAATGGAGACCAAAGAGCATTTGCCAACTTGTACGAAATGCACAGAGGGCGTTTTTTTGGCTATATCCGTAAAATCTATAATAAAGATGATGATTATATTGCTGACCTTTATCAAGATTCTTGTGTAGTTTTTTGGCAGAATATTCAAAAGGGAAAAATTGCGCCAGAAACAATGACAAGTTCAATAGAAACTTACCTTATTGGTGTGGCAAAATATACTCTAATGGCAAGAGATAGACGATATAAAGAGATTTTGTCCGACTGCGAACTCTCAACTTTTGCACCGGTAATTGATGAAGAAGCATTACGCAACGAAATAGAACGTAGCGAGGTTGTACAATCCGTTGTAAATAAGATGGAAGAACCGTGCAGCACGCTGCTTGATAAATTCTATTGGGAAGAATTGAGTGGCGAAGAGATTGCTACTCAAATGAACTATAAAAATACCGATACGGTTAAAACACAAAAATATAAGTGTATGCAGAAACTTAAAATCGTGTTAACTTCAACACTTAAAAACCTTAACTTATTGTAAAGATGGAAACAGAACAACATATAGAAGAAATGCTCGTGGATGCTATCAAAGCAAAAAATGCCAAGAAAATTTTACAGCAACGCGAAACTTTTATTTTGGCACGGCAACGCAGAACAATTTTCTTCCGTTCTCTTTCCGGAATTGCTGCTGCTGCCTGCCTTTTATTTGGTATTATCCACTTTAAAGGAATTAGCGACTATAAATCTTATGGCTCACAATATTATGCAGCATTGACACTACCGGAACCAAGAGGCGAAAACGAGGCAGACTCATTGCTTATGGTTGCTTATGAACAAATTGGCAATGCTAAATATGAAATAGCACATAGAAATATTGATGCGGTAATTCTGCTATTGCAAAAAGAGCAATTTGACCATTCCACTGAAGAAGGGCAATATTTTCATCAATTGAATAAAGCCAAGTTAGATGATGCCGAATGGCTGAAAACAATTACCTACATGAAACAAGGAAAACGAAAAAAAGCAAAAGAGTTGCTTCAAAATATTGCTTCCGGTACCGGGATTTACCAAACCGAAGCAAAAAAAATATTACGATAAAATTTTAATTCATTGATTAAAAATGCTTTGGAAAAATCTGAAGCATTTTTTTGTTTTTGCAGGTTACCTTTTGCAATGATGTAACATTAATGGGCAAAAACAAACCAATTAATAAATTTAAAAGTTGCGCCCGCCACGTATAAGGGTTAAAAAAATGAAAAAAATGAACTCAAACTCAATGCAAATCAGAACCGGAAGAAAAATGTTATTACTTATGGTAGTATTATTTATGGCTTTAAATGTATGTAAAGCACAGTATTACAACACCACAACGACCTATAAAAACAGTTATGGGCAAACAACCGGAACGGCACAATCAAGTACGGATTACTATGGAAACAAAAACACCACTTATAAAGATGCTTACGGACAAACAACAGGAAAATCACAATCAAATACCGATTACTATGGTAATACCACCACTACCTATAAAGATGCTTACGGACAAACAACAGGAAAGGCTCAATCAAGCACTGATTATTACGGAAATACCACCACTACCTATAAAGATGCTTACGGACAAACAACAGGAAAGGCTCAATCAAGTACTGATTATTACGGAAATACCACCACTACCTATAAAGATGCTTATGGACAAACAACAGGAACAGCCACCACTACTACCGATTATTACGGAAACACCACCACTACCTATAAAGATGAGTATGGCAGAGTAACCGGAACAGCAAAAAAATACTAAGAAATAGAATTAACCCAAGTAAATAATCCTTTAAAAATAAATCAAATGAAAAAATTAACTCTTACAGTGGCAATCAGCATTTTCACCACTTTAATCTGCAATGCACAAAGAAGTCAAACAAACACAGCCGATTCAATGGTTCAAGGCTTAATGGGCGGCTTATTATTTACAATATTAGCATTAATAATATTCAAAGGCATCCCCGCATTATTTAAACTGTTTTCTAATAAAGAGGAAAAAGACAATCAAGAAAATAACTCCGAAGGAGTTGAAAGTGAATAACCCCGTGCAAGCCGAAAGGCGCAGCTCGGGGTAAAAGAATGCGCAAGGCTAACCGGAACTCCGTAGGAGTTCAACTATCAAAGGAAAATATAAAAAAGGTAATCCAATCGGGTTACTTTTTTCGTTTTTACGACATTAAGGGTTAAACTCAAACTTATAAAAACCAACACTATGGCTTACATTACCCTTTCAAATTCAAAAAAAATAGTGAAAGCGTTAAACGAAATCACCCTTGAGGAGATTGAAAGCACTATATATAAGAAAGATATTTACTTTTTTAGCAGAAAAGAAACAGCAAGATTAAAAGGAATTAGAGAGTTTTTGCGCGACCCGGAAAATTTTAAAGCACAATACTATAAACCTATTGAAGTAAGAGACAGTTTGAGATATGTTTATCCGGAAAGCCAACCGGCATATCATAAGAATAACAGTTGCGAAAGGCTACAATCTAACTTTATCAATTTTGAAATACCGATTGAAATAAGAGAAAGAGGAGCAGAAAGTGTGAAAGAATTTAGAAAGTGGTTTTTAGAAAATATCGATTTGCTCAAAACAGATGAGGTAGAATCATTTATTTTCAAAATGCAGGCTAAATTTTTAATTACAAAAGATATAAATCCCAACTCTATTGACTATTCAAACTCCGGTTCCGAAGAAATAATCAATTATACGGTACAGGATATTGAAAACCAAATTGATGATATTTTGCGGGCTGCCGGCAGATTTTTCTGCGACAACCCTGCTCTGCAAAATGTTATTAGGAGATTTCAAAAATTGACATTTCTTGCTTATGTACAAGGAAATATCTATACCAACGATTCCGGATTAAACGATGAGGAATTAAAAGATTTTCTACGAATGTACGATGCAAAATTTAAAAAACCGGTGAAAGAATTGCTGCTGCACTATTACAGGTTACTATTTAATCCCGACATGACATTTTCGGACACCTTGCTCGATAAAATGGGATTTCGACCTTGCGGGAGCTGCTGTGGGGATTTGAAATAATATAGTACTTTTGCGGCGGAATTAGAAACCAAAAACTTAATAACTTTTCACTATGTCCAAAACTCAAAAAACAGAACCCAAACAAATCCTTCAAGTAGAAACTGAAATAGTTGAATATAAAGAAAAGGTAACGGATTCTTTAGAAAAAGAAGTCGTTTCTTTTCTCAATGCAAATGGGGGTATTCTTTACATTGGCGTTAAAGATAATGGGGAGATAGTGGGCATAAAAAATGTTGATAAAACGCAGCTACAAATAAAAGACCGTTTAATTTTTGGTGTTTCTCCTGCCATTCTCTCGCTCATTTCAATAAATACAGAATTTATTGATGGAAAAACTGTTTTAAAAATTTCTATAAAAGAGGGCAGCGAGAAACCTTATTATATTAAAAGTAAAGGACTCTCAGAATCGGGAGCATTTATCAGAATCGGGAACTCCGCACAACCTATGACAAATACAATGATCTATTCTTTCCAAAATAAATCATTTCCTAAGTCATTGATAACGATAGAATCTCCGGAGCAAGAATTGACATTTGCAGACTTATTTATTCATTACCGCCGATTTAACAAACCACTCAACGATAACACTTTTTCAAAAACATTAAATTTTCTCACTAAAGATGGAAAATACAATTACTTGGCTTATTTAATGGCAGATAACAATCAGGTTTCTGTCCGTTTTGCACGTTTTAATGATGCCGGAGAAAGATTTGAATTAATTGAAAAGGGTATTGAATATGGAAATTGTTGCTTGATTACTGCCATTCAGCGAATTTTAGACAGGTTTGATGTAGAGAACATTACACTTTCAAAACTAACCGGTGCCGCGCACCGAATTGATAAACGTTTGGTTGACGAAAAATGCTTGCGCGAAGTGATCATCAATGCTTTTGCTCACAATGATTATTCTTATGGAATGTTGCCGATTTTTGAGGTTTTTCAAAATCGTTTTGCCATTCGTTCTTATGGTGGTTTAGTTCCTCAATTAACCATTCACGATTTTTTCCTTGGCGTTTCCGCATTAAGAAATTCCGAACTCATGCGAATCCTTAAAGATGTGGAATTAGTTGAAGCGCTTGGTTTTGGAATAAGAGGCATCCTTGAAATTTACGATAGAAATATTTTTGAATTTACCGATACTACGATGTATGTACAATTGCCTTTTGATAAGGATGTTGCGGGAAGCAAAGATGAAAGTAAGGGAATAAGTAGGGGAATAGGTAGGGGAAAAAGTAGGGGAAAAAGTAGGGAAAAGATTTTACAACTAATAACTGAAAACTCCAAAATTTCTGTTCCTGAAATTGCCGAAATAATAGGATTGAGTATTAAAGGTGTTGAAAAAAACATCTTAATACTAAAACGAGAAGGGGTACTTTCTCGTACTACAGATACTAAGAGTGGGGAATGGGTGGTGAAGGAGAGATAAATTTAGTAGTTAGTTCTAACTTTTTGAAATGTTAATTCAAAATAAATCGAATAATAAAAATAATTAAATGAAAACACTTATCCTTGAAACTGAATATTCAATTTTTCTTGCACCAAACTATATATCAGACAAACTTATTCTGAGCGATGATTGGCTTTGTATTTGCCTTTATTACGAGCAGATTACAGGTATAATTAAAGCAAATGATAATTTTAATCAGGAGTTAATAAAATTCTTTGATTATCCATTTACTGAATTCATTAAGTATAACTATTTAGATGGACGACCTTATAATACTGAAAATATAACTCTTAATGCAATTAGATATGCAAATGAAAATGGTTTTGATTTTTTGCCAAATCTTGATAGAATTGACAGAGAGAATTTTATTTTTTCTGTAAATAAGCATTTACCAGAAGCAATATCAACTTTGAAAAAATCATTTTTATCATTTGATTTAATAAGATATTTTGTTGTAAATAATATTCCAACAGTTGGTGGATGTATTAGCAAAGAGCTTGAAAATAAGCTAATTGAATTTAAGAAAAATGATTTTGGACGTGCATTTAACGAAGGAATTTCTAATACTATTGAAAAGTATTCCACATATTATTATGTTACACCTGCGCTTGAGCAACTGCTTAAAAATGAGTTTATCAGTATTCAACAAGAATTTCTTGGGAAACTTGATTTTGAAAAAATAAAGAGTTTTAAATTTTCATCGTTAATTGAAGATAGCGTTGGGACAGCTGTAGGATTAGTAATTCCATTTCTCCCTTTAGGAACATTAATTGAGCTATTCAACTACATTAAAACTCAAATTGAATTCAAACAAAATACAAGACTTCAATTTATTCTCTCAATTTATTATTTACAGAAAATTTTGCAAAAAGGTTTAGAATCGAATCCTTCTTGTACTCATTGCGTAATTTGTCAAACGACTTCTGCGGAAATAGCTAATATGAATGATGATGAAGTAGATGAGTTTATTTTTAAAAATACATTGACAATGTGCATGAAACATCTCACGGGTTATTTAACAGCAAGAAAATTTGGACAATTAACAGGCAAGGCATTATTATTTGCTTTAAAGACCCAAGACTAAAGATAAATCCGATACTCAGTGAAAAAAATAGTACTTTTCGTAATAATTTCGTTTTTAGCTCTTACCGCAAGTGCGCAAAGTGCCGAGCAAATCTTAAACAAAGTTGATAGTTTAAAAAATCAGAATAACTATACAGAAGCGATTGATTTTCTTAAGAAGAATATAGAATTATTTGAAAATGACACTATTTATCCCTCAATGAACAATGCTTTAGGGGACCTCTATTACGATTTAGAAGATTATAACCAAGTGGAAAAATATTTTTTGGAAGCTAAAGATATAGGGAAAAAAGTTTTTGGAAAAAAACATTTGGTTTACGCAATTGCTTTAAGCAATTTGGGAGTGTTAAATGATAATTTGGGTAATCATTCTACTGCCGAAAAATACTATTTAGAGGCATTACCCATAAGAAAGAAAGCATTGGGTATAAAACATCCAGAATATGCCACTTCTTTAAACATTTTGGGGAGTTTGTACTACAATATGGGTGATTTTTCAAAAGCTGAAAAATATTATTTAGAAGTACTATCAATAAGAGAAAAAACATTGGGCAAAGAACACCCTGATTATATTACTTCTTTATACAATCTGGGATGGTTATATGACAATATGAGAGAATATTACTATAATACAGAGCAATACTCTGTACTGATACCATTCTTACTGAAAAATCTTTTTTTCAGGGAAGCACATTTTGGCGAAAAATCAAGTGAATATTTTTTTGGACTATGGCATCTTGCCGCTGCTCATTATATTAAGGGTGAACATTATGCTGCGCAATTAACTGCTTCTAAATTATTGTCTTATGATCTCAAATTAGAACCGGAGTTAAAAGCCAAAATAGACACCCTTTTGTTAAGTAGTTATCAAGTTACCGGAGATTACCTAAAGTCAATCGAATTATGCCATCAAATATTAGCAGAAGGTGGATTGTCTCTTCAACGTGAAGAAGAAATTATTCAAAGTTTGATAAGTTCTTACAATTCAATTGATGATATAGAAAATTTTACTATTTGGAATGAGAGACTTGCGGCATTGACAGGTATTACTATTGATTTTTTAGACAATGAAGCACTTCGTTATTCGAGCATTAAGGATTTTGCGATGCTATTGAGTACTCGAAGAAAATCATTAAATTTAAGAGAAGAAAAATTCGGATTTGAATCAATAGAATATGCAATAGGACTAATAGATTATGCAGGTGCTATGGCAATTTTTGTGCCGCATCTTTATGACAGCGCAACCATTTCGCTTTATACAACAGTAGGTATTAATATTTTACGTGGTCATAATTCTGAAAATCTTCGCTTAATGTTAGGTACTGCTGCTGATAATTATACAGCAATAGGAAGATATGAAGAAGCAGAATCGCTTTTATGGGAAAGGATTGACATCAAATTATCCCAAGGTGATACAAGTAGTTGCTTATGGGATTATCATTACTTAGCTTATATTAAAAGATTACAAAAAGATTATGAAACAAGTTCCAATCTGTATATCAATGTGATAAACTTTATTTATGAAAACAATTTACAATTAGAAGAAAAAACTCTGTTTATTGATTGTATGATCGGATTAGCAAAAACTCAAGAAGAGTTACATAATTATGAAATAAGTGAAGAAATTTTATTACAAGCCTTGTATGAACTTCAAGAAAATTATAATGGAGTAAAAAGTTTTAGATTAGAGAGCGTTTTGCTCCAGCTGTCAAGCATTTATAACAAAACTAAACAGTATGATAAACAACTTGAAGTATTAGAAAAATCGTTAGAATATTACAGTAATAGCATCTTAAGCAAATGGTTCTTTTTGAGTGAAGCCCAACGGGAAGTTTATTGGGACGAGAGTAATAGATGGTTTAATTCTGCCCCTGCGATATATTGGATTCAAAATCCAAGTGCAGATATGGCAAATCTGTTTTCGATGATTTTATTTAAGAAAGGATTACTATTAAATTCCAATATCGGAATATCAAAACTTATTTACGAGAGCGAAGATAAAACATTGATTGATAAATACAAAACCTTGCAATCAATAAAAAATCTATCCGAATTTCAATGGTCTGATTCTTTATGGATTTTATCAGAGAAAATTGAACGAGAATTGATTAGAGATAGTAAAGTCTTCGGTGATTTCACAAACAACCTTAAATTCAATTGGCAAGATGTACAAAATAGCCTGTCTAAAAATGATATTGCTATAGAATTTATTGATTTCTTCATTCCGGAACAAGATAGTTTAATCTACGCCGCCCTCATCCTACGCAAAGATTGGAATGCCCCGAAAATGGTTACTCTGTTTGAGAAAAGAGAATTAGACAAATTGCTGGCTGCCGGTAACTCGGAAGCGGAACGTGCAGAGAAAAGATACAGCGGCTATGTGGGCAAACAAATTGCAAAACTTGTTTGGCAACCATTGGCAGAATTTATCAACGAGGGCGATAATGTTTACTTTTCGCCCAGCGGAGTATTGCATCATATAGCCATAGAGTATTTGCCATCAGGCGACAACCGACTAATGAATGAAATGTATAATTTGTACCGCCTTTCATCTACAAAACAACTCTGTTACAGCAACCCCGCACAAAAATACAACAAGGCAACACTTTACGGCGGACTTATTTACGATTTGACAGACACTACCATGATTGCCGAAAGCAAAATGTATGCACAAACCCACGACAAGTACGCTATGCGCGGCTTTGAAATTGACACCGTAAATCGTGCCGGTTGGAAAATGTTACATGGCACTAAAACAGAAGTGAATAATATTTCTAAAATCCTTACAAACAACAACATCAATAATATAGTATTTCAGGAAGAAAAAGGTAATGAAGAGTCATTCCGTGCTTTGTCGGGACAAAAAAATAACATCCTACACATCGCTACACACGGTTTTTTCTACTCATCGGAAGATGCACAAAAGAAGAAATACTTTGGTATGCAAAACGATAACAAGCCGGTAATTGACAATTCTATGCGCCGCTCCGGTTTGATTCTTTCCGGCGGAAACGCAGCGTGGCGCGGCGAACCGGTGCCGGAAGGGATTGAAGATGGCGTACTCACCGCCCAAGAAATCATGTCGCTCGATTTGCGCGGTGCCGATTTGGTAGTGCTTTCCGCCTGCGAAACCGGTTTGGGCGATGTTACCGGCGAGGGCGTTTTCGGACTGCAACGCGCTTTCAAAATGGCAGGCGCACAAACGCTCATCATGAGCCTTTGGAAAGTAAGCGATGCCGCCACCGAACTGATGATGAGCACATTTTACGAAAATCTACTTTCCGGAAAAACGAAAAGAGAATCGTTTTTTGTGGCACAAGCAACTGTTAAGGCAAAATATACTGAGCCTTATTATTGGGCAGCGTTTATTATGCTTGATTAACAAGCGTTTATAAAAATAATTAAAAAAGGTAATCCTGTCGGGTTACCTTTTTTATTTTTGGGACATTAATGGGTAAAATTCAAATAATTACAAACCTTTAAAAATTAGTTTTATGAAAAAAATGATTCTAACAGTGGTAATGTGCATTTTCGCCACTATAATATGCAATGCGCAGTCAATTAGTGCCAGCAAGATTATGAAATATCTTGACAATCAAAAACAAACAGAAATCTCAAAAGAATTACTGGGTATGGGATTTGTGTATGACGGAAAAGAAACAAATAATAATATGACAATGTATGCTTATAGCAAAAAAGCGACTTCCGGTTTAGAAAAATTGACGATTGGCTATAATGATGAATTATTTATTGTTCATTACAAACCTGCAACCAACGAGATTTATTCTGCTATGAAAGAAAAAATGCTCACAAAGCGATTTTGGTTATTCTTATTCTTACAAAACTACAAAATACTATGAAAATGGCAATATGAGAATAGGGGTAAATGAAACGAGTAAGTCAATATCATTCTTCGTTAAAAAAACAGTAAAATAGAGATGAAAAAACTTTTTGCCTTAGCCATTCTTATTCTGCTTTTTACGTCATGCAACAATCGTTTTAAGCCTAATGAAATTCCGGAAAACAAACAAATTACTGACTCTCTTTTGCTTGTCAATCAATACTACGACTCACTTTTAAACATTGTTATTGATAATTTTTACAAATACAGATGTGAAGACAGCTTATTTGTAGGCGGAATTAATCCTTATGATGTTTTTCCTAATGATACTTTATTTATTTTCAACTTTGAAAAAGGAACCATAAAACGTGTAAGAATTTCTGACCCTTTATATGATTTTGACATTGAAGACCTTCCGGAAGATGCAACCGAATACGACAAATTTTTAGTAAAATACGTTAAAAATTTTGGCTATATCAATTATATTAAAGGATTTCCAACCGATAACGAAATTATAGGCGATTTTAACGGTGATGGCAAAATTGATTCTTTAAAATTGCATGATTGGATTATAGATGGTGATTTTGGCTTTGTAAGTGATGTAATCTTTTCTTTTTCAGATAAAAAAATACCAAAACTAAAAATTGGCAGCAATTTGGATTACACAATAAAAAACGAGGGCGACCTTGATGGTGATGGTGCCGATGAAATAGGTTTTCTTTATGGATGGGGCACGAGTGTTTGTAGGGTTTATAGAGTTTATACTTTAAAAAATAATAGGTGGAAAATAATGGCAGAAATTGAATCAAAGATGAATATGCGAAAAACCGGTATTTTGCCAATAGAAAAAGACCCCGACCAAGTGGATGTACTTCTAATTCGTGAATCAGGATTTTATGAATGTTGCCAATGGGCTTCTTATGTAATTGAAAGAAAAGTAAATGTAAAAGATATTGTGCTTCAAAAAATTGATGGAAGAATTGCCCAATAAAATTACCACCGTTTTGGGCATCGTTGCCGATGTAAATCTGCACGAAAATCCGCAAGGCGATTATATCGAAATTGTTGTAGAGCCACAACCCAATCCGGTAAACTACAAAGGCGAGTATCATTACCGTAGCGGCAGCACCAAACAAGAATTGAAAGGTGCCGCGTTGTATAAATTTTTGTTACAAAAGCAAGGCAAACACTGGGATAGCGTAGCCGTTCCAAAAGCAAGCATTGAAGACTTGAAAAAAGAAACCTTTGATTTCTTCCGCAAAAAAGG
>JGI24702J35022_10001815_pt1 | contig 13143 bp, 10 predicted proteins | sample TergutTh196P4_FD_35022 | JGI IMG/M metagenome (IMG submission 35022)
CGTCAATGAACATGGCTTTGACAATCAGCAGGTAGTAATAGAGCGCAATGACCGTGTTGAACAATGCGATGAACACTAACAGGTATTCACCTTCGCGGGCGGCGGCTGCAAAAATGAAGAACTTGCTGAAAAAGCCTGCAAACGGGGGTATTCCGGCTAACGAGAACACCGCAAGCATCATCACAAAAGCGAGTTTGGGATTGGTACGGTACAAACCCTTGTAGGCTGCTATATCCGTATGTTCCGAAGCGCCTTCCACCGCCGAAATCACGCCGAAAGCGGCTAAATTTGAGAACAGGTACACCAATACGAAGTACACGGTGGCGGTCATTCCTTCGGCAGCGCCGCCCATCACGCCCAAGAGAATATAACCGGCTTGCGATATGGACGAGAACGCGAAAAATCGTTTGATGTCCTTTTGTCTGATGGCAAACAGGTTACCAATGACAATCGTGAGTACCGACAATCCCCAAAGAAGGTGATGCCACACAACAGCAATATTGCCAAAAACCTGCCAGAGCGAGAATACCAGCGCAAAAACGGCTGCTCCTTTCGATACCACCGACAAATAGGCGGTAACCGGCGTAGGCGCTCCTTCGTACACGTCGGCAGTCCACAAGTGGAATGGTACGATGGATATTTTGAACGCCAGCCCGGCAAAGAAGAAAACAAAACCGAGGATAATCAGCGGGTCATAGCCGATGAGCGCCTGCATATCGGCGAAATACATGGTTCCGGTGGCGCCGTACAGGTACGACAACCCGAACATCATGATACCCGACGACAGCGCAGTCATCAGGATGTACTTGGCGCCGGCTTCGGCTGACTTTTCGCGATATTTCTCGAAAGCCGCCAAACAAGCCAACGGCAGCGACGCCGTTTCGATACCGATGTACAGCATCATGAAGTTGCCCGCCGAAACCATCAGGTACATGCCCAGCANGGTAGCCAACGTGATGACGTAGAANTCGCCCTGCTTGAAACTCCCGCGCANCCATTTGTANGACTGCATGAAAACGAGCAGTGTGCCCATATTCAGGATGTTTTTCATCAGGATGGTCATGGGCGTATTCACGTAAATACCTCCAAAGGCAGTGGCAGCATCAGCAGGCATAAATCCCGACAGGGTATGCAGCCCGAACAGCACGCACGCTATTAAATAAAGTTGCTCCCTGGCGCGTACCGATGCAAATATATCGTACACCAACAGGAACAGAAACACAGCCATCAAGCCAATTTCCTGACGCAACACTAAAAATTCACTGAAATCTATCATATTCTATTCGGTTTATTCATTATTTTTATTTAACTCCCGCTCTATTTCCTCAATGGAAGGCAGCGACGATTTGAAGTTTTCCGGTAACAACTTTGAAAGCGTGTATTCCGAAATGCCAATCGGCTGACTGCTGCTTTCCAATGAATATTGAGCGTCAATATTATTTTTCTTTTTAACAATAAGCATCCCGATGGTGGGATTATCTATATCTTTCTTTAACTGATGATTAACGGCAGTTACATAATATCCGAGTTTGCCTGTATGTTCAGGTTCAAATTCTTTGACTTTTAACTCTATAACCACATAGCAACGTAATTCCAAATGGTAAAACAACAAATCAATATTTCGTTCTCTACCCCCCACTTGAATTGGGTACTGTCTTCCGACATACGCAAAACCTTGTCCGAGTTCCATTAAAAACTTGGTAATATTCGACACCAGAGCATCTTCTAATTCTTTTTCCTTATAATTTTCGGTCAATCCTATCAGGTCGAAATTATAAGGGTCTTTTAGTATTTCTTTTGCCAAATCGCTCTGAACTTCAGGCAATAAACGGTCGAAGTTAGTGATGGCTTTTCCTTGACTGTGATATAAACCTGCTTCAATGAAATTCATCAGTACAGCCCGGCTCCATCCGTTTTTGATGGTCTTTTGGACGTAAAAGAGGGCTTCGTGCACGGATTTGCATTTGTCAATGATGTACCTTTGATGTCCCCAAGGAATTAAAAATAATATATCGTTTCTAAATTCGTCCACAACTTGTGGACGAATTGTATTTTCTTTATTTTCAGACAATTGTATTTCCCCCACAATTTGGGGCAAATTTTTGTTCTCTAATTTACCCACAACTTGGGGGTGAAATATATTGTTCTGTATTTCAGAAATTTGTAATTCACCCACAACTTGGGGGTGAAATTCGTCACCAAGTTGTTGACGAATTAGTTTGTCTTGCGAATACAACTGATAAAATCGTTTACAATAATTCAGGTTGGTAGATGAAAAACCTTTCATATCAGGAAATTCGGACTTCAATTCTTTACTTAACTGTTCAAAAAATCCGCTGCCCCACACAGCATCCATTTGGCGGACAACTATATCATGTCCCAAATCCCAATACAAGCGCAACAATTCATCATTTACTTTTATTGCTGCTTTCATCTGACTTTGACGGATGCGGGCTTTCAAGTCCACAAGCCACTGCTTAAAATCCGGGTCTTTTATACTCATTGTTTTCTATTTTACATCAGTCTTGAAATAATCGGTTCCAAACTGTGCCGAATCACCTCCGCCACGCCCGACGGGAACATCCCCAATGCGGCGATGAACACGATTAACCCTACGGCAGAAATTTTTTCATACCATGTAGCGTCGGTCAGGTGTAAGTGGTGCGGGTCCTGTACGGGTCCGTACAGTGTTTTTGCCACTGTGCGCAGAATGTATACCGCCGTGATGACGATGGAGCAAGTCGCAACGATGGTCAGCACCCGACGGAACGTGTCGGCATGTTCGAACGAGCCGACGAAAACCGTCATTTCGGCTACGAAACCACTTAATCCGGGCAGTCCCAGCGAAGCCAAACCCGCAATCACATAACACACCGAAGCAAAAGGCATTACTTTCATCAATCCGCCCATTTCGCGGATGTCGCGCGTGTGCGTTCGTCCATAAATCAAGCCTATCAGGGCGAAGAAAAGAGCGGTCATCAGTCCGTGCGAGAGCATTTGTAGCACTGCACCCGTCATGGCTGTGCGGTTGAGCATCAGGATGGCGAAAAGCACTAATCCGCAGTGGCTCACCGACGAATAGGCGTTGATGTATTTCAAATCCGTTTGCACCACCGCGCCAAATGCGCCGTACACCACGCTGATAGCCGTCAGAATGAGGAAAATCCACGACAATTCGTTGGCTGCTTCGGGCATCAGGTTGATGGCTACGCGGAAACATCCGTATCCGCCAAGTTTCATCAATACGCCCGCATGAAGCATCGAAACGGCGGTGGGCGCCGAAGCATGACCGTCGGGCGACCATGTGTGGAAGGGAAACAATGCTCCAAGCACTCCGAAACCGACGAATGTGGCAGGGAAAATCCAGTATTGGTGCATCATCGGGATTGTTTTCTTTGCCAACTCCAACAGATTCAGGCTTGTGTGTCCCGTAGTGAAGTAGATGCCAAGGATGCCCACCAACAGGAAGGCTGAACCCGCCATCAACATCAGGGTAAGTTTCATGGCTGAATATTCCTTGCGTCCCGTTCCCCACACGCCAATCAGCAGAAACATCGGTATCAGCGCCACTTCGTAGAACAGGAACATGGTGAAAAGGTCGATGGAAACGAAAAAGCCGAATACGCCTGTAGACAGCAGGCAGAACCACATAAAGAAATCGCGCGGCATGTTCCACGACGAAAAAACGCCCGTGAACACAATGATGGACGAGAGTACAATCATCGCCACCGAAATGCCGTCGACGCCCACCGTGTAGTGGATGTTGAGCGACGGATACCAAACCGTATCTGCCACAAACAGCATTTCGTCAACCGATACAGCCCGCTGCTGCAGAAAGAGAACCGTCAGCACAGCCGCAGCCGCCACCAACGCCGATGCGCCCGTAACCATCACGGCGCGTACCGAACCGACGTTGCGGCAAACAAAGAGCAGCAACAACATTGCTACGGGGATGAGTACAAAAAGTGAGAGAAAATTCATATCGATTATGGTTTATTTTTGATGATGTTCAATTCTTTATAACATTTATTAGGACATTATTATCAGGACATTATATTAGCATTAACTTCGGATAAAATTATTCGATATCCACCCGTTTTAAGCGCTCCTGCATATTCTATTAAGTACTGTTTTTTCAAACGATTTAGATATCTTTCGATTGTTCGTTTGGACTTTTGGGTTAATCTGCAAATTTCGTCAACCTTTATTCCGTCACTGTCACGTATTATTTGTAAAATTTGTTTTTCCAACTCTTCATTGCTGCCTTTTTTATTTATACCGCCATTATCATTTATACCGCCATTTCCATTTATACCGCCATTTTTCTTTATACCGCCATTTTTATCTTTACTTTTTTCCAAATTTAATACTCCGAAAATATTTATTCTATATCCACCTGTTTTAAGCGTTCCGACATATTCTATTAAACGCCTTTTTTTCAATTGGTTTAGATATCTTTCGATGGTTCGTTTGGGCTTTTGGGTTAATCCGCAAATTTCTTCAATCCTTATTTTTTCATTATCATGTATCATTTGTAAGATTTGTCTTTCCAAATTTATATCGTCATTTATACCGCTACCATCACCGCCACCATCACCGCCACTTTTTTTGTCATAATCATTTGATTTACAGTCTATATTTCTTTTTATACCGCCATTTATACCGCCATCATCACCGCCACTATCACCGCCACTTTTTTTGTCGTAATCATTTGATTTACAGTCTGAATTTCTTTTTATACCGCCATTTATACCGCCATCATCANCNTCACTATTTATACCGTCACTATTTATACCGCCACTTTCTTCATTTATGCCACCTTCATTTTCCCAAATCGTTACCCCGAAAACGCCGAAAGTATTGATGTCGAATTCTGCCGGATGATTACCGTTTTCTTCAAGTTCTATTTGTGCGGTAGCGATGCCTCGATTGAAACGGTTGACGAAACCCATTACCCGCATGGCTTCCGACAGTATCAGGTTACGATAATCGCTTACATTGGGGAAGTTTTCGGGACGGGCATTACCGTACAAGCCGCCGGGATTGATAATTTCAATGCGGTCGGCGTACTGGTAGAACTTGATTGGAGCGGTTATTTCGTAACTTCGGTGCATGAGCGCATTCATCAGAAATTCACGGATAGCCCATTGCGGGTAATTGTATACCAACTTCTCGCGAAGCGCCGATACCGGAACCGGTCTTTTTACCACGATATTGTTTCGTACAAATCTGTCCAGATCGTCGACAACAGAAATCAGGTCGCCCAAAAACTGGTTTTCAGCCAGTATGCGACTGCTGACTTTCGTGCCTTCGAATTTGACGTACTGGACATAAGCCATCGGAAAATAATAACGGACATTTTTCCCGAAAGTCAGAATTCCGGCAACGGTAGGGCAATCCGAACGCATATCGTAGAAACGTAGCGAGGCTAATTGCAATTTTACATCACGGTCGTCATTCTGTATCGTATTCTGGTCAACGGCTTTCGGAAGGTAATCGAGTTTGAAACGAACTATGTTCAGGTCGTCGATGGTCGTTTGCGCCATCGGGTACTCGTCGAAAGTGGTGATGTTCGAAGTACGCTTCTCTATCAGCATTCGTTCTTCCATTTCGTTGGCAATTGCCCTGCGTGGTCCTATCCGAAGCCAAATAGTCCCTTTGTAGCGTACCGGCGGGAAATTTGCGGGTTTTACTTCCACAACGATGATGTCGCCACGGTCGAACGTATACTTATGCACTGTCATAGCCGGTTGCGGCAATACATTCCCTTCCGAACGGATGGATGAAATATTGCGCAACATCTCGTCGGTCGCTTTCAGTCCTGACAGTTCGCCGGTTTTGTCGTTCACGCCAATCAGCAGATATCCGGGCTTTTTGCGGTCGGAAATATCATTGGAAAAAGCACAGACAGCCTCGCCGAACTTGTCCATACTATTCGTAGAGACTGTCCGTTCCACATGGTCGCTTTCCATATCGACCATCAACTCTTGTATTTCTTCCTTCGACAACATCATATTAAGATTCAAAGATTCCTAATTCAAAGATTCAAAAATTATTGAATCATTGAATTTTGGAATCAGAAATTTTATAAAAATAACGCCCATATCGCAATCAAAATCGTTCCAACCACAAATATCCACGCATAAAACTGTATCTTACCACTTTGAATTATCCTGACGGACGACGCCAATTTTTGGGTTGTCCAGCCGATTCCATCCATTGTGCCATCAACAATATGCCTGTCGAACCAGGCGACAGGCGTGGATATGTATTTGAAAATAACACTTCGGGTGAGGTACATCCAAACTTCGTCTATATAAAACTTATGCAGCGCCGCCCGATAGAAACCACCCATCGAAGCGGCAATTTTTGCGGGCTTTTCGTCGCCTTTCATGTACAGTTTGGTTGCCACGAAGATGCCGACAAGGGCAACCGCAATTCCCGCAAAGGCTACCGCTACGTCGATGTGCGTTGCGAAAGGCGTATTGTCGGCGCTGACCAACGATGAAAACGGTACGAAACCCGTGATACACGTGCACACTGCAAGGAATATCAGCGGATAGGACATGATGGCAGGCGATTCATGCGGCAAATGGTGGCTATCGTAGGTTTTTTCCTTGCCCCAGAAAATATTGAAATAGAGGCGAAACATGTAGAAAGCGGTCAATCCTGCCACCATCCACAGGGTGAAAAACAATATCTTGTCGTGATGAAATGCGGCAGCCAGAATTTCATCCTTGCTGAAGAATCCCGAAAATGGCGGAATTCCCGCAATAGCCAGACAGGCAATCAGAAAAGTGAGGTGCGTTATGGGCATGTATTTGCGCAAGCCGCCCATGTCGCCCATTTCGTTGCTGTGGACGGCATGAATCACCGAGCCTGCGCCGAGAAAAAGCAACGCTTTGAAGAATGCGTGTGTGAACAGGTGGAACATCGACGACATGTAACCCAATCCGTCGTGTCCGCCGAAACCCGAAACGCCCAGTGCAACCATCATATAAGCGATTTGCGAAATGGTGGAAAATGCCAGCACACGTTTAATATCCGTTTGCGTGATGGCGATGACGGCGGCAAACAATGCAGTGAACGCTCCAACATAGCCAATCATCGACAAAACATCGGGAGCTGCGAAAAAATAAACGGGAAACAGACGCGCCACCAGGAAAACGCCTGCTACCACCATCGTTGCAGCATGTATCAACGCCGACACGGGCGTGGGACCTTCCATCGCGTCGGGCAGCCAGAGATGCAGCGGAAACATGGCTGATTTACCCGCTCCGCCCATGAAAATCAAAACCATCGCCCACGATGCAGCAGACAAACCCATGAACGATATCCCCGCCGTCGATTGTACCACTATTGATGCATTGCCGGAGGTGAGCGTTTGAAAATCGAACGTTCCCGTGAAGTACGACAACAGCAGTATCCCGACAAGGAAACCCAAATCGGCAAAACGAGTAACGATGAACGCTTTCTTGGATGCAGCCACTGCCGAAGGTTTGGTGTAATAGAACCCAATGAGCAGATAAGACGACACGCCGACCAATTCCCAAAAAATGTACATCTGAAAAATATTGGTAGCCACAACCAATCCCAGCATCGAGAAACTAAACAGCGACAAAAAGGCGAAATAGCGTTGAAAACCGCTCTCGCCGTGCATATAGCCCAAACTGTAAATGTGCACCATCAACGATACGGTGGTAATCACCACAAGCATCATCACCGAAATGGGGTCGAGCAACACGCCGAGGTCGATGTGCAGTTTGTCGGAAAAGCGCAGCCATTCTACCGAGAAGGGAATAATTTCTCGGAAAATGCCGTCGACTTTTCCTTCTACGAAAAAGTAACGAAACGCTGTCATGTACGACAGCACGGTAGATACAGTCATCCCCAGCGTTCCTGTGACGCCCGCCGCGCGATGGCTCATTTTGACACCTCCAAGCCCCAGCACAAAGAATAAAAACAGGGGAACGAGTATGATGAACAAGGTCATAATGGTTTATGGTTTATGGTTTATCCTTTGAGTTTGTCGATATGCCGCACGTCAATATTTTGCATATTGCGGTAGATGTTGATAATGATGGCAATAGCCACCGCCGTTTCGGCTGCCGAGATGGCGATGCCGAACAGACTGAAAAACATACCTTCCAGATGTTCAGGATAGAGATAACGGTTGAACACGCTGAAATTTATTTCGACCGAATTAAGTATCAATTCGATGGAAATCAGAACAGTAATCAGATTTTTCCGTGCAATGAATCCGTAGATTCCTGCAAAAAACATGATGCTGCTCACCACTAAATATTGTTCCATTGGTATTGTCATACAATTTCTAATTTAAAGATTCAAAGATTTTTTGAATTATGGAATTTTTGAATCATGGAATTTTTGAATTAACGTTTCTTTGCAATGATTATTCCGCCGATGATGGCTGCCAACAACAAAACGCTCAATACCTCGAACGGCAACAGATATTGGTATTTTTCCGTTCCCATCAAGGCTTGTCCTATCACTTTCATGTTGATTTCGTGGTCGCCTGTCAGGGTAGGATTTGGTGCGGCATATAGGAAAACATGTTTTACGAGCACAACCATCACAACGGCAAATCCACCCACAGCTGCCAAAAGACCTATTGCTACCTTACCCTTATCCTCCGGCTCGGTGTGGTCGCCTTTAGGACTTGTGAGCAGAATGGCAAAAATGAACAGGATGAGTATCCCGCCCGCATACACCGCCAATTGTACCGCAGCAAGAAAATGATAATTTAGTAAAAGATACAGACCTGCCATACCCATCATCACAAACAACAGGAAAGTGGCTGCCCGAAGCATACGCTTGGAAGTAACGGAAAGTATCGAGGATACGATGATGATGGCGGCGAGAATATAAAAAAGACTATGATTTATTTGATTCATTTGATTTTTTGATTTGGTTTTAATATTTGGGGTTAATCTTTTGGGGTTAATCTTTTAAAATTCAATTTCTGACTATTTGTATCACAAAATCACAGCAATCACAATAATCAACAATAATCATAGTTTAGACATGTTGAGTTGTTTCACTAATTTACTTCGCGTAAACACAGTATGTTCAAAATTGGTCGTCCACGCAATCGCGCCCTGCGGGCAGGATTCGGTGCATAAGGCACAAAACGTGCAACTGCCAAGGTCGTAGAGATACTTGTCGAGTACCCGTTTTTCCTTGCCGGTAGTTTCGTCAGGTTCTTTCCTGATGATGACCTGTATCGTTCCATTCGGACAATTCATCGCACAGATACCGCAAGCGTTACACAGATGCTCGTTCTTTTCGTTGTACCGTATCGTCAGCGAGCCTCTGAANCGTTCGGGATACTCTTTCTTTCCCCTGTTTTCGGGATATTTCTCGGTTACTTTCGGNCGGCACATGTTGAGCATCGAAATATACATCCCTTGCATCAAGCGATATATAGCCAGAAAAATATTTTTAACGTAATCTATCATGATTCAACAATTCAACAATTCAACAATTCAAAGATTATTCCATTATTCCAATCATTGAATTTTGGAACGGCAAAGCCCTCGACGAAGTCAATCAGGAATTTTGGAATTACAAAATTACACATATCGCCATGAATAAAATATTAAGCAAACAAATCGGCATCAGTACTTTCCATTCGAGTTTCAACAGTTGGTCGATGCGTAAACGGGGAAACGACCAGCGCACCCACAGCGCAAAGAAAATACAAAGTCCCGTTTTTCCCAGAAACCATACTGCCGAAGGAATATAATCCATCACCTGATTGAAGCCTTCCCATCCGGGGATGTGCAACGGCATCCAACCGCCAAGGAACATGGTGGAAGCGATAGCCGCGATGATGAACATGTTCATGTACTCGGCTAAATAGAAAAAACCGAATTGAATACCCGAATATTCGGTGTGGTATCCGGCGGTGAGTTCGCTTTCGGCTTCGGGAAGGTCGAACGGTCCGCGGTTGGTTTCGGCATGTCCCGCAATCAGATAGATGAGGAAGGCAATGACGGCAGGCACATGTCCCTTGAAGATGAACCACATTTCGGCTTGCTGCTCTACGATTTCCGAAATTTGCATGGTTCCCGCAAGGATGACGATGGTCAGTAGCGACAGTCCGCACGACAGTTCGTAACTGATAAGTTGCGCGCCGCTTCGCATGGCGCCAATCATCGTGTATTTGCTGTTGCTCGCCCATCCCGCAAGCAAAATGCCCACCACGCCAAGCGACGACACGGCAAGCAAATAAAACACGCCGATATTAAAATCAATAACGTGCATACCTTTCGCAAACGGCAACGCTCCAAACGTACAAACCGAAGCAACGATAACGATGAACGAAGCCAAACGGAAAAGAAACTTATCTGCCCGGGTGATTTGAATCAATTCCTTGAGCAAAATCTTAATCATATCAGCGCCCGTCTGAAATAATCCCCACGGACCTACGCGGTTGGGTCCGAGACGGCACTGAAACCATGCGCACACTTTTCGTTCCACATATATCAGAAAGAGCGCCAGCAGCGCATACGACAACAAGATGGCAATGCCGATGAGGACAAACTCAACGAACAACGCCCAACCGTCTGACATGCAATTGTGAAGCACACCATCTATCCAACGCATAATGTCTATACTATGATTTATTTGATTCATTTGATTTATTTGATTCGATTGGCATTTTTGATTCCATTGGTTTATACTTTTTATTGGTCAATCTTTTGAAATTCAGGCTTGTTTCTCCAAAATTGATGAGCAATCCTATTTCCAAATTATAGGCTTCCAAATAGTTGATGGCTTGGGCAAAATGTACGTCTTCCAATTTTGTCGTCGCCTTTAATTCCACGGATATTACATCTTCCACAAGAAAATCAACCCGCCGCGTTCCGATTCTTATTTTTCTGTAAAAGATTGGCATTTCAAATTCCCTGTGAAAACGAATACCCGCCAAATGCATTTCTATTTCCAATGCCCGTTGGTAAATAACTTCCTGAAAACCGTTCCCCAATGTACTATGTACGGTCATCGCACATTTTATTATCGTTGAAGTCAATTCCGAATATTTATATTGTTCCTTTATCATGGAATGATTAATTTGATTTGTTTGATTTATCTGATTTACATTGTATTATTTTTTATTGGTCATTCTTTAAAATTCAAAATCACAGTAATCACAAGAATCACAAAAATCATAGTTTGGACATTTACCTATCAATACACGGTATCACATAATCCAACGACGCCCCCAGCATAATCAAATCCGCCACTTTCGAACGGGTAGCAATGGCTTTGAGCGCGTTTACCAGCACTAACGACGGCGAACGGAACTTCACGCGGTAAGGCGTTTTATCGCCTTTGGAGGTAATGTGCACGCAGAACTGTCCCCGCGCATTTTCCACCCGTTGAAAGAACTCGCCTTCGGGCAAACGTATCACCGCCTTGGTTTTGGCGGCATACGGACCTTCGGGAATATTGTCAATCAACTGCTCGATGATGCGGAGCGACTGCTCGATTTCGTCCAGGCGNATGACATAACGGTCGAACGTCATGCCGTCCGGTCGNAGCACTTCGTCGAANTCTGCNTTCGCNTAAGCNGCATACGGAGCGATTTTGCGTATATCNTTGTGCCANCCCGAAGCGCGNCCCGACGGNCCTGTGGCTCCNAGCGAGATGGCTTTTTCCATCGTCAGCCTGCCGATGCCTTCCATGCGTCCGCGGGCGATGGGGTTTCCGGTGAACAGCAAGTGATGTTCCTTCAGCATCTTGCGAATGTACGGAATCAATTCCTTAACGCGCCGCTGAAAATTCGGATGGATATCCTTCATCACGCCGCCGATGACGTTATAATTTGCCATCAAACGTCCGCCTGCCGTTTCCTCGAAAATATCCATGATTTTTTCGCGGTCGCGCATCCCGTACACAAACGCGGTGATGGCGCCCATATCCATGCACATGCAGCCCCAACCGAGCAAATGCGAAGCGACGCGCGTCAATTCATCGAAAATGGTACGGATGTAATGCGCCCGTTCGGGCACTTCGAGACCCAGCGCATTTTCGCAACAAAGACAAACGGCGTGGCGGTTCATCGTTCCCGAAAGGTAATCGAGACGGTCGGTAAGGTGCAGAATTTGCGGATAGGTATAACTCTCGCACATTTTTTCGATGCCGCGGTGGATGTACCCGAAAACGGGGTCGATTTTGCGGATAATTTCGCCGTCGAGCGACACGCGCAGATGCAGCACGCCGTGCATGGCAGGATGTTGCGGACCGAAATTGACCACGTATTCATCCTCGTCGAAGATATAACCGGTCGTTTCGATTCGTTCGCCCATGCGAAGCGTGATGGAATGTGTGCGTTCCATGTCTTCAATCACTTCGTTGTCCGTCGGAATGGGGTTTATTTCGGGGTTGGCGTCGTAATCCTTCCGCAACGGATAGCCTTTCCAGTCCTGACGCAGAAAAATCCGTCGCATGTCGGGATGATTGATGAAGCGGACGCCGAAAAAGTCATACACCTCGCGTTCGTACATCAAAGCCGAATCCCACAGGTCGTATACCGAAAACAGTTCGGGTTGTTCGCGGTCGGCGGTACTCGTTTTCAGCATGAGCAATCGCTCGGGGTTTTGCGACGGCGACAGGTAATAAATCACGCCCAGACTGTCGCCATAATCCATTCCGACAATATCAATCAGAAAATCAAAGCCTTCTTCATCCCGCAGACGCTGTGCTGTTTCGTACAACTTTTCTTTCGGGACGGTTAAAATTCCATGATTCAACGATTCCAAAATTTCATGATTCCATGATTCCATGATTCCATGATTCAACGATTCAACGATTCCATGATTTAATGATTCCATAATTATTGAATTTTTGAATCAGAAATTTTTGAATCAGGAATATCCGGCAACTTGAAAAAATTCTGCACCTTGATTTTCCGCGACAATTGCATCATCCCGTAAAGGATGGCATCGGGGCGCGGCGGACAACCGGGAATGTATACATCCACAGGGATGATTTTATCGATGCCCATCACCGTGTGGTACGAACTTTTGAACGGTCCGCCGCTGACAGCGCAACCGCCGATAGCCATCACGTATTTCGGTTCTGCCATTTGCTCATAGAGGCGTTTCAGCACGGGCG
>JGI24702J35022_10001816_pt1 | contig 13141 bp, 10 predicted proteins | sample TergutTh196P4_FD_35022 | JGI IMG/M metagenome (IMG submission 35022)
CTTGCATATTTTCTGCAAGACAGGCATGACATCGACACGATCGACATTTTGGAAAAAGAGGAAAAACCCGGCGGATTATGCCGCAGTTTTCAGCATGAAGGAATAACCTATGACATTGGACCGCACATACTTTTTTCCAAGGACAAAGAAACACTTGATTTAATGCTGGATTTACTTGGTGACAATAAACACGAATTGCGCCGATCAAACCGCATAATTCACAAAGGGAGTTTTGTGCAATACCCTTTTGAAAATGATTTGTCGAAATTACCTCAGGACGACCGCGCAAAATGCGTCGACGAATTCTTGAGGAACCCTTATCGGGACTACCCGGCCGACAATATGCTGCAATTCTTCCTGCAAACCTTTGGCGCCGGAATAACAAATCAATACTTGCGCCCGTATAACGAGAAAATTTGGAAATTTGACCCTTCGTTCATGGATACGCAAATGGTGGATCGAATCCCAAGGCCGCCGGATGAGGACATACTCCGCAGCGCGGCGGGCGAAACTATCGACGGATATACGCATCAGCTTTATTTCAACTATCCGAAGATGGGCGGTATAGAAGCTCTTGTAGATGCGTTCGTGAAAAACCTAAATCATAAAGTGCAGATACATATATCAAGCGAAGTAACGTCAGCTGCTAAGAATGGTTCGGGTTGGAGAGTCATAGCGAGCGGAGCGGAATACAACGGCGATGAGCTGGTTTCCTGCATTCCCGTTAACATCCTGACGGAGATTTATCGTGGAATCGACAAAAAAACCATCGAGCGTAGCCGCGATTTACGCTACAATAATATCATGATAGCCGTTGCAACGATTAAAGAGGACCGCGCAGGCGACAACTTCGCGTTTATGATCGCCGACCGCGACGTCATATTCCACAGATTGAGCAAGCTCGATTTCCTCGGGGAGAACTACCACAAGCCCGGAACGGCGACGTACATGATGGAATACACCTACCGCGACGGCGACCCGACAGCAGATATGCCGGACGAGGAACTCCGCAAGCTGTTCACCGACGGGTTGCAACGAATCGATTTTGTCAACAACGCAGAGGAAATAGAGTCCTTTACGATCAAACGATTCCCATACGCATATGTGATATATGACCTGGAGCATAAGGAAAACATGACTGCGATACGCGAATACTTCTCCGGACAAGGCTTATTCCTGAACGGCCGCTTCGGGAATTTCGAATATTGGAATATGGACAGGGTAGTGGCGGAGAGTAGAATTCTAGCTGAAAGAGTGGCAAATAAAGGTTTTACAAGAGTGAATGGATAGTATTTGGAGATAGCTGATGGAAAAAACCAGCCTAAATGAGTTGCGCGAGCGACTGTTTCAAAGTGATGAGCTTTCGTCGTTTGAACGAGTTTGCAACAGCATTGCGGCTTGCGACAGAGTCTGCGTATTTGGAATGGGTAATTACGGTCAGGAAGTATTGCCTTTTCTAAAAGAGCGACTGGGAAAACGTCTATTGTGTGTTTCCGATAACGATCCATCAAAACACGGAAAACACTTTTCCGGGCTTGAATGCCTAAATCCCTACGAATTGACAAAATACAAAGACGATCTGCATATTTTCGTTGCGGTGTATATGGCGAATGATATTATAAATGATTTATTCGATAAGGGGTATAACGTAATTAACAAACAACTAAAGCGGGACGAAGTCCTTTCATATAGAAATTGGCGGGCTAAGAAGCTGTATAGAGAAAACTGGAGCAAAATTGAGAAGGTCTACTCGCTTTTATCGGATAGTAAATCACATGATGTATTCATTTATCGCTTATGGTACAACATGTTCCCAGAGGATTTCGATGGAATAGAAGAACCTTTTTCCGAGGTATTTAGCAGCGATCAGTATTTCCCCGAAGATATAATCAGACTTACTGACCGGGAGGTCCTTGTTGATGGCGGAGCGTACGTTGGAGACACGATACAGAGCTTCCTTTCGAGAGTTGAAATGAGTTTCAAACATATTTATGCGTTTGAGCTTGACGGCGATAATTTCCTTGAGCTGAATGGATTCATTTATACACTGGATGATAGTATATCAAAACGCATATCAACTTATCCGTGCGGGCTTTGGCACGAAACTCAGGAAATAAGCGTCTCCGGTAGCAGAAGTGGAGTCCACGTATCAAACGAATTCGATATGCGGAGCAGCGTTTGCAGATTGAATGCACTAGACGAGATACTAGCATTGACGCAAAGGAAGACAGTTACATATATAAAAATGGACGTAGAAGGCTGCGAGAGAAATGCGATTCAGGGTGCAAGAAAGGTTATAGGAGCAAGTCAGCCAAAGATGGCAATCTGTGTATACCATAATCCTGAAGATATCTATGAAATACCGCTGCTCATCCACGAAATTGATCTCTCATATAAGTTCTATATTCGCCATCATGGGCGAGATTGGTGGTATGGCAACGAGACAGTCTGCTATGCGGTGTAGTATATATGCAAAACAGGAGACGAAAGAATGAACGTACTTGTATCTGTTATCCTCCCCGTACGCAACGGAAAAAAACAAATACGTGCGGCGATAGATAGCGTGCTTGCGCAGTCGTACCCACATTTTGAGCTCGTCGTTGTCGACGCATCTGACGACTCGACGCCGGATATCATCGCCTCGTATAAAGACAGCCGGATCAAATATTTTCTACAAAAAACTAAAGGTTCTGTTAATGGATATAACGAAGCGCTCGATAATTATATTAGCGGCGAATATGTGACGTTTATACACCACGACGACATATATCACCCCCACAAGCTCTATGAACATGTCCGGATGATGGAGAAATTCGCTGATGTCGACTGTGTGTACAGCGACATCGAGTTTATAGACGATGACTTAAACACCATCCGTATTCGTGGACATGAAGACTATTACCACCGCAATAACGATCTCTTGGCAGTTATGATGATTGGCTACGGCATATCAAACCTGGGCATGAGCGTACTCATAAAGCGCGACTTCATCGAAAAGCACCATCTCCGCTACTCGCTCGTAACACCTGTCTGCTGTGACCATGCATATATGTTTGACCTGATCGATGCAGGAGCGGTATTTAAGTATGTGAATAAGCCTCTGGTGAAATACCGGGTTCACGAGGATAACTATTCCGGTGACAGGGATGTGGTTAACAGGGAGAACCTTATCATATACTCCCGGTACAGCATTGAGAAACTGCGGAAGGTTTTGGATGAGTCCAACTACAGCGAATCGGAAAAAACGATCATCATGGGAAAGCTGTACTATCGGCTCGACCGGATAGAAGAAGGGCACAGGTTCTTCAAAGAAGCGCTGGAACAGGGACGAAACGATTGGGCTGCGTTCTACCTTGGCACGGGTTATTACCGCTACCAGGGGGACTTCACTAACGCTGATAAGTATCTGCGTCAGGGGCAAGAGGGGATGCCATACCGCGCTGAGTTTGCCAACAATCTAGGTTGCTGCGTACTACAGATGCAAGGTGTCGCCGCAGCGAAGCCATTATTTAAGATAGCTGCAAAACTTATGCCGGACTATTATGATGCGAAATACAACCTTGAACATGCTCAGACCGGGGAAATGTTCAATCCACGCTTGACTGACCGTGAGATAGAGAACTCTGAACAGTTTGGCATCGTCTGGAAAGCGGCGGAGAAGAAGCGTGAAGAAAGCGGCTCATTGCAGCCGGCGGGGAATTTGTAAATACGTATGACGTATGCGTAACCGGCAGCCCATCGGTCGACACATTTAGTACGGATACGTTCGGCGAAATAGAGATATTGAGGTAGTGATGAAAAAAATTGTTATTTACGGATGCGGTTATCGGTTTAAACAAATTGTGGAAAGAATAAAATTCAACGAGGTCGAAGTCGTAGCTTGCTGCGACAAAAACCTGAATAGCGCAAAAGTAGCTATGTCACTAATAGAATCCCTCGGTGGTGGAGAGGGTAAACACGCACTGCCTGGAAATATCTCCCAATTTGACTTTGACTATGTACTAATATGCAGTGATGATTATTCAGAGGAGATGAAAACCTTTCTATTGGAAAGAGGCGTCTTGGATTGTAAAATCTGTATTGCAGAAAGCAATACTGCTAACATAGCACGGTTAAAGTTTATGGAGGAAAGAAGCAATGTATCAGCTCTTTCGATTATTTTAAATGGGTATATTAGTCCGCACATAGTGATAAATGAGGGTGTATATTCGAGAATTGATCGCCGAATGTCCGGTTTTGATATAAAGATGCAATTTGATTATGTAAGAGTATCAACATTGGAGCTTATCGCAGACCAAATATATAAGCATAACATAGCCGGTGCAGTTGCAGAACTTGGAGTTTTTCAAGGTGAATTTGCCGCGCTGATAAACGATGTATTTTCAGACAGAGCGTTCTATCTATTTGACACATTTGAGGGATTTAGTAATACCGATCTAGTGTATGATGTGTTAAATGATTGGATAGATGAGAACCGAATTGCTAATGCTGGCTACGTTTCTTTTGATGGATTAAAAAATACAAGTGTGGAACTGGTTCTCTCAAAGATGCCACACAGAAACCGATGCCTAGCAATAAAAGGGAAATTTCCCGATACTGTAGTAAGCATACCAAATGAAGAGCATTTTGCATTCGTGCATCTTGACGCAGATTTGTATTTACCTATGTACGAGGGGCTGAAGTTCTTCTTTCCTCGCATGAGTATCGGTGGTTATATAATGATACACGATTACTACGACAATATGGTTCAAGGTACTCGCGAAGCAGTTGAAAAATTCATCGGAGAGAATGCTCTTTCAATTGTTCCTGTAAGCGATTCCGGAGGTAGCTGTATTATCGTGAAGCAACAGTAAATATTATAAGGATAAAGAAATGGTGAAATATAAGTACCTCTTCCCATATCACAAGATCAAACGCGGTAGTTGTATTGTTCTCTACGGTGCAGGAATTGTCGGCAACGACTTCCTGAACCAAATGAAAGAGAATAACTATTGTGAGGTTCTATACAGTGTTGATAAAAACTGGCAGCAGCTAGATGGAGTAGTATATTCACCGGAAAAACTTCTTGAAAATCCCGATATCTATGATGCTGTTGTAGTTTCGGCTGATTATTATACTGATTCGATCATATTGGCATTGAAGGCTATGGGGATTCCTTCTAGCAAAGTAGTCACTGTATTTCGTTTCGGAAGCCGTGTTTATTCAGCCAATGGTGAAGACGTCATTGTCTACACGTTGTTCAAATTATTAGGTTTAGAAACTTTCAGGTATATAGATATTGGAGCGAATGACCCCTATAGAAACAGCAATACTGCATATTTATACGTGCATGGATGCCGTGGTATTTGCGTTGAGCCTAATCCCGGTTTGATTGAATTATTACGAACAGAGCGCCCTGAAGACATAGTTTTAAATATAGGCGTCGGTCTAGAACAAGGTATTCTACCATACTGGATGTTTGAAAACGATATTTATAACACATTCTCGGAGCCGATTGCACAGGGCAATTCAGCTGTAATGCCTTGTATAGAGGTGAAACAAATACCTGTAGAAACCATATCTAAAATTATCGAGAGACACAATGGTGGTGTTTATCCAAATTTTCTTCAAATTGATATAGAGGGGTTAGATTATGAAGTGTTGCAAGGTCTCGACTTCAGTCACAGCTCACCTGATATAATATGTACAGAAGTCGGCGATGAGGATGAAGAAAAGTTTAACATTATGCTATCGGACAAAGGGTTTTTGCAATTTCAAAGAACGGGCGCAAATATTATTTATATTCGCAATCTGTTTTCGGAGTTTATTTCACAGATAAACATGGAATTAATCAAAGCAAAGAGCTCGGATAAATACTCCCGAAAAACATCAAGCAATTACTGAGCTTCCATAACTCGAGACAACTGCTTGAGAATCAGATCAGTACCTGACTTATTGGCAAGTTGCGATTGATAAATCACAAAACTAGATTCCAAAATCTTTAGAAAGAACAGCGTGATTTGCAATTGTAGTAAACTAAGTGAAAACATCACGGAGAGGAGAGCTGGGCTTAGTGGCCTGCGAGAAATTCGTGAATTACAAGCCTGTTCTGAATGGAGAATGCATACGAATTGCATTCATGTTTCAAGTCGCCTCATTTTGGCCATCTTGGGAGAGCTTTTACTTTGCGTGCGAAAATGATTCACGCATTAATGTACGCTTGTATTTGGTTACCGATAATGTGGATGAAGCATGGCAGCTAAGGACTGCGAAATCTTTTTTAGAACAAAACAAACTTCAATATGTTGAGTTTTCGGACGCTGATTTTGAAAAATACTCCGCGCATATAGCAGTGCTGCAAACGCCATATGATATACTGCAACGCTCACCACATTTATATAGTAGAACGCTCACCGATAAAGGTATTCGGGTTGTATATATTCCATATGGGATTGAGATTGCAGATACAAGAGCTGCGCGGCACGACCATTTTCGTGAAACTGTGATTAATAATGCTTGGAGGATTTATACATTTTCAGATGCTGCTACGCTTGAATATAAGAAATACTGTAATAACTCGTCATCTGTTCGCGCTGTTGGACTTCCGCGCTTTGATGCATATGCTAGCCAAGCGCGGCTCGCTTCACTTGAGCAAGCCAATATTACGGCGGGGAACAGACAAATAATTGTATGGCATACACATTTTTCAAAAACGATAGATACTGCTGTTGGTAAGTGTCAAGTTACTCCACACTTAGACGAATATATTCATTTTGCAAAGACGATTTCTCAATATGCCGATAAACTGTTTTTCATATTCATGCCGCATCCTCGTTTTGGCGATGACGCAGTTGATAAAGAAAACAATCGTAAATCCGCTGAATTGCTCAAAGTGTTGTCGTCCACAGATAATACTTTTATCGATAGAGCGGACGACTACCGCCCATCGCTTCTATCAGCAAAGGCGATTATAACAGACAGGAGCGCACTAATGATCGAGGCCGCTTTAGTAGACGTTCCGATACTATATATGAAAAATCCTGACTATTCCGAACCGATGTTTCCACCTCTATCTAGACTGGTAGATAGTTACTCACAGGGTTTTTATTACACAGATATGGAAAAATTTCTTGAGAGAATTCTTTTAGGAGCAGACGATCACCAAGAATGGCGTAGAAAAGCATTATCTGAGTGTATTCCGTGTTTGGACGCAAAAAGCGGCGAACGCGTCATGGAGGACATAATTAGTTCCATTTATTCATTCGAGCCATTGATGACAGCCAAACGTATTGTACTGTTCGGTTTAGGTTTCTTGTATAAAAAAATAATGAGTTATTACTCATTTCCTGACAGTATTGAGATTGTCGCAGTCTCGGACAATGACAGCACAAAGTGGGGTATGGAATTCGGTGGAGTTAAGTGTGTTCCACCATATGAAATAAACAGTATTGAGTTTGACAAAATCATAATTATGACGACAAATGTGTTTGCAGAACAAATATACAAACAGCTCTATTTTGATGTAGAGATACCAAGCAGCAAAATTGAATCTTGTGAATTCTTAGCTGTATGGGAGGATAAAGAGCAATGATTTTGCGAATCTGTGATATTCCGGAGTTTATCCACAGGGTACAGGGGAAAGAAGTCGTCTGTTTTGGTGCGGGGGGATGGCTTAACATATTAAGCACCGAGTTTACCTATCGTGTTGAAAGTACATTCTCGTACATTGTAGACAGTAATGAGGAATTATGGGGAACAAAGCGCGTGGTCGGCGAAAAAGAATTAGAAGTGTTTCCACCGCAGTTTTTGTATGCAACAGCTACGGAGACAACTGTTTTGTTAATAAGCAACGGCAGCTACAGCGAAATAAAGGAGATACTCGATACCCGCACTGAGTTGGAAAAAACGGAATGTTACATTGCTCCGCTAATACACAGTTTCGAAATGGACAAACTCGTTTATTCTGTTCCTGCTGCACCGAATGATTACAGGCAAAATCAAAAACCTATTATACCGAAGAATATCCACTATACATGGTTCAGTGGCCAGCCTTTACCGCAGAAAGCTTTAGACTGCATTGAGAGTTGGAAACGTTTTTGTCCTACCTATGAAATTATTGAATGGAACAGAGATAATTACGATTTGGCTAAACATCCATATATGAATCAAGCTATTGACGCAAAAAAATGGGGATTTGCTGGTGATTACGCACGACTAGATATAATATTGAACTACGGAGGTTTTTATTTTGATTTAGACGTGGAGTTACTAAAGAGTATCGACGAACTCCGACACAATTCTGCTTTTCTTGGCTTTGAAACGTATACTACTGTAAACGTCGGCTCAGGATTCGGCGCGATCAAAGGACATCACGCAATACGAAAATTGCGAGATTCGTATGACAATGTAAAATTTCAAGACGAAAACGGAAAGCTTAATCTTGATCCAAGCCCCAAGTATCAGTCTGCAACTATGATATCGCTGGGACTAGATATGGACGGCACATTTCAGATAATCGACGATATTGTTGTCTATCCAGCGGAATACTTCTGCCCTAAAAGTCTTTTGACTGAGCGTTTGCACATAACGCCTAACACATACTCAATTCATAATTTTGACGGATCATGGCTATCTCATGACGAACGTAGTTTGAATGAAGCAAAGAAATCTATAAAGCGAGAGGCGATCAATAACGAAGAACAATGGAGGCAAAATTAATGCTGCAACTTGAACAGTATTCTATTAACATCTGCCCACTGAACTCATGTAACATGAAATGCTCATTTTGCGTTTTTGTAAAGGATCATAAGCCAGTTATCAGTGCCGAAAAAATCGATTTTGCTGCAATAAAGGATTTTTTACGGAAAGATGAAATCGCCGCACTTCCAATAAACCGCATATTTCTATCCGGCATGGGTGAAACATTGCTGTATCCAGACATTATTGAACTCACACAACATGTGTGCACTTTTGGAATACAAGTCCTGTTCTTTACAAATGGTGTTTTATTGAAACCAGATATTTCGTGGAAACTGCTTTCTGCTGGTGTTACAGATTTCTGTATTAGCGCAACAGGATTAAGCGGAAATGTCTGGAAGAAGATGCAAGGGTACGGAAAAACAAGTGAAACAGCAAACAAATTAGTCAAGGTAATTCACGAGAACGTAGAATCACTCTGCCACAATCGTGATTTGATAAATCCAGATGCTATAGTAACGATGAATTATATTCTTACTCAGGAAACCCAATCGGAGGTATTTACATATGTGGATTATATGCGAAGTATAGGCGTGGACTATGTTACGCTAGTTCCTTTTTCCAACTTAAAAGTCAAAGAAGAACCAAAAAAAACGCTACAGGAGAGAATTAGTTGCAATCGGAGAAACGGAAAATGTCTGTGCCGCTCTATTGGGTTAAACATGATGATTGATTACAATGGCAACATGTATTCCTGCTGCACATTTGTAAAAGAGGACTTGATTATTGGCAATATATACAAGGACACGCTCACTGAAATAATGAATGGCTCTAAACTTCAGGGTATTCTGGAGCCGCTTCTTACTGGGCGTGGCGCACTGCCAAGCACCTGTGAGTACTGTCTAACTCATATAGACTATGTTTCATCTGAGGAGGGATGGTTATGAAAGGATCAGCCCAGTATTTTCACGATAAACAACTATCGTCATTTATCAAAAAATGTTTTTCTACGGCTCCAATTTGTTTTGGCTGTGGCGGATTTGCCCTCCAAACAATAAATACAATACTCAATCCAAACGGAATAATCCCTTTATACTATGTTGACAATGATATTTCAAAGCAGGGTGGTTGCTTCTTTAATCTTCCAATCAAGGAGCCTAGAACTTTACGCATGGAAAATGATAATACGCTCATTCTTATAACAACGCTAAGTCCGCTTAGTATCAAAGAGCAGTTGGATGATTTGGGAAAATTTGATATTTATGCAAGTTGTTTCTTTTTTGACATGTTTATGGGGAAGTATTACCGTAATATTTCACTAAAGTGAACTTGATAATGAAGGAATTTGAAAATGAAAAAACTATCAGAACTTGATTGCGCTCCAGAGGAATTTGAAAACGAGAGACTACTGAGTATTCCTGATGAAATTGCTATCCATAGCGAGATGCACCAGGTTGAGCGGCAGTTTATTAACGGGTTGGTACGCCAGCTTCGTCCTCGACGTATTTTGGAACTTGGTGTCGCAGAAGGCATGGGCTCGGTAGTATTACTGAACGCAATAGGTGATAGGCCCGATGCAAAGCTATATTCGGTAGACGTGTTGAAAAATATTTGGAACGCTCCAGACCTCGAAGTTGGCTTCGTATGCGAAAAAATGTATCCGGAAAGTAATTCCCAATGGTTACTGCTTACTGGGAAAGACTTTTCTGAGCATTCGGACATATTTGTTGAACCGTTCGATTTCTGTGTTATTGATACGGCTCACATTCATCCTGTGGAAAGCTTAAATTTTTTAACTGTCCTTCCATTTTTAACTAATGATGCTGTAGTTGTGTTTCACGACTTAGCATTATTTACTTTGAAAAAAGAATATATAACAGGCTTCCCTAATTCGCCTTTTGCAAATATTCTATGTTTCAACTCAATAGTTGGAGACAAGCTTAAACCAAACGATGAAGCATATCTCGCCTACAACTATGGTTTTGCATCGCTTGGCGCGGTGCAGGTATGCGCAGACACCATGAAATATATTCAAAATGTATTTGATATGCTATATTTTCCTTGGGCAAGTTATATTTATCACTTATCCCCATACATCAAATCTGTTGCGGAAATAATTAAAAAATACTATTCGCCGCAATTGTACGATCATTTCAGCCGTGCAACTATTGCAAACGCTATGTTCATTGAAAATGGTTATGAGTATGCTATCGGGAATGAAAATGATAGTTTTACTGTAGACGCTATTAATAGCTCAAAAGCGTTAGTCTTTTATGGTGCGGGGAATATGTGTCAACGTCTACTTGGACTTTTTGAACGTAATGCGATACGGTTTCCTGACGTTGTTTTAGATATAAATGCCAGCAATATTGAGGTCATCAACGGAATCCCGGTAGTTGAGCCATCGTTAGAAAGCAATCCAGCGAAATATAACGATTCGATTATCGTAATAACAATTCTAGATGAAATAACGACCAATTCTATAAAAGCGGAAATACTGCGATACAATCCAACAGCGTGTGTATATACTATGCCGGAAGTTAGAAAGGCTGTTGCTTATCGTGAAGTTAAATCGCTCCGAGTACTCTGAATAATATCACAGCGCAGGAGTGTATCTTTCAAATAAATGATCATGTTCGACCAAGTCATACACTTTTAGATAATAGGTGGTTAATAACCATTTTAGAGGGGTAGATATGCGTGCAATCATTTATGGCGCGGGGGCTATAACAAGAACGTTTTTAACCTCATTGCGCAACGATTATGAAATTGACTGTATTGTCGATTTCGACACGAGCAAGAACGGTCAGGAGATAGATGGAATACCCATTGAGCCCCCTGTGGTTGCGACTATAGCTTCACTTCCGATAATAATTAGCATGAGAAACATCGAGAGTGCGATTAACACACTGAATAATCTTGACTATCGCGGGGACATATTCTTCTTGCTCGGATATGAGCAGTATGGATACGGTGCGTTATATCAGTATCAGCATATCTCTGATGATGTCCGTGAAAACGCCGTTAAGTCAGTAGTAAAAACCAATCCAATAAGCATACTATTATCCAAAGATTGGGATGTTAGTCACGCGCAGTATATAGAAACACAGCCATTTATCACCGGACATAGAAGGGTGTTTAACTGCGCCTTGTTTCCGGAAGTCTTTTCAACAGGTGGTCCTGGTGCTGCAAAAAAGAACATACAATTAATCAATGATAAATTTTCATTGATAGGAAATTTGTTTTCTTTTAGTAGCAATATGATACATTGTCCCAGAAACTGGGACAATGCAGACAGAAATGGGAATCGACTTGAAATCACCAGTCCAGCCCGACCAACACTCGATATTCCTAACGATTTGCCCGTGTACAACTGGTATACGCACCATGTAGTCCGTTTTGAGGTGGGAAAGTTGCTATGGCTGAAATTGCATGGTATTTTTGAGTTCTCTGATAGTGACGTATTTCTTTTACACGACGTTCGAGATGTAGATATTTGGACTCACGTATTTGGCCACAGAAAAAATATAATTAGTGTGTACCACGAACAAGGTTCTCTAAACTCAGTGATGATAGAGACCGACGAACAGAAAACATTCTATAATACTATCCAGAGCGAACACCTAAAAAGAGTGAAGAGCTGGATATTTCCATCGGAAGGCGCTCGTGAAGGATTCATACAAACAGCTGATAACGATATGCGCGAGCAGGCCAAATCGTGTGATTTTGAAATCGTTTATAACGGAACTGAGGCAAAAGAACATATTTCGCCGGATGAAGATTTTTTAGAGTACCTAAGTAATAACATAAGGGATAAACTGGTTCTCACGAGTGTATCGACACTCTTTAAGCAAAAAGGAGTTGAGCGAATACCCACAATAGTGGCTAAGTTAAATAAACTATACGACGGTCAGCTTTTATGGATTCTTGTGGGTAACGGAGATCTCGAATCCGAAGTAGAACAAGCTATAAAGTATAATCTTGTGGAGTCCGATTACATTTGGATAAAAGAGCGATTTGCTAATCAAGACAATATCTTTGCTCTATTTATGCATTCCGACTTTTACGTGATGATGCACCGGATTTCTGTATTCGATTTGTGCACACTTGAAGCTATGTCCTATGGGTGCATCCCTTTTCTCAGTGATGTAGGAGGGAATAATGAGTTTTGCCAATTTGATAATGGAATACTAATCGACCCAGAAGACGTGGACGACGAAACGTTAAGGGCTAAGTTTGATCCGTATATCAATAATACACAATATTTACGGGATCAAAAATTGAAAAACCAGGCGATTATCACTGAGCAATTTAGTAACAAAATGTTTTTACAACGATATTGTGAAATAATAAACAAGCTTTAATTAAATAGAATTCCCAAAAAGTGTGGTATAGAAAATCTCCTGAAAGTCCGCATACAGCCAACTGACAATACCGATATAGTAGGAATATCGACAGCATCGCG
>JGI24702J35022_10001818_pt1 | contig 13140 bp, 9 predicted proteins | sample TergutTh196P4_FD_35022 | JGI IMG/M metagenome (IMG submission 35022)
CATCTATATCAGCCAGGCCATCAACTAGCATTTGTCCGACAAAGGCGCGAGGCATTCCTTAAAAGCCTCGCGCCTTGCATTTGAAGCCTCGAGTGCCGGCAAGGCAGTACCGCTTGAGCATTGGATTCACATGGAATACTGCGCTGCTCCTGGCCTTTTTTAAGCTTTGAAAAAAAGCTAAGCCTCTATTGGGCTATATGCTTCCTTGATAGATGCTAAGCCTAGGGGCCCCTTATCCAATATACTAGTATTATATTAATTATTGCCTAACACGTTATTTAAGGCTAAGTGCTGAAGATTGACGATTGTCTGCAATTTTTTTTACTGCTCGAAAAGAGCTAAAATGCAAAACCCCTGGTGAAAAAATTGCTTACTATGAGTAACATAAATTTTTACGCGCAAAACCCCCGAAGAAATCGCAGACAATCGTCAATCTTCAGCAGGCTGGCAGCAACTCTTCACCTGCATCCCATAGATTATCGAAACAGGCTAGTTTATCCGCGTACCCTGAGGTTGTCTGGGTCGTACCAAATTCGCTCAACGACCTTAGCAGTGACTCCTTCTTCGCCTACGATGACGTTTGTGCCAACCGGAGCCTTATGTGCATCTAGGATAGCGTAGCCTATGTACTTATCCAGATAGAAAGAATAAGTGACACAGGTGGTATTTCCTACGTTTTCACCTTGGTAGAAGACCAAGTCTCCCTCTGATGCGGGAAAGTCGTCAAACTCTAGGCCCAAAAGCAGGCGGCTGGGGCTCGTTCCGGCAGCGGCTAAGGCTTGTTTTCCAACGAATTCCCTGGTCAGATCGACGGATGAGCCGATCTCATAGGGAGTCAGCCCAAGGATGTCAGCTGGCAGGACATAGCCTTTCTCGACCGGGATTGCCCGAGCTATCACGTCCCAAGACGTCGTATTCGAGCCACCTAAGATAGCACATGCGGTAGCTAGCAATTTCTCAAGGTTCTCTGACTCGTTACTCGCTACATAAATCTCGTAGCCGAGCTCGCCTGTAAAGCCTGCCCGGAGTATCTTCACGGGCAAGGTCACAATGATATTCTCAGTGATTGCGAAGTAGGCAAGCTTTGAGAGAGGGTTCTTTGCGGCAAGCTCGATCATCTTTTTTGAGTTCGGCCCCTGGACTGCGTACATGTCAATCTCATGGGTCGCTTCATGCCAAGAGACATCGAATCCGGCTTTTTGGGTTTCAAACCATGCAGCCAGGCTAGGGTAGTCAAGCGTAGACACCCAATAAACACCTGGTTCCGGGTAAATGACGATGACGTCGTCTAGGATTTGCCCGTCCTCGTTTAGGACTGTCGTGTAACGGCTGCGTCCAACTGATAAGTTGGCAATGGGATAAAGGCACATGTAGTCCAAGAACCGGGCAGCGTCCTTGCCGGTTACCACAGTTAGGTTATGGGTGAACTTATACCATCCGACGTTTGTGCGAATGTCGTTTGCCTCTTTACGAGCGATTTGATCGTCTTTTAATGCCATTTGTTTGCCTCCCCGAGTCTAATTGCGTGTTGTTAATGAAAAATTGGCATACTGAACACGCATGCAGTAATTGTAGCAGATTTTTATTAATAGAGCATTAACTAACAACACCTTTTAATGCTAGCGAATAGCTAGCAGTTGGCAGGCGATTAGTTGGCAGGCGATTAGTTGGCAGGCAATTAGTCGGCAGTTGGCAGGCGACTAGCTGGCAGTTGGCAGGCGACTAGCTAGCCAGCCCCTGGCTAGCAGCCGGCAAGCGCTTGCGCAGCCTCACAAAAGCAGCTCACCCGTATCGGGGATTCTGATCGGCACATAGATGTCTAGCTGCTGATAGCCTAGCGCTTGGTTTATCTCTTCAATCGGGTTCAACATATGAAAAACGGTGCGCCGGCCTGGCCCTTCCCGGCCTGGCCCTTCCCGGCCTGGCCCTTCGTCAAGCTCGAAGCCACTGGAGTCTATCCACCTGCGAATGCTGTTGTAAACCCTCTCACCACTCTCATTGTCGTTGTCCATGGATATTGCAGCAGCGTACAAGCCTCCCTCGAAATTGACGATCTGATAGGGGGCAGTGTCTTGCTCGGTCACCCAGTCCTCGATCGCCCAGATCCATTCGCCACGCGCGTCGTCATCGTACCCCAAGAAATCCGGCGCCCCATAAATAAGCCTTTTGACCAGGTGGTTATGGGCTTGTTGCCATGCGTTGAAGGCGCCCATCAGGACGTCTGTGGTAGCAAGCCCGGAAGAGAAGGCACGGAAGGGGTTGATCTTTACAATTCGCACCTCAGGGTCCTTTTTAAGCTGCTCGGTCACATCCAAGAAGCGCTTGACGCTCGACGGGTTGCCCCGGTAATCGGCATTTTCCAGCTGGGTCTCAATGACCTTGGCCTTGTCGTAAAGCAGCCTCACATCACTGTCTTTTTGGAAGTCGGCGTTTCTTATTTGGTGGATAAAATCAAGCACGATCTCTTTCAGCTCGTGCAGCAAAGCCAGCTCGTTGTCGATATCGGTTACTTTTTTACCGAGGACATCTAAGACGACGTCGGAGCTTGATGCTGAAAAAACCAGCTTGATGTCTTTGATGCTGATATTCAGTTTACGTAGAATCAGGATTTGCTCAAGCCGTTTGACGGCGTCCTCGTCATACAGCCTGTATGCATAGTCATCGCTACGCGTGCTGCTGATCAGCCCGATATCCTCGTAGTACCGCAGTGTACGGGCTGAGATGTCATACTTGGAAGACAAATCGCGTATCTTTATTAAAACGCTCATTCCTCTACCTCCTTTATAAGGTCTAAACAGTGTAAACGCTTACCCAACGGCAGAGTCAAGGGAGCGTTTGAAATCATACCTTCTTTGCAAGCTGCCGCATGCAGGGGGCTGCTTGACAAAACATCGTAGTTTTCGACATGGCCAGTGTATATAGACTAATGTAGAATCACCTTGGAAGGAGGAGAAGCCCTTGGACTGGGTACAGTACCTGTCAAACGCCATTGCCTATATCGAAGAGCACTTGACCGAGGAGTTGAGGGTCGAAGACATTGCTGGCCAGTCCTATGCGTCGGGCTCGCATTTTCAGCTTGTCTTTCATTTGGTGATGGGTATAAGCGTCGGCGAGTACATTCGGAACAGGAGGCTAAGCTTGGCTGCACAAGACCTTCTGGCACCTGGTAACAGGATCAGCGATGTGTCTAGCCGGTACCGATACGTGACACAAGAAAGCTTCTCCAAGGCGTTCACCCGCTTTCATGGCGTTCCGCCTTCGAAAGTGCGCCAGACGAACATAAGGTTTTTTTATCCCTTAACAATCAATGTAACTGTCAAAGGAGGATTTCAGATGTCGAATAGATTCATCGATGAGTTTTGTTGGAGCGGACTGGCAGACTCAAACGAAGAAGATCCCAGTCCGACCAAGATATACCAAAGACTGGTCAACTGGGCTGCTAATGCCAGGCGGCAGAACCCAGACGTCTTCGATGCCCTGACTGAATGGCTGCTAGACGACTCGGAGTGGACGGAAGACAAGCTCGCTGAGAACGAGCAGGTGCTGATGCAGGGGGTGTTTGCACGGTTCAGAGACCAGAACTCGCAGCTACGGGCGCATCTGATGGAGCTGGCTCCCTCTGGAGTAGTCAACGATGCGGTGTTCCAAGCACTGGACAGGTTTGATGACGAGCTGTCGGGCAAAGCCTCCGACGCGCGCCTACGGGAGACTGTAGCCAGTGTCTTTGACGATTTTTCACTCATGCAAAAACGCCGTGTGCGCGAACTGGTCGCTGGTGGCAAGACCGGGTCGTTTTGCACTGACAGCGTCGAGCTCTACGGTTATATCAATTATCTAAAAGACCTTGACGCGACAGTGCAATGGGCGCTTTTCATGCCAGACAAGGTCGAGAACCAGCAAAAAGGATTCAGGCTTGACAGCTTCGAATACAAGAAGCTGCCGAAGATGCGGTTTATTGGCTTAGAGGCTTTTGAGGGTGACGAGCCAAACAACCGCGAAGCTGTTACAAGCCTGTTTAGCTGCTTGGATGGCTTAAGCACCTACCAGTCAGAAATCGCCTTCGACATCTTTTTGGTCCATCATTTTGGCCTAGGTGTGGATGTCGGCCAGGGACATGGCTTCTGGGGCCGGTTCATGAAGGCAGACACGCCTGTCCCGGAAGGGCTCGTCTTCTTTGACTTTGTGCCAGAGCATACTGCCGAGGCTGCTGAAGCCGGCCCGCCGTTCTTGTCCCAGTTCGCCTACGCGGTTTTCAATGGCGATGCAAAAGCCATGCACAGTACCGAGGGATACGATGCCAACGCAATGTATGACATCACTAGAAACACAATGCTTGGCCAGGGCGTCGTCATACCTTATCCAGATAAATACTGGACAGCAGAGGTGTTCATCGACGGTCATGAAAACCCGAGCACAGCTTATATGTTTAGCGCGGAGCTATAAAAAAACCTGCTGGCTAGTGTGTTAAAGTAATACATACGAGATGGGTCCATTTAATGGAGGGAACCGCCATTATGCCTGGTTATCGAGCCATGTGGCCATCAAGCCTGGACGCGGCTTTGAGGCTAAAGCCAAAACCGAGGTTTCTAAGCATGAAGATCATTGAGAGCTGCCAGCCTGTCAAAGGTAAAGCGCAAGTGCCTAGGTACAAAAAGCCGGTGAGCCTCGTTCTAGCGCTGCTTGCCGTGTTGACGATCCTTCCCCTAAACGCCTGCTCAAACGAACAGGCTGATGAATCAGACGCCCTGACCAGCACCCCTGACTTCCGGGCGACCGGCGACCTCTTGCGTGTCGGAAACACTACATATATAGCTTTAAACTTCCTGCAATATAATAGTACTAGCATATACTATGCGCAGATCGTCCGAATCAACGAAGACACAGGAGCCCAAGCCGAGGTCATATATACATCCAAGGGAGGGCTCAATACAGCTCCGTTTATCATGTTGCTCTACGGACAAGGCGGTAGCGTCTACTTTCTCGAGACGGACTGGAAGCCTGGCAGCATGTCGCTCTTTTATTCGTACCATGCAGGTTTTTTTAACCCCAGGTTAAAATCCATTAATGTGGAGAAGCCCTCGTTGGAAGTCAAAGTATTACCAATCCATCTAGAAGCCGAGCAGCCGATCCCAGCTGATTTCAAGGAGGCTTATGTGAGCTGGCGGGAGGGTCTTGAATGGAGGGAACTAAGCTTCTCCCTAGATTTGGTCTTCTCGCATATATACGACCTTACGTTAGGCAGCAGGTTTGTCTATTGTGTCTTTGCAAGCGGGTACGACTTTGACCATGTGTTCATACTGAGGCTTAACGCTACCAGTGGGGCAGTGGACTGGTTCGAGGGCCCGCCCCTACGATACGAAGAGTTCTGGCTAGGGTGCCGTTTTTTAGATGGGTCTATCTATTTCTCATATACTGACTTTTCGCTGGATGATCAATACAACTATTACCGATTTGACTTCAACGACTTAAACTCCGAACCAGAAGCCTTGCTAGTGTTACCGGCTAGTTGCCTAGTAGATAATAGAATAATTGCTGATGAAACCCTTTATTGTGAAGTAGACGATCTAAATGGCAACGATGGATATCCTAGCTACTCGCTGTATAGTCTTGATCTTCACACGAAGGAGGGCGGCGAGTTTAAGCAGCTCCCATACATTGTTAGCTTCGATATCTATGAAGACCGCTTGTATTATGTAAATAGCGACTTAGGGCTGAGATCCTGTTTGCTCGATGGCAGCGATGATCAGCATTTGATTGCAGGAGACGAGTCGTTAAGCATCGAAGAGTTCTACGTCTTTGGCGACTGGGTTTACTACAAAAGCGCCATGAGCTGGTATTACATGAGATTGGATGCAGAAGCTTTTCCGATAGATCCCATCAAGTAGCTTGTTTAGGCAAAAACCTCGTCTAGACTGCTTGGGCAAAGCTCACAGCTGCGATGATGTGATTTTGGTTCAAAAAAGGTTTTTCATGGTCAAGCTAAGTAATTAAGGAAGTGTTTGCTATTTTCAAGATCGGTGAGTTTTCAAAGATAACGCAAGTATCGATCCGGATGCTACGGTATTACGATGAGGCTGGCCTGCTCAAGCCGTCTGAGACCGACAAGTTCACGAATTACAGATTGTACTCTGTTGAGCAAATACCTACTGTAAACAAGATCAAGTTTCTTAGGGATCTGGGCTTCAACATTACTGAGATAGCCCTTGCCCTTGCTAGTTGGGATGACGGCTATATTCTAGGGCTGCTTGAAGACAAGCAGGCTGAAATACAGTCCTTAATTGAAGCCGAACAGGGCAAGCTGTCAAAAATCGAATTAGCAAAACGTGATATCTTTCAGCAGAGAATCACCACACATTACAACGTCTCGCTTAAGTCAGTGCCTAGCTATCAGGTGTTTTCGTTAAGACGGGTAGTCTCTGACTATTTCGCAGAGGGAGCCTTGTGGCAAGAAATGAACGCAATGGCTGACAAGCTGGGCGTTAAGCCTTCTGATAATGCTTTTACTATATATCACGATGAAGGCTATCGTGATAAGGATGTCGATATAGAAGTCTGTGTCCCTGTCGCACAGATCGGTGAGGCAGTAGACGGATTTGCATACAGGCACACAGAGCATGTGCCGATCATGGCCAGCACTATGGTGTACGGGCCTTTTGACAATATCGCCAGTGCTTACCTAGATTTCGCAAGTTGGTTACAGGCTCACAATCAATATATTATGGGCGAGACTAGCCGACAGGTAGTCTACCGTGGGCCTTGGAACGAAGAAGACCCCGAAAAATACTTAAGCGAAATCCAAATCCCCCTAACAATAAGAAAACAATAAAAAATGCAGTATTGACCCTCACACGATGTGAGGGTTCAAAATTAGCATGCAAATATGCACTTACCTGTTATGGAGGAGAGAGAATGCAAAACTTGTATGTAAGCCCTATTGGAACAGTCCATGCAAACGACAACAGTATGTTTATCGAGGTCGATGAAAGGTACATTAAAGCTTTACAAGCGCTAGACGGCTTCAGCCATATCAATGTAATTTGGTGGTTCAGCGATTTCGACGGTGATGAAATGCGAAACATACTTGAAACAGCACAACCCTATAAAAAAGCACCAGCAGTAATGGGTGTTTTTGCAACACGTTCGCCAATACGCCCAAACCCATTAGCCTTGTCTACAGTACAAGTTGTGCAAATTGACTACAAAAAAGGCTTTGTTCATATTGCTTACATAGACGCTAACGACGGTACGCCTGTATTGGATATAAAGCCCTATACACCAAGTCTGGACAGGGTAGAGGCGCCTGGTGTGCCGGAATGGTGCAGGCATTGGCCAATGAGTGTGGAGGAATCGGGGTCTTTTGATTGGCAAAACGAGTTCAATTTCTAGTCTTGCTTAATTCCTCACCGACGACGCTAAGGGGCTTAAGCGCTTCGTGCCCCAATCTCGAACATAGAACAGAAGCTGGCAATACCAAAAGGCCCCCACGCAATAACTGTTGGGGACCTTAAAACCCCGAAGCTCGCAGACTTATGGGTTGCAGCTGCTCCCTCCCTTGCCGTTCAGCAGCGGCACCTATATAAGCGACTATTTTTTCTCCTCATTATTATTTACAGTAACAAAGAGGCTGTTGTAGCTGATCCGTACCAGCTATTTATAGTATCCGTATCTACGCTCTGCAAACAGCTCTGCCATCCATTTGGTGCGTAAGAACATCTTCTCCGATTGGCCAGGGAAAGGCTCGGTAGGTATATTTGCCATGAATTCGTTGATTGCCAATCCTCCACCGGGGGCAGCGATGTCTAGCCAGGCGCCAAACTCGGCACGCACAGATTCCTCAGTCATCTCGTCCTCGTTGATAAAACGTCCCTCGGGGCCGGCGCATAGGATGATCTTGTTGTCGTAGGCTGTTTTAATGGCACCGATGTCGTTAGCAGACTGTACGGCGTCCCAGAAGGTTGCGCCCATGTCGACGAGGTCGCCGACGAAAGGCTCGAAACGGCCACAGTTATGCATGCCCACAGGCATATCGGCGTCAAGCCAGACCGAGTAATAACGCCGCCAGGCGGGTGCGAATATCTCCCTGAACAGCTCGGTGGAGATGAAGGGGTTGTGCTCGTGAGCGATATCGTCTACAAGGTAGCCGCAATCCGGCTTGTAGTACTGGATTGCCAGCTTGGTGTTCTCACACGCCCAATCGGTAAGGTATTCCATCAAGGCCTTGACCTCTTCGGTTTCCTCATAACAAGCAACCAGCCCTTCGGTGAATCCCATAAAGGATATCAGCGCTTGGAAGAAGCCGTTGCTGGGGCCGGTCATCATTCCTATTGGGTTGTCGGGATTTAAGCCGTCAAGCTGCTTTTTGGCCATCATCTCCCAATCGACGTCAGTTATAAAGTCTGGGACCTTGATCACATCGCGCCACTTGGTGATGTCGTCTAAAATGAAGTTGCCAGGCTTGGGCAGTGACCCTAAATTGGTGTCTTCTCCTTTTACCCATTCAACTCCGAAATAGTCGACACCGACCCTTTCGGGCCCGACTAGTTCTTGGTAGATCGATGGATAACGATACATCCACATCATGTTGTAAAGTGGAATGCCATCGGTTTCTTGCATACGAACTGCCCTCATGAAGTTCTCTTTGTTCGTGGTCATCTTCCTGCTCCTTCCAATGTATGTCGGTCTTAATGGTATTGATAAGATCACATAGAATAGGCAAAGAATATCTCGTTGCCAAATAAAATGCGGCTCTACAGCCTTCTCCCCATAAAACCTGTCCGACTCTCTTTTGCTAGCTGTTATATTAAATACAGCATATCTTTTTTGCGAATCATTTTTGTTTTGAAAGACAAGTAAAGTGCTAAACGTAGTATTTAACATTTCAATCTATTTCGCTACAGTGCAGTTTTTTATGCAAGCTGTACAGTCTTGATGATCCCATCAAAGAGGCTTCTGCAGGCGGCTGGTTTTCGCTCAGCCGCCTTTGTAGAAACCCCATATTACTGTCAAATGGCAGTGTAGATGCTACAGTGCTCGCAGCGCTTGGCGGCGGCGGGCCAGCATCAAGACGCCTAGCAGCAGCGTTGTCAGCGCAGCCATGAAGCCGGATAGTCCGCCGAGATCACCGGTCGGTACCCCGCCCGTCTCAAGGATTCTAAAGTGCGCGACCACGACATTCTCCACAGGCACTCGGTACTGTGTCTGCCAGATCTCGCCCCAGAGGTAGTCAGGGTCTGTGGCATCTGGCTCAATTGAGTGAAACAGGTCAATGTCGTACTCCCATTTGACGAACTCCCACCCGTCATCGGGGGTCTGCTGGAAGCCGAACATGTACGGTTCGTCTAGGTTCTCACGCCTGAAATAGGTGATCAGCGCGGTGCCGTTGCCCACTGTATCGGTTCGGACAGTCAGAGTTGGGGAGACCACCACTTGCACCAGCGGGTTATTGGTGGCGGAGACGTATTCCAGGTACCGGCAGTTGGCAATATCGATGGATTGGATCTGGTTATCGTCACAGGAAAAGAAATGAATCTCATCTGGCAGCGGATAGGGCTGGGCGGTCAGCAGGTTGTTGCTGATATCCAAATAGTAGATGGTATCAGGCAGAGGCAGGGGGATCGCTGGCAGCAGGTTGTTACGGCAATCCAGTACGATAAGCCCTCCTGGTAGTGGGTCTTGCAGGCTAGGCAGCAGGTTGTCGCCACACATCAGGTACAGTAGGCTGCCAGGCAGGGTCGGCAGGCCAGGCAGCTGGTTGCCAGAGCAGTCTAGCCACTCCAGGCCACCAGACAGGGTCGGCAAGGCGGTCAGCAGGTTTTCGTAGCAGGACAACTCTATCAAGCCGCCAGGCAGTTGCGGCAGCGCGGTGATGAGGTTTTCTCCGCAGTCTAATTGCTTCAGGCTGCCAGGCAGGTTCGGTAAGGCAGTCAGCAGGTTGCTTCGGCAGTTTAGAAACTCAAGTGTGCTAGGTAGGTTCACCAGTTCGGATATCTGGTTATCGCTGCAGTCCAGCTCGATCAGACTCGGCAGGTTCGGCAGCGCGGTCAGCTGGTTTCCGCAACAGTAGAGGTACTGCATGTTAGGTGACAGCGCAGGCAGCGCGGTCAGCAAGTTCTCGCTGCAATCAAAAGTCTTAAGCGTGACGGGCAGCGGCGTCAGCGCAGTCAGCTGGTTGTTGTTGCAATTAAACTCAACCAAGCCGCCGGGCAGTTCAGGGAGGGTAGCTAGGGCGTTGCCGCTGATATCAAGGTACAAGAGGGCGCCGGGAAGACCGTATGTATTGGTGACGGTCGAGAGCCCGAGCTCGCTCAGATACAGCCCTTCCATTCGGTAAGGTTGAGGGTCGCCGGGATTATTCGCCCAGTCGACATGCGTGTCCCAATCGGTTGGCTGGGCAGGTTCGTCATCAAGCCATTTATCCCAAGCCAGCCCGTTGTCGTCGATCAGCTGGTTGATAAATAAAATATCGTTGAGCGCATAGTCCCCCAATCCGGGATCGTCAGCGTATGCTGGTCCGGGCAGCGCCATCATCGTCCCAAACATCAAGCCGACAGTGAGCATCAGCGCCAGTAGCTTTGTTTTTGCTTTCCCCATTTTCTCCTCCTCCATAGTGCAACAAGCAAACCACAGCTTGCTCTATAAACGGCAAGCTTGGATACGTCGACAGTATGCGCTTTTAAACCGATAGATTCAAGGAATTATTGCGTATCTAGGCCATTCCTTGATTTTGGCCAGAAGCCCATTTTGGCTTCAAAGTTTTGAAGGGCTGCGCTGCGAGAAGGGCTCCCCAAAGGCTTGGGTTAGTGCCTGTGCTATCTGCGGGGTATCAGCAGTCAGCGTTTGTTGGCTGCTCAGCCTAAAGAGGAGAAGCATCGCACACTGAGCAAACTACAAAGGCAATGTAGCTTCAGTTTTATAACATATGCAAATTGGTATAATTTATCAAATGGAGAAAAGCTGGCAGGGGCTTCTCCACATAAGAAATAGGAGGGACTTATGGGTACAAAAACTCAAAAAGCAAGGGTATATCTAGCGGTGATGCTCGTGCTAGCAGCTTTAACGGGGCCGCTATCGCTTGCAGCCTATGGCAAGGGAGAAGCAGCAGACGGCGAGGCTGGGCAAGCTATCGCAGCCACTGTTGCAGCTGAAGGCCAAAGGTTTCAGCTTGTGGTCAACATGCCTGAGGGCGGAGGCACTTTCATCGTCCCCACTTCTAGCTACCTCAACGGCACGACTAGCGGCAAGGCGTTCAACTGGGTGATCGACTGGGGAGATGGCAGCACACAAATTGCAACGGGGACCAGTTCCAGCAACGGTGGAGTGCCTCATGGTTATGCAGCAGCGGGAGACTACACTATCACTATCACTCCCAACGGCACAATGGAGGCTTGGCTGGGGGCTTTCGGCTTTAACGCTGTTTACACAACAGGGGCGAACTCATCGGAGAACACGCGGCACCTAAAAGCAGTGATCGGCCCTTTGACCCCTGAGATGACCCGAACCTCGGCACAGGTAGCAGGGATGGCTGCTCCACCAGACTATGAATGGGCGCGCATGTTTTGGTGGTGTACATACATTAGACAGGCTCCAACCATTGAAGGCTGGGAGCAGGTCACCTCGGTTGGCGACTCGTTTGCTGCAAACATGTTCTTCGTTTGTTCAAACCTTGTGACTATACCGGAGAGCTTCAACCTGCCTCAAAACCTGACCAGCGCAGGCGATGACTTTGCTTCAAACATGTTTTGTTCCTGTGCCAACATCGTATTGCCAGACGGCTTCAACCTGCCTCCACACCTAAGCAGCGTCGGCAGCAGTTTTGCCAGCGGCATGTTCGGAGCCTGTATCGGCTTGAGGAACTTGCCAGACGGCTTCAACCTGCCTCCTGGGATCACCTCGGTTGGTGATAGTTTTGCATCTAGCATGTTCGAAAGCTGTATGGCGCTCACCAGCTTGCCGGAGGGCTTCAACCTACCTCCTGGGATCACCTCGGTTGGAGATAGTTTTGCATCTAACATGTTCGAAAGCTGTATGGCGCTCACCAGCTTGCCGGAGGGCTTCAACCTACCTCCAAACATCATCAATGCAGGGAACAGCTTCGCCTACCTGATGTTTATCCTCTGTAATAGGCTGGAACACCTGCCTGAAGGATTCAATCTGCCGCAAAGCATCTCTCGGGTGGGTAATGATTTTGCCACATACATGTTTTTTTCATGTAGTAGCTTAGAAGACCTGCCTGATGGTTTTACTATCCCACAGGGAATTACCAGCGTTGGCAATGATTTCGCAAGAAATATGTTTGGTAACTGCGCTGCACTTACTGGCCTGCCGGCCGGCTTCAACCTGCCTGCGCAAGTTACCGAGGCTGGCAGTAATTTTGCCTATGAGCTGCTTTATAACGCGGGCTCGCCTGACTTTCAGGTAAACGACGAGTTCTGCTTCCCCGCAGGCATTCCAGCCGACAGCGAGGGAGCCTTCTACCATGCCTTGTTGCTGTCGGAAGCTGCTCCTGTCCAAAGCCGTAGTGCAGCCTCGGTGATTGGGGACTGCCCAGAACCGAGCTCGGCTCGTGATACTTTCAGCTCGAGTTTCGCAGACATCGACTACATCGCCTTGAACTGGGGCGGAGGAGGCAAAACCCAGCTGATATCTGGCTCGGGCGACTTAAACGGCGACGGCGTCGTGACCATGGACGAGGTTGTAACAATACTGCAGGCTACTGTCGGAGCTGTCGAGCTTAGCCCTGAGCAATTCGCTGTTATCGACATGGACTTCGATCAGATAATAACCATGGTCGATGTGATCTTAGCCTTGCAAAGGGTATAAAGCTTGATAGGTACGTAAACCAGATGCCCTCGGCAAGGGCATAACACAAGATACCGTCAAATCGGGTACCGTCGAATCGGGTACCGTCAAATCGGGCAGGCTTCTTAGCATCCGCTAGGGGGCCTGCCTTAAGGCTGTTTTGCTAAAAATGCGGTCAAGCAAGCCGGGCAATGCCTTAATTGCTATTTAAAACGACAAATTACCTTCCGATTTGATCAACAAAATGAAATATGTTGTGAGTCTAAGCTATATCTAGCAGTTTGGCCTATATAATTTGATAAAGAGGTCTGAGGGTGGATTTCCAACAGTGGTTTATCGAGG
>JGI24702J35022_10001819_pt1 | contig 13131 bp, 9 predicted proteins | sample TergutTh196P4_FD_35022 | JGI IMG/M metagenome (IMG submission 35022)
TGAAGAAAGGGCATTGCTGATAGAAGCAACCAGACGTGATTTAATATCCCGTATGCTGTATATGAGATTTGATTTTAATCCTGCAATGAATGAAATAATAAGTACGCAAAAGCTGCTTGTAAAACTTTATAGCAAAGTTGCAATCAGAGAGATAGATAACGCAACTGCGCTTTTAAATGAAGTTGCTAAAGAAGCATACAATAGTAAAGATGCCGGATCAAAACAGCATCTTTCCCTTGGCTTTAGATCCGTAGGTTTGGCGAAAAAAGTAATGCTTATGTCTGATAATCTTCCTGAAACAAACTATTCAATTAAAATTTATGAATATGTTAAAGCTATTAAAGAAGCAAAGTATAGCAAGAGATATGCAATCGCTGCCTTGGTAGATAATAGAGCGCCGTTAGAAAAAAGAATTAAATTGAATTATAATGATTATGATGTAGTAAAGGATTTAATCGACCAATATATTACGGAGGATGCGGAGAAATATAGCGCTATTCATTTTGACAATTTTTATAAAGTTGATTCAACTAAATCAATTTATGATTCTGTTAGAGCCAATCCGGAACTTGAAAAAATACCGGAATATAAAGATTATTTAAAAGGGCATAAATGATTAAAAAAATATTATTAACTTCTTTTATACTTATAATTTGCTCGGTCTCTTGCGCTAAATCTAAAAATAATTTTGAGTTATCTACCGAGCTATCGGAAAAGGGTTTTTATACAGGCGCTGATCAGGTCATACTGGAGTTTGAAAAAAATAGTAAAAATGCGCAGAAGAACTTTATTTTAGCAAGAGCATACCGAGATAAAAAAGAATCAAAAAATGCGCTGCTATATTATTCAAATAGCTGCTTTAATGATAATTATAACTTTAATTTAAGACTATTCCCTCAACCTGTTTATTCATTTATTAAGTCTTCTAACGGCAGAAGCATATTTTATTATGATTCGGTCTATGAGATAGCTTCAATTTTTTTTCAATATGATGAACATGAATTTGTTGTTAAATTTATTGACCTTATAAAAAAAAATAAAACTGCACTCTACAGAGAGGCAATTATATTAAAGTCCAAATCTCTGCAAAAATTAAACCGCTTTAAAGAGGTCGAGCGTGAGCTTAAAGATATATTAACTCTGTTTAATGATAGTAATTCCCAGGCCTCTATCTATTTAAGATTGGGTTCTGTCTATGAATCTGCTAAAGATTTTGATAAGGCTGTTGATGCATATATTGACGTTATTAAATCCGGAAGCGGAGTATGGCAGAACAGCATTGCAGCTAAACGTATAATCTACTTAACAGATGAACATAAAATTCAATTAGATACAGAGAAAAAACTTTTTTTCGGGACTTCATTATATGATGCTAAAGAGTATGATAAAGCTCTTCAATTAGCCGATGAGGTTCTTCAAAAAGAAAAATCTCCACCAGCGGAAACTATAAAGATAAAAGTCCTTACTAAAAAAAATAGCAAGGAAGTTACTCCTTACTTAAAAAAAATGGAGAAGAGTTCCGACTATGACCAATTGCTGTTAGAGCATGCAAATGTATTATGGGAGAATGGTAAAAAATATGATTCGGTAAAAGTTTTGGATAAACTTATTTCAACATCTGATGATAAAATATTGGAGAGAGTTTTATCAAGACTATCATTTTTTTATGAAGAGAGAAGTAACCCTGAATTCATTAAGTATATGGAACTATATATTAAAAGATTTCCAAGTGAAGCAAAAAGCGGACGTTTTATCTGGCTTATTGGGCGCTACTATGTAAAAAAATCAGATAGAGAAAAAGCTACGGCATATTTCAATAAATGTATAAAAGATTATCGTGACAACACATATACATCATACGCAAGATTTTGGCTGCAAAAGATTAATCCTGATAATAAAAAAACAGATGATGAATTTCTTGAAGAGATGAACGCCTATCCGGACTCGTATCATGCTTTAACACTCATGAAAGCAAAGGTTGATAAAACCGCGGCATCGGTTTTATCAAAAGAATTTGAAAATGCTATAAAAAATAAAGATGCTAATAGGGCTAATATTTTTCATAATCTGTTATTTATAAAAAACGGCTATGATAGTCAATATCATGATAGAATGAAACAGTTATCGGCAGATACCGTTTCACAATATAATCGGATTGCTGATATGATGAAAAATCCTATATTTAACAGCAGCTATAAACAGCTACTGCTTAATGTTGAAGTCTACTTTTATGCAGGAGACATTAGTAGTCTTAATAGAGAACTAAGACTAATACCGGAAAATGATACTGAGGCTCAAAAGGATATGGCGCTTGCATTAATGCTATATTCAATTAAGCATAAATATTACAGCTACTCAACCTATTATGGATTTAGACTTTTGAGTATTCTTAAAATTAAAGAGAATCTATCACTCCTTCCGAAAGCATTTTCCGAAGCTCTTTATCCCTATGGATTTGAAGAGTGTGTTAATAAGGAGAGTAAATCATATAATATTAAGCCCGAATTAGTTCAATCAATGATAAAGATTGAATCTAATTTTAACTTTAATGCAGTATCGCCTGCCGGAGCTGTAGGGCTTATGCAGTTAATGCCTCCGACTGCAAAGGGTATAGCAAATAATCTTAAAATCAGCGCCTATGATCTGAAAGATCCGTGTACGTCTATAAAATTCGGAGCAAATTATATTTCCTGGCTTAACAGATATTATAAAGGTCAGATCGAATATATGGTTGCAGCATATAATGGCGGCGCAGGAAATGTCGATAAATGGAAAGCAAGGGAGTTAAATTCTAAGGATATAGATTATTTTTCAGAGTTCACTCCGTTTGATGAAACCAGAGATTATATATTCAGGACAAAGAAATATTTAATACAATATGAGTCTGTGTATAAAAAGCGTTAAATACCTCTTATGCAATACCCTTCTTTATGTTAAGAATCTTTCAATCTCTTAAAAAAACACAAAATATTCTTTGTTATGTTGTAACAATTAATATGAATAGTATATCTTACTTATGAAATTACCGAGTATTTTGGTCAGATTTTCCGCAAGTAATGTATCTCTTAACAATGCCGGAAATTCTGTTTTGTAATATACTAATTTGTAATATTCTAAATGTTTGAAAAAATTAAACAAAAGAGTTAGGTAATCTATGAAAAAAAAGATTATGATTTCTGTATTTTTTTTAGGATTTGCTTTATGTGCTTTTGCTCAAGAGGAAAAAATGTCGGCAGGTCTTGGGTTAGAATGGAATATGAATTCTAAGCACAACTTTGCAGGCGGCGCTAATCTTGGATTTTACTACAATCTTCCGGGTTATGTTGCTTTAGGATTTACGGTTACAGGAAGTACCAATTTTTCGGGATTTCATGTTATAGAACCTACCGCTCTGTTGCGTTACTATTTTCTGGAAGAGGGTTATGAAAGATTCTTTATTCAAATCGACACAGGACCTTTTATCATTCTGGAAGACGGAGAGACAAGATATAAACTTGAGGGAGGGTGCAGAGTAGGATATCGCCTGCCTTTGAACTCGTCAATCTATGTAGAACCCTATGGAAGATTAGGATATCCGTTTGCCTTCGGACTCGGCGTCATGGCAGGAATGTATTTTTAAGGAGAGCGATATGAAAAACATATTAAAAAAATATATTATCTTATTAATTATTGGGCTTAGTTTTTTGGCATGCAATAATCTTTTCCTTGGAGATTCATGGGATGAGGATACTTCCATCAAAAGGAGTTATTTTACCGTAACATTCGATGCGCGCGTAGAAAACCTGGCTCTGGAAAATCAAATAATAACCTCGGGTGGTAAAGTTAGCAAAATTGATCCCATATCCAAAGAGGGTTTCGGCTTTGCCGGTTGGTATACAGATAAAGATAAACTGTGGGACTTTGCCACCGACATTGTAACGAGTGATATTACCTTACACGCTGAATGGAGTCGTTTTTTATACAGCGTAAAATTTGAAGCTAACGGCGGGACCCCTGCCCCTGACGAGCAGATATTAGCAGAAGGAGCTAAAGTTGTTGAACCTGCGCCAATGAGCAAAGCCGGTTCCAGTTTCGGCGGTTGGTACTCCGATGTAGACTGTACCAAACTATGGGACTTCACTACAGTTCCTATGAGTACTGCTAATTTTACCCTATATGCTAAGTGGAGTAACTACATCATTAAATTTGAAGCGAACGGCGGGACCCCTGCCCCTAAGGATCAGATATTGGCCGAAGGAGCTAAAATTGTTGAACCTGCGCCAATGGATACACCAATAGGCAAATCCGATCATGGTTTCGGCGGTTGGTATACAGATGTAGACTGTACCAAACTATGGGATTTCACTACAGCTATAAGCAATGGTACAAATATAATTACCCTATACGCCAAATGGGTTACACCAGGCTACAGCGTTACATTTGAAGCGGATGGAGGAAGTCCGCCTCCGGGACAACAAAGAATAGCCTATGACGGTAAAGTTACCAAAGTTCAGCCCATGAATAAAGGAAGTGATAGTTTTGTCGGTTGGTATAAAGAGCCAGGATATATCAACCTATGGGACTTTGCCACCGACACTGTAAAGAGTAATATTACCTTGTACGCTAAATGGAGTCATTCTTCCTACAACGTAAAATTTGAAGCTAACGGCGGGACCCCTGCCCCTAACGATCAGATATTAGCCGAAGGAGCTAAAGTTGTTGAACCTGCGCCAATGAGCAAAGCCGGTTCCAGTTTCGGCGGTTGGTACTCCGATGCTGCCTGTACCAATCCATGGGACTTCACTACAGCTCCTATGAGTACTGCTGATTTTACCCTATATGCCAAGTGGGAGTCCTTGTACGACTGTATTGTTACTTTTGAATCGTATGGCGGAAATCCGCCGCCCGAAAATCAATTGTTGTTTTGGGGCGCGAAAATTGTTGAACCTGTGGCAATGGCTACGCCAATGGGCAAATCCAATCACGGTTTCGGCGGTTGGTACTCCGATGCAGCCTATACCAAGCCATGGGACTTCACTACAGATACTATAAGCAGCGGTGTAAAAGATATTGCCCTATACGCCAAATGGGTTACACCAGGTTGGAGCGTTACATTTAAAGCGGATGGAGGAAGTCCGCCTCCGGGACAACAAAGAATAGCCGATGGCGGTAAAGTTACCAAAGTTCAGCCCATGAATAAAGGAAGTGATAGTTTTGTCGGTTGGTATAAAGAGCCAGGATATATCAATCTATGGGACTTTGCCACCGACACTGTAACGAGCGATATTACCTTGTACGCTAAATGGAGTCATTCTTCCTACAACGTAAAATTTGAAGCGAATGGCGGGACCCCTGCCCCTAACGATCAGATATTAGCCGAAGGAGCTAAAATTGTTGAACCTGCGCCAATGGCTACACCAATAGACAAACCCAATCACTGTTTCGGCGGTTGGTACTCCGATGAAGCCTGTACCAAACTATGGGATTTCACTACACCTATAAGCAACGGTACAAATATGATTACCCTATATGCCAAGTGGGAATCCTTGTACGACTGTACTGTTACTTTTGACTCAGATGGCGGAAATCCGTCGCCCGGAAAGCAACTGTTGTTTTGGGGTACGAAAATAGTTGAACCTGTGGCAATGACAAAAACCAGTTACGGTTTCGGCGGTTGGTACTCCGATGCAGCCCGTACCAAACCATGGGATTTCACTACAGATACGATAAGCAACGGTGTAAAAGAGATTATCCTATACGCCAACTGGGTTATAGATACCTACACAATCAAATTCGAAGCGGACGGCGGGAATCCGGCTCCGCAAGACCAAATTGTTGCTTATGGCGATAAAGTTACCCAGCCGCCAATAATGACCAAACGCTACTTTATTTTTATGGGATGGTATAAAGACAGTGGCCTGACAGATGAATGGAACTTCGAAGTGCATACTGTAAATGCAAATATGACTTTATATGCTAAATGGGAAGACGCTGACTATAGAGTTACATTTGATGCAAATGGAGGACTCTTTGATGTAAATGGAGTATTATCGGATCGCCAAAATCAGGGTACAATAATTGGCGAAAAGATATCCGAACCGCGGGCCCCCGAAAGAGATAAATTTGGTTTTGACGGCTGGTACCTCGATAATGGAACCTTCACCCAACTGTGGGATTTTGATACCGACACAGTAACAATTGATGGCCATATGACCTTGTACGCCAAATGGGTCGACGACACGGACCCGGACATGGTCTGGGTACCTCCCGGAAGTTATATGATGGGCGACAATAGTATCACAGGCGCAAAACCGGCGCATAAAGTAAAAATGAGCGGTTTTTATATAGGCAGATACCCTGTAACACAGGAAAAGTATCTCGGCAGGAGGGGATATAATCCCAGTAGTTTTAGTCCTGGTGGGAACCCTCAGTTGCTTGAACGTCCTGTAGAGAAAGTGACATGGTACGATGCGGTGATGTTTTGTAATGAATTGAGTGGCTATGATGGTCTAACTAAAGTTTACAAGATAGACAACATAGAGACTACGACATCCGGTGGCATAACCTATATCAGCAAAGCAGATGTAACCGTGATCGACTGGAACAATAACGGCTATCGGCTGCCTACGGAGGCTGAATGGGAATACGCAGCAAGAGGCGGAAACGGTTCGCCTGAAAACTACACCTATTCGGGAAGCAATGATCCGGATGAAGTGGCATGGTATAACCAGAACAGCTCTAGTCAAACACATCCGGTAGGCGGAAAAAAACCTAACGGCTTGGGAATATACGATATGAGCGGAAATGTCAGTGAGTGGTGCTGGGATTGGTTTGATGCAGGCTATTACAATATAAGTCCCCTGCTCAATCCACCTGGTCCAACCTCAGGGGCTGAACGTATCCGTCGCGGCGGGAATTGGAACAATGCAGCTGCTACTATCCGTCCTGTAGCACGGACAAGCTACATTCCGGCGCCTGCCAGTTTGCAATCAAATTGGGTAGTTGGCTTCCGCATTGTCCGCAGACCATAATGAGTACAAATAGAAATGCCAATCATACAGGCGGGCGAAAAGCCCGCCTTTTTTGTCATAGCAAATCAAGATAAATATAATCATAAAAAACACAATAATCATAGTCACAGGTTTTTTAAATTGACATATTCGTTGCAGTGTGTTCATAAATATTATACTGTTTTATTTCCTAAAATCATAGAAAGTATGTAACGGATTGATATTTTTCGAGAAATATATGCCAATGAAGCGCCTGATATTATACATACTGATTATAGTCTCTCAAATCTTAGCATGCAGCAGCAGCCGATTTAAAGAAGATGCCAGGATTCAAAAAGAGATAATAGCTGCTGTTGAAAATTATAATTCCGAGAATTGGGAGATACGCCTTTTGGCAATAAAAAGCGTATCTAATTATTCCGACACAGTCTATGCTAAAAATTCACTCCTACTTTTAATAATAGCGCTTGATGATCCGTATTCGGAGGTAAGAATTGAGGCTTTGAAGTCTTTAAAAAAAATGAAGGCTACTGCTGCAGAAGAAAAAATCGGCGATTTGGCTCTGAGTGATGAAAATACTAATGTTAGGTATTTTGCTTATTTGGCTTTGGAAGAATATACTAACATAACAAATGAAGGTATTTTTTTGGAAGGATTGGACAATAATGACTGGCTTGTTAAAGAAGCGGCGCTTAGAGGGTTAATGAGAATAGATGATCATACTATTCAGATTAAGTATATTGATATAATTATAGATTGTATAAAAAGTAAAAATACATCTATAAGGTTAACAGCTATACAATATCTGACAATTAAGAGTACATTGATTTATGATGAGTTAGCTGATATAATTAATGATCAAACAAGCGGCTTGACTGTCCTTAAAGCTGCTTTGGGTGAGATTAAGGGATATAAATTTGATATAAAGACAAAGATGAGAATTATTGATCTCCTAACTCACAGAGATAAAAATGTAAGGTTATTATCTCTGCAAGCTTTAAAGTATGAAAAATCAAATCTCGATGATTAACTATTTTGTCTCCTTTTCTGTATTTTCTTTATTTTCTGTGTACACTTGATTTTTGTTATCCTGCATATCTTTTTTATAATCAGCTTTATAATCTTCGTTTATCATTTTGTCAAATAACTGTTCTTTCATCTCTTTGTCTTTGGCTTTATCCTTATCAAGTTCCATGTCGGAAATATAAGTCTCATACATCATAAACAGATTTTCTTTAGACAGCCTATAATAATTGATAGATGTTATCAATCTTCTGGCAGAGGGTGTATTCTTTTCACCTACATTTTTATGATCATTGAGTATAGTATTTGCCTGCTTTTGAAGTGATTTTGCATTATCAAGGTATTTTGCCATAACAGCATTGCGGTGCTGCTTGTTTTCGGAATCTTCCTGCATAATAATCTCAATATTCCTTTTTATACTTTTATTTAGAAATTGTGATGAATCCGTACTATAATCAGTTGCAAGTTTCTTAGCAGCATTAAAAATCTCCCTCTCATTTTCAGCAAACTTTGCAGCAGCTTCTTCAATTTTATCGCTGAAATACAGTGTTGTTGCATCTGCATATTGATCAATTAATTTCTGTACTTCCGTTTCTCCGCCGCCAAAATTTATAATCGCTGCTTTTAAGAGTCTGATATTTCTTAGATTCTCATAGCTAAGCCTTTTTATAAGAGATGCGGGATTAAATTGTTGATAATATTTACTATCTTCATCTTTTGTTTCATTTTGAGAATAACCCTCACTAAATAAGACAAACATGTTCACTGTAAGAAATAATGCCAAAACTCCTTTTTTTAACATAGCTCCTCCTAAATCCTATTTAAGGAAAAAATAGTAAAAAAATTATTTTTCATTGAATGAAAATTATAATATTTATTAAATAGATAAAGTCAAGAAGAAATGATTCAATAATCTTAAAAAGACAGCTTATCAAACTAAGGAGTAAAAATGTTTATAGAAAATGTTTTAATTAATGGTCCGATAGGGGAATCCGCTAATAAAAAAATAGCAGGACTATATCTGATTGAGAGAAATATAAAACTCCTTTCACGGATCGGCATTAAGAAGATATATATTGATTTTTCAGACCCGGATTTGGAATTATTCAACAAAAAAATTTTAAAATATATCCATAAAGTTGAAGCGGAAATTATTACGGATAGATCAATCAACCTTTCAAAGGATTTACTTATATTAAGTCCTGAAATTTTTTTACAACAGCAATACTTTAACTATCCTGAAAAATATTTTAAAGAAGAGAATGGGAATTATACGCCCATCATATCGGATGAACTATTTGAGATAAAGAATGAAAGCGACATAAAAAGAGGTATTAAACTTATATCCGGTTATATTATCGAAAATACAGGCGGTTACATTGCGCAGAAAGTCAATAAGAGGATTTCATTGCCTATTAGTATCAGATTAGCAAAGACTCGTGTACATCCCAATTACTTAACAGTTTTTAATATGATAATAGGTGTTCTAAGCTCATATTTCATATATATGTCAACGTATTCCTATTTTTCTTATAAAGTTAATTATATCTTAATGGTCTTAGGCGGACTTTTTTTTCAGGCAGCATCTGTGCTTGATGGTGTAGACGGTGAGGTTGCAAAATTTACTATTAGAGTCTCAAAGCTGGGAGGTTGGTTGGATACATTCAGTGATAATACAACTCTGTTTTTATTTCTTATTTCTAATTCATATTTATACTATACGGTAATGGGGGGGATCGCATCTTTTGTTACAATAGTTGTGCTCTTTATCTCTCTTGCGGTAATGCTTTATATTATGATCAATTTTCTTTCTAAATTCAGTGATTCAGGGTCATTGGTAGCCTATGACAGGGAGTTTCTCCAAACACTGCCATCAAGCGATATGCTTGTGAAATTTGCATTGAAGATGAAATATCTCACAAAGAAAGAAATGTTTTCAATAATTTTCTGTTTAATGGGATTTACAGGTTATATATATTTAATTATACCAATGGCTGCGTTTGTTCTCTTAGCTGCGGCAGTTATACTTACAATAATACATTTTAGATTTATAAAAGAAGTAGATGTGAAAAGATGATAATATCATCTTTTAATATTTTAAAGTTTTAACTATTTTTTTGAATCTTCCTGTGATCGATGTGTGTTGCTTTGACTTGCCTTTTCTTAATTTTAGGAGCTCCTTCGGGATTATATTTGTCCTGAACATCTTCTATCTTATTTGTAATTAACATGCGTACGGCCTGTTCTGTTTTATTAAGGATATCAATTAACAATAGATTCTCTTCTAATGTAAAATCTTGCAATAGATAATCTTCCATTGATACATCTTCAGGGCATGCGTTTACTCCGACTCTTACTTTTGCAAATTTGCCGGATTTTAAGGCGAGTGCCATTGATTCAACACCTATATGTTGAAGGTTTGATTCAATATAATCAACCCTTAATTCACCTAATTCCAAAGACGGATCTTCAACAATGCAAATAATATCCTTAACATTGATTCTAAGGAATGAAGCTATATATAAAACAGACTCTCCGATCAGAGTAATAAATGTTTGAGGCTTAAGCAGAACAATATCGCTCTTTGATATTCTACCGCGGCCTATTATGGATTTTTTCTTTTTTATTCTAACTTCAATATTCTCATTATTGGCCAGAATATCGATAACTTTAAAACCGATATTCTGTCTATTGTTTGCAAATCTTTCACCAGGATTACCGAAGCCGACTATTAATTTCAAATGAGTTACCTCTTTTTTAGAAAACTTTAATCTGCATTTATAGTTTCATAAAAAAATTTATTATTCAATGAATTATTGTTCAGTTTGCGCCTCTGTACTCTCTTCAACAGGTTGTGCCTCTTCACCTGCAGCCTTAGCTTTTTCTATTGCTACAATAATATTCTCAGGTGTTGTTAAAATTTCAATTTCATCTACATGTTTAACATCGCTAACATGGATTGCCTCTCCCGGAAGCAGGCTTGCAATATCTATAGTAATCTTCTCAGGAAGATCGTTAGGTAGACATTGAATTAATAATTCCCTTTCACCCTGTTGAAGAATACCACCCATCTTTAAGCCTGCCGGTGTTCCTATTAATTCTATAGGGACATGCGTTTTAATCTTTTCGCTCTTTGTTACTCTAAAAAGATCAAGATGTAGAATTCTACCGGTTATCGGGTCTTTCTGAAAACTTTTAACAAACGCCATTATATCCTGCTGCCCCTCTATGTGAAGATCAAAAATGACACTCTCTAATATATGACCTTTGAAAAGATTTTGCAACTCTTTTTCTTTTACTTTTATAGACTCGGTTTTACCATGTGCATAAACAATTGCCGGAATAAAACCTTCATTTCTGAGCCTATTATTGTTATTCTTTCCTCTGCTGTCTCTTGCTACAGCTGTTAATGACTTTGTGCTCATTTATATTACTCCTTTATATTAACGCATATACAATTACTAAAAAATAATTTCATAAAAAAAGTGAACTTACGGATTCTCCGTTATGTATTCTTCTTATTGCTTCTCCGAATAACGGAGCAATAGAAAGTACTTGCATATTCTTAAGCTTTTTCTCTTCGGGAAGAGGTATGGAATTAGTAAAGATAATCTGCTTAAACTCAGCCATCCTTAAATTTTCTACTGCATTATCGGAAAGAACCGGATGAGAAAAAAAACAGTAGATATCCTTTGCTCCTCTCTCCTTCAGCGCTATTGCAGCTTTTGATATTGACCCTGCAGTATCGGCAATATCATCAACCAATATACAATTCTTACCGGCAACCTCTCCTATAACATTCATTACATCCGAAATATTTGCATCAGCTCTTCTTTTATCAATAATAGCAAGACTTGTATCAAGTTTTTTAGCCAAAAATCTTGCCCTGTCAACTCCTCCGGTATCAGGTGATACTACTACTACATTCTCAATGTTCAACTTTGTTAAATATTGAATAGCAATCGGTGTTGCATAGAGATTATCAACCGGTATATCAAAAAAACCCTGTATCTGGTCTGCATGGAGATCCATAGTCAGTACTCTGTCAGCGCCTGTAACCTGAATAATATTAGATACAACCTTTGCCGATATAGGCACCCTTGGCTCAACCTTTCTATCCTGCCTTGCATAACCAAAATACGGAATAACAGCAGTAATCCGCAGAGCAGAAGCCCTTACTGCCGCATCAATAATGAACAGAAGTTCCATGATATGATCATTAGAAGGATTACATGTAGACTGAATAATAAAAACATCATGCGCTCTAACATTATCTTTTATTTTTACGGATATTTCTCCATCCTTAAATCTTTTCAATTCTATGCCTGAAAGCTCCATGTCAAGATAACTTGCAATCTCTAAAGCAAGGGCATTATTTGATAATCCGGAAAATATCTTTAATGCACTATCATTCATTAATTTAATCCTTCTTTCATAGCAATATATTGTTCCAAAGATTTAAGTTCTTCCTTTGTATTTACTCCGCTGCCTTCAATTGAATCAATCAATCGAAGTATCTCAACGTTTAAGCCGACACTCAATATGTAATTTAAAACATCAGGGAGATAATATTCTCCTTGCGCATTGTCGGTATTTGTTCTCTTTAAGCCTTCAAACAGATACCTGCTTTTAAAGATATATGTTCCGCTATTAACTTCCTTAATCTTACGGATTTCATCGTCGGCATCCTTCTCTTCGACAATTCTTACAAATTTTTCGTTATACTTAACAATCCTACCATAACCTGTGGGATTATCCTGTATCATTGTAAGAACTGCAGCGCCGGTTTTCTCATCTGCCAATGCTATCAGGTTTTTAAATGTCTCAGGTTTAATTAATGGAACATCTCCGCTTGCAACAATAATATCCCCATTATAATTTTTAAAAAAATCTTCAGCCTGCATTACAGCATGACCCGTACCAAGTTGCTCATACTGCCAGACATAATTAACAGTGTTCCCAAGTCTATCTATTACTTCATCTCCTCTATAACCGACAACAACTAAGATGTCATCAACTCCTGCAAGGTTCAGGCTATCCACAACATGTTCAATTAAGGATTTTCCACATAGTGGATGAAGTACTTTAGGAATATCGGATTTCATCCGAACACCTTTCC
>JGI24702J35022_10001820_pt1 | contig 13130 bp, 7 predicted proteins | sample TergutTh196P4_FD_35022 | JGI IMG/M metagenome (IMG submission 35022)
AGTGGCCGACCCCATAACGTCAACCCCTGAAGAACGAAGCCATTGATACGATTGAACCCTTCCGGCGGGATCTAATTTTATGTCCGACATCATCGCAGGAACAATTTTACTCATACGCGGATCTACGATACCTGCGCCACGCATATTAGTCAGCATGTCATAGAGATATTTGGTGATCCGTTGGGTAGCCCCATACGCGAGGTAATCAAAGATGGGGTTTGTCGCAATCGGATCCCCAAGTAGATAATCTGTAGGGTCTCCAGCAACATTAAAGCAACGCAATATGGTGTTTTCGGCATTCGATTGCGGCGCTTTTGACAAACAGTCGAGGATTTCCTGCGGATTAAATTCGGCTTTTTTAGAGATTTTCAACAACCAGCGCGCCTTTAACCCGTAACAATATTTTATCCATTTGTTCACATCTCCATTGTTAAACATATCGCCTTTGGAGAGCGGAGTGGCGCCCGCTTCCTGCGTTCTTCCAAAGAGTTCGATGGCCTCATCCAATTTGGCCAAACAACCCTCATAGATGGTTTTGCCATCGTCGTAAGCGGGACTTGCAATGTTTCGCAACGCCTCAGAATATGGGATCTCTCCAAAAAGGTCAAGCAATTGCATAAAGCCCAAAGCATGAAACACATTGGAGGCGGCCATATAGTGGTATGCGCCCTCTTTTTCGGCTTTACTATACATGTCATTTAGATTACCTGCGACTTCCACAAACCATGTCTGATACGAAGTAACCGGAGTTGTGGTTGAGCCAAGCTGCCAGGTCACCGACCACGTATTAACTCCAGCCCCTGAACTCCAAAACATTCCTGTAGAACAAGATGTCCGGTAGGCAGTAAGACCTGAAGAATAGGCATAAAACTTCTGAATCCAAGGCAATCTGTTTTCGACCAAAGCGCTTTGGTTGTTCGGAGAATCGGGGTCTGTATTCACATCTAACCAATCCGAACACGACGTTACACCCAAGATGAGTGCACTCATTACTATTATAAAATATTTTATTTTCTTCATAATATACTTTTTTTAACCATTAAAATGTAAGATTGATACCAAATGTGAAGGTAGAGAGGGCTGGTACGCTGCAATAATCAATGCCCGTAGAACCGGATCCTCCGGTGCCGCCCGAAACACTTACCTCAGGATCCATACCCTTGTAGTTGGTCCATGTAAAGAGGTTGGTGCCTGTTGCAGACACAGATAATCCTTTAACCACATTCTGTTTTTTAAGAAGACTCGAAAAGTCATAGCTCAACTGCAAAGAGCGCAATTTTAACCAACTGGCAGAAGTGATCAAATAGAAAGAGTTAGACATATAATTACTCCAATATCTCTGAATCATGGATCTACCCGAATAATTCACCCCGGCAATGTTATAGGTCTCATTGGCATTGTAGGTATAAGAGACTGCATCCCACACAGGAACATCGGTTGTACCTGTATTCACCACACCTGAAACGGTTACCGACTCGCGGTTGTTTAGAGTGGTCAACTTGCTTAAACCATTGCTGATCATGCTATATTCAGTGCCGTTATAGACATCACCGCCTTTGCGAAAATCGAGCAGGAAGGAGAGAGTGAGTCCTTTATAACGGAATGTATTGCTCAAGCCACCCAGAAAATTAGGTTCCCGATTTCCGACAGTGCCATTGGATGAAGGAGATATCCTGTATAAACCGGTATTGGCCTCAACTTGATAACGTCCATTGGGAATCTCAACATTTGTGTATGTGGGATCTCCAGAAGCATTTGTTCCTGTTTGGACTCTTTCCGTTTCACGCATGTGATAGGTACCCGTCAGGGCCAGTGCGTACCCTCCATCGGGGACTGAAGATCCGCGTACAGATCCAAACTGCGCTTCCGTTGCGTAAAAAATCTCTACGCCCGCCAAGAATTCACCCAATCTGCCCTTGTTGTAAGAACCGGTCAAAGTAACATCCCACTCAAAATCTTTTTTGGCAATCGGTTTAGCCGTTAAGGCAAACTCCATACCATCATTAATTACTGAACCGGAGTTGATGGAAGTTAATATAAAACCGCTGGCATTGGACAAACGGGGAGCGGCAATCTGGTTTTCCGTTTCGGTGTGATAGTAGTTATAATCCAAGCTAATGCGTCCATTTAAGAATCTCAACTCAGTTCCCACTTCCCAAGACGTTTGTATCTCCGGTTTCAAATTTGCATTTCCGCCCGTATATTGATTACCCAATCCAACATATCCATTGTAAACAATGGGAGAGACCAAATAGGTAGCTGTTGCATACGCGTTGGCATCCTTACCCACCTGAGCCCAGCTGGCACGGATTTTACCAAATGAGAGGATATCGTTCTTGGGTATCAGTTCGGTAAATACAAAAGAGCCGCTTACCGATGGATAGAAATAGGAGCGACTTTCAAGCGGCAAGGTGGACGACCAGTCATTACGACCCGTTACTGTCAAATAAGCCATACTCTTATACGCTGCACGAAATTCTCCATACACGCCAATCAAGCGCCTTTGACTTGTTGCGTCAGTAAAGAATTTATCCGTGGTGGCAATATTGGCAAAACTGACGGTTCCCGCCGTAACAAAGTTGTAACCCCAAAGTGTTTGGCTTAACCGTTTGATGTCTTCTGACATGGAGCCCGCCAAAAGATTAAAATCAAAATCGCCAAAAGTTTTATGGAAATTGGTCATAACATTTGTGGTCAGGAAAGTATAGTCTGATATATTCTTGCTCAAACGACCGTTTTGATACCTTTCGAACATCACGCCACCGGGAGCGTTATACGTGGTTGCATCGGTAATATATTGGTCATAACCCAATCGGGCAGAAACATCCCACCAATCGGTAATCTTGAATGACGCGCTTAATGTTCCGGTAAAACGTTTGGTCTCATCCGTCATCTTGTTTTTGTTTATCAGCCAGTACGGGTTTTCCTTATCGTCTGCCAGATCCCAAATGCCTTCAAACAGACGATACTTTGTGCCATCTTCTTTTAAGTATTTGGACATATCTTCTGTGGTTGGCCAACTATACACTCCTTGCATAGCGCCACTACCGCCACCGTTATAGAGACCGGCAGAGGTAAATGTTCTCTTGGTATCGGCAATAGAGTAGGCTGTATTGGCATTCACCGTCAGGCGGCCAAATTTTTGTTCACCATTGAAACGAAAAGTGGTCCTGTCGTACGAGGTGTTGGGAATAATTCCACCCTGATTATAGTTAGATGCCGATAGAAAGAACGTCCCATTTTTAGTACCGCCCGATATGTTTACATTGTTGTCATAAATCGTACTTGTGGTGAAAAAATCGCCAATGTTGTCATACAGTTTGGTTCCAGAAGTAATGGGTTGCCCCCATGAGTTATACGTAAGATCCGTAAGGACTCCATTGTTATCATAACTTCCACGACCAAATTGAGTTTGCACTTCCGGTAGCTTATTGGCCCAGGAGGTACTCACTTTGCTGCTGAAGTCAACTTTCATCACGCCTTCTGATCCCCTTTTGGTTGTGATAATAATCACCCCGTCGGCAGCTCGTGAGCCGTAGAGTGCAGAGGCAGCGGCGCCTTTTAACACAGACATTGTTTCGATGTCTTCCGGATTGATGTCCATCACGCGGTTTGAGTAGGAGGTGTTACTGCGTGACATCCCATCGGTACCGGTATTACCCAAAACGTTGGTTGAGTTGTCGTACATAATGCCATCAACAATAAATAACGGTTGATTTTGACGACTTTCCGATGTTGAGTTGATACCGCGAATGATAATGGTAGCTCCCGCTCCGGCAGCTCCGCTAAACTGTGTCACGTTTACACCCGGAACTTTACCCACTAACGAGTTGATCACGTTGACATTTTTGTTTTTCATCAGTTCTTCCGAACTCACATCCGATACCGCATACCCCAGCGCCTTCCGCTCCTTTTTGATACCCATGGCGGTGACCACCACGTCTTCGAGCAAAAGCGCATCTTCGACCAATTGTACATTGATCACGGCGCGGCCGTTTACTTCAACAATTTGGGTCACCATTCCAAGTGAAGAGAACACCAATTTGCCGGATGAAGGGGCAGAGATGGTGTAGCCGCCATCGCCTCCGGTAGATGTGCCGCCGGTGGCAACGCCCTCTACCATAATGTACACGCCAGGGAGGGCCTCTCCNGTTTTGTCGGTCACCTTACCGGTCACCGTAACATTTTGCGCAAAAATCACTCCCGAACAGAGGAACAATGCGCATATCGACAGAATGATTTTCTTCAGCCTGTCTGTTGCATCTTTTATTACATGCATAAGGTTAATTTTTAGGTTAATAATTATTAGGAATATAGTTAGTTATATTTGATCATAACGAGGGGTTTCAAGACCAGCAAAGTTATAAAAAAAAACTATAGGTTGTTCAAAAAGATGCAGACTTTGGCGATGGTGGTTTTTTTTGATTCAAAAATAAACATTTTTTTATAAACAAATTTGATTATTTACAACTTTATCCTACATTTGCAAACTAAAAAAACGGCAATGAAGTCAAAGATTGATCTATTAAAAGGGATACACCCCGGCTTGGTCATTGCGCATCATTTAAAAAAACTCAATATGCCAAAAGGGCGCTTTGCTTTGTCAATCAATGAATATCCGCAAACGCTCAGCGCGGTTATTTCCGGCAAAAGAGGCATTAACCTTCCTTTGTCGCTAAAGATGGAGAAGGCATTGGGCTACGATGAGGGTTTTTTTATGATACTTCAAATTTATTACGACGTGGCTAAAAGCAAACAAGAGAGGGATGCCACGCCTCAAAAAGAGCCTCCAAACCTCAACCCGATTTTGTTTTGGGATACCAAAATTGAACATATCGATTGGCAAAAACATAAACAATATGTAATCCGGCGCGTATTGGAACGGGGAAATCAAGAAGATAAAGATCAAATAACCAAATACTACGGCATAGAGTTGGTGGAGAGATTCAGGGGAGTGCCCGATACAAGACAATGGTTGCGTTATGGCAAATAAACTGCATTACCATACGATCACACCTTCGGTACAAGCGATGTTGTCGTTGATGATGAACCATTCGATGTTTGACCCGTTTGTTTTGGTCGGCGGCACCAATGTGAGTCTTAGGTATGGCCATAGGAAGTCGATTGATATTGACATGTTTACAGATGCTAATTACGACAGTATTGATTTTAGCAAAATCGACTCTTTTTTTAAGAATCAATTCGCATATTGTTCGTACGGCGATGACGCACAAATTGTTGGCATGGGTAAGAGTTATTTTGCAGGTCACTCCATCCAAGATGCTGTAAAAGTTGACCTGTTCTATACAGACCCATTCATTCGCCCTGTCGAACAAATAGATAAAATACGTATGGCGGGCATCGAGGATATTATTGCCATGAAAGTAGAGGTGATCTCAATTGGAGGGCGCAAAAAAGATTTTTGGGATTTGCACCTGTTTTTGGACGATTTCTCTGTTGAGCAGATGATCGCGTTGCACAAAGAGCGGTATCCCCGGAGTCATTGTGCCGATGATATGTCCGGCCATTTTGTCGATTTTGACAAGGCGGACAACGATCCCGATCCGGATTGTTTGCAAGGCAAAATGTGGGAAATGATCAAACTTGATTTTATTGATTTGATATATGGTTAATATTTATCGCCTCATCTTATGGCTCCGCCACAAGTGCTACGACCGGGGGATTTTTAAAAGTGCCGCTGTTGACTTTCCGGTGTTGTCCATTGGCAATATAACCGTAGGGGGGACCGGAAAGACGCCCCACACAGAACTTGTGCTAAGGATGTTTAGCCAACAAATGCCCATGGCGGTACTCTCCGGCGGATACAAACGCAAATCCAAAGGGTTCCGGTACGTCGGCCCTGCCGATTCCGTCTTGGACGTAGGGGACGAGCCGCTTCAGATCAAACGGAAATTTCCCGATGCGGTGGTGGCGGTCGATACCGACAGGGTTGCCGCCATCAAACGGATCCGACAGGACCACCCTCAAGTCAAACTGATTGTGTTGGACGACGCCTTTCAATACCGCAGGCTCAAACCCTCCTACTCTATTTTGTTGAGCGACTATCACCGCCCATATCCCAAAGATACGTTACTCCCTTTTGGCAAGCTACGCGATCTTCCTTCACAAGCTAAACGGGCGGATTTGATTATCGTTACCAAAACGCCGCCTGATGTTTCTCCCGAAGCACAAAAAAACCAACATCAGATAATCAAGCCCGAATCTCATCAACAGCTTCTTTTTTCGCGTTATACCTATAGCGCTCCCTACCCGCTCTTTTCCGATTCTGCAGGCGCCTCCCCCCTGCCCCAACCTCCCGCAACCGTGATCGCCCTCACCGGAATCGCCCATCCCGATCCCTTTTTGCAAGAGATCAAGGGGCGGGCATCCATTGTTCAGCATCTTAAATTTCCCGACCACCACAACTTTACGCCAAAAGACATCGCCCAAATCAATCAAGCCGCCGCCCGACATCCGCACGCCGCCGTCTACACCACGGAAAAGGACGCCATGCGTCTTTTGATGGCTACCGGCTTATCCCAACAGGCAAAAGCTTCGCTCTATTATATTGAGGTACAGGTCGATTTTTGTTCCCGAAAGGAACGGCAACAATTTGTTGAAATTGTGACAAAATTGACTATATTTGCAACGTCACACCATTAGATACTGATTCCATGTGCGCCAAACGACCTCTCCGATTTTTCAACACCACCGGTCCTTGCCATCCGGACGATCACTATATGCTTCCGCCCCAAGATCGGCTTGTGGGGGCGCAGTTGCACCGCTACATTGGCGACAAGCTCTACTGGGTGCTCCATGCGCCGCGCCAAACGGGAAAAACCACCTTTTTGCAAAGTTGGATGCGGGAGATTAATTCGGGGGACCAAGCGGTGGCGTGTTATGTGAGTGTGGAGACGTGTCAAGGGGTTACCCTTCGAAGCGAAGGGATGCGGACTCTTTATAGATCAATATTGAATTATGCCGATTGGGAAAAGTTGCCCATACCTGTTGTGGACGATTGTGAACCTGAAGGATTGATACAAACGACATTAAAAAGATGGTCGGAATTGATTGCACCTAAGCCGCTGATCATACTTTTTGACGAAGTCGATGTATTGCAGGATGAGACGCTCATCAGTTTTTTAAGACAATTGCGCGGCGGATTTGCTTCGCGAGGCGTGGGTAGTTTTCCTGTATCGATTGCTTTGGTGGGGATGTGCGACCTAAAGGACTACATCACCGCCTCCAAAGGGGGTGTGGCGCCCAATCCGGGCTCGCCCTTCAATATCAAGGCAGATTCAGCCGTATTGACCAATTTTACCAAGGAGGACATCGCCCATCTTTTTGCCCAGCGCACTGCGGAAAACGGGCAGATGATCACTCAAGAGGCTTTAGACTACGTGTTTGAACAGTCAAACGGGCAACCGTGGATTGTGAACTCTCTATTGAAGCGTGCCACCATGCGCATCCTCGACTTTGAAAGCATAGAAACAGTGGAATTAAAGCATATTCAAGAGGCGCGGGAACAGATGATTATGTCGCGGGAAACCCATTTGGACGCCTTAGGCGAACGCTTGCGCGACCCGCGTATTCGCCACGTGGTAGAGCCACTCATCACAGGCGAGTTTGACCCCGACTTGGGCCGTACCAACCACGATGTGGTGCTTGCTATTGATTTGGGATTGGTGCGGTGGCGCTCCGAAACAGGCCTTGCCATATCCAACCCCATCTATGCCGAGATCCTCACCCGACACCTCAATTCGGGGTACCACGACATTTTGCCTCCGCCCACCTCGTGGCAGTGGCAAAACGCCAGCGGCGGGATCGATATGGACAAGCTGCTAAAAGAGTTTCAAAAGTTTTGGCGCCGCCACTCCGATATTTGGGAGGAGAAGGCCGACTATACAGAGGCGTTCCCGCACTTGTTGTTGATGGCCTTTTTGCAGCGTGTGATCAACGGCGGGGGAACCATCGACCGCGAGTATGCCGCAGGGCGCGGACGTACAGACTTGACGGTTCACTATAAGGGCGAATCCATTATTATAGAGATCAAATTAGTACGGTACTACGACACTCCGGAAACAGTCGAAGAAGAGGGTTTGGAACAGATCCGCCTCTACCGCGACCGGATCAATCCGGCGGCGCCTGCCTACCTCATTATTTTTGACCGACGGCCCGAACGCAAATCCAAAACGTGGGACGAGCGTATATCGTGGAAGCAGGTGGAGGAGGTGATTGTTTTAGGGTGTTGAAAAAGCATTTGTAATTGATATAAAACACATACAAAAAAGATGAAAAAAAATCTGATTATCACCGCCTTTTTGTTTATATTCTGTGCATTGAGCCTGAGTATATACGCACAAACCCCTGCGCCTGTTGATCCTTCGTGGCGCATAGGGACGCTCTCCAACGGGATGAAGTACTACATCCGCCAAAACCCGAAGGTAAAGCCGGCTTTTGGATTGCGCACGATATTGGCGCTTTGCACGAAACCCACAACCAAAATGGGTTGGCCCACTTTCTTGAACACATGGCCTTTAACGGACTAAAGAACTTTCCGGGAAAAACCATGTTAGAGTACATGCAATCGATTGGCTGCGCTTTTGGCGCCAACATTAATGCATCTACAGGTCAAACACTTACTCAATATTTACTCACTGATGTGCCCATCAGTCGTGAGGGTATTATTGACACGTGCCTGCTTGTCTTGCACGATTGGAGTGGACATATCTTGTGCGAACAAGAGGAGCTTGATGCAGAGCGCGGCGTCATTCGTGAAGAGTGGCGTACAAGCAATGTGGCCATGAGGCGCGACTACAATGAGCGCAATAAGACCCTCTATTCGGGAACACCCTACGCAACCCGTACCGTGATCGGAGATACTTCAATTATCAACAACTTTACCCAAAAAGATATTTTGGACTTTTATCACGACTGGTACCGCCCCAACCTGCAGGCTGTGGTCATTGTGGGCGATTTTGATGTGAATATGATGGAAAATAAGGTAAAAAACCTGTTTGACTCATTAAAAAATCCTGAAAACATGAAGGTGAAGCAGGAGTTCAACATCCCCGATAACCTTGAACCGATCACCAATGTGTATAAAGACCCTGAACTCACACAAAATTCAGTATCGCTATTCATTAAATATCCTGCCAAGTTCAACAAAACAAACCGGAACACAGAAGAGTTGGTGCGCTACAATTTGGTAAATGGATACATCTCCTCTATGATCAGCGCCCGATTAAATGAGGCCAGACAACAACCGGATGCTAAGTTTTTAAACGCTTATGCAGGCTTCTTTACCTTTGCAGGAGACAGAGACGCTTTTCAGCTGAATGTATCTTCCAAAAATAACGAACTGGGGCCGGGTTTTGACGAAGTGTTAACCCTTATAGAACAGGCAAGACGTTTTGGGTTCACTACCGGCGAATTGGAACGCGCCAAAGCCAACCGCATGAAGTTGTATGAAAGCAACTATGCCGAACGGAACAGCAAACGCCATACAGAATATAACTATTTAGCTTATAGCAACTTTTTAAATAACATGCCTTTGATGAGCGAAGAGCAACAACTCAACCTTGCTAAAAAATTCAACAGCGGCATCAGCGTAGAAGAGATTAACGATTTCTTTCAACAAGTAGTTGTGTTTGGCCCAAATACCATTATTTATGCATCGGGCCCCGACAAAGCCGATGTAATCCTTCCCAATGACGAGATGCTCCGCATAATTATGTACGGCGTGGGCAAAAAGCAGTTGTCGCCTTATGTTGATGTTGACACAAGTAAGCCTCTTATTTCCAAAACCATTAAGGCAGGAAAGGTAACAAAGGAGGGCAAAAACACCGCTTTGGATGCCATTGAATGGACGCTGAGCAACGGTGCAAAAGTGGTGATCAAACCCACGCCATATAAGCAAGATGAGATTTCATTTAGAGCCTTTAGTTTTGGAGGTACCTCCCTCCTCCCGGACGATGATTGGGCGGCAACAAGAATTTTTGCCGACATGATCAGCGCTTCGGGTGTGGGCGCATTTGACCGTATTACGCTAAACAAGATGTTGACGGGCAAAAGGGCGTACATAACGCCTATTTGGGGGCGATTCACCCAAACAATTAACGGAGACTGTTCGCCGCAAGATTTTGAGACCATGTTGCAGTTGGCCTACCTCTACTTTACCGAACCACGCTTTGAGCAGTCAGAGTTCGACCTTATTATCGGACGTCAGAGAAACTCCATTAAGAACAGATCAATGGAACCAAGGTCCGCCCTTAGCGATACGCTTACCAACCTGCTAAACAACTATCACCCCCGTGCGCAAGCGCTCACCGAAGCAGACTTGGATAAGCTCAGTTTAGACAAACTTAGGGAGGTGTACAAACAGCGTTTTGCCAATCCGGGCGCTTTTACCTTTATGTTTGTGGGCAATATCGACCTAAAAACAGCAAAGCCGTTAATTGAAAAATACTTGGGAGGTTTAACCGGCAGCAAAAAGGAACATTGGGTAGACCTTAATATGTATCCGGTCCCAGGTGAAGTGAAGAAGCACTTTACCCGCCCCATGCAAACGGAGAAGGCTTCTGTCTATATCTCCTACAACGGCGAGATTGCCTGTTCGCCCGAAAACATGATGGCGATGAATTTTCTCTCCCGTATTCTTCGCCTTCGCTATACCGAAGAGATTCGTGAAAAACGCGGAGGCACTTATGGCGCCTCGGTTGGCGGATCTATTGGAACCATTCCCAAAGATCGTTACAGCTTGATGATTTCGTTTGATACCGACCCCAAAATGATGGACGAATTGGTAGGCGTGGCGTTTGATGAGTTGCAAAAAATTGCCGATAACGGCCCCCTTGCCGACGACATGCAAAAAACAGAGAGCAGCCTCAGGTCTCAATTTGAACAAAACCAGAAAGAGAATTTGTTTTGGGTTAGCACTTTATATGCCTATTACCAAGACGGAACGGATACCTACAGCACCTGGCAAAAAGTTTTCTCTCAAACAGACGCTAAAGCCATTCAAAATTTGGCCAAAGAGATATTGGCGCAAAAAAATTGTATTGAGGTGGTGATGCTGCCGGAATAGAATTTATTTTATCTTTGCAGCAAAATTGACCATCCATATGAGCGAAAACGTTAAATAAGAATAAAATACCAATTATTAACCCAAAAAACTAACCTACATGTATGTAAAACTATTTAATTCCAGCTTGCACAAAAAAAGCGTGCTGTTGGCATGCGCTCTGTTCCTGATATCGGGAACAATTTGGGCGCAAAACATTCAGGTGTCCGGTAAAGTAGTTGACACAGACAACTTTCCTCTTGCGGGTGTAAGTGTCTCTATCTATGGATCCCGACAAATTGTTTCCACAAGAGGCGATGGAACTTATTCCATTTCTGTTCCTGCAGACGGGAGGCTCTCCTTTGCCATGATAGGCATGGTGACCCAAGTGGTACAGGTAAACAACCGAAGTCAAATTGATGTGATGCTCTTGGAAGACGCCACACAATTGGAAGACGTGGTGGTGGTAGCCTTTGGTACCCAAAAGAAAGAGAACCTTTCAGGCGCTGTATCTGTGGTAAACATTGAAAAAACATTGGAATCAAGATCCGTTCCCGACGTGGGACGCGCACTTCAAGGCGCCACGCCCGGATTATTGATCACCACCCAATCCGGAGCCATTGGCGGGAACCCCACCATTCGCATCAGATCAAGCTATGTTTCTATGGATCAGGGTGGCGCAGATCCATTGATTTTGGTGGACAACGTAGAGGTTCCCAACTTATCGTTTGTAAATCCCAACGACATTGAAAGCATCTCTACGCTAAAAGACGCCGCCTCCACCGCCATTCTCGGCGCAAGGGCAGCCAACGGCGCCATCCTCATTACCACCAAAAAGGGTGTCAAAAACAGTAAGATATCTGTTAGGTACAGCAACAACTTTTCATGGGGAACCAAGATCAATGTACCGGTACACTCCCGTCCCGATTTGGAGTTGGAATATTCATGGTTGCAGCGGAACGGCGCCAACGACCGTAACGGAACCGCCATGACACAGGAGATGACCAATATCGGCCCTGTGAAGTACCATCCCGATATGTTTTCAAAAGTCAAGGCTTACTACGATCAATACGGATTTGGAAAAGGTTTTGGCAGCGAGATGGTAGAGGGAAGGGATTTTGAAAAATCCCCCTTAGGCGGCTTCTATTTTTACAGAGGGTGGGATATTGAAAACGAATACTACAGAAAATGGGCCCCGCAACAAGGGCACGACTTATCGGTAGGGGGCAGCACTGACATTGTAACGTACAATATTTCTGTTGGCTACATGAATCAGGACGGAATCCTTCAACAGTTTCACGACTACTACAAGAGGATGAACAGCGCGGCCAATGTAAGCGTTAAAGTAAATAAATACGTCACTTTGCGTTCCGGTTTTATCTTTACCAAAACCTCACAGGCCATGCCGTTCAACTTTGGTGACAATGCTACCTACGACCCTGCTTACTACCTCTACCGTTGGTTCTCGACATTCCCTTCAGGCACCTATAAAGGGATCGATACACGAAACGGCTTGTATGAGCAACGTCTTGCCGCTAAGAATCCCACCATTGAAGAGAACTGGTACAACCGGTTAAACTTAGGAACCACCGTAAACATCGCTAAAGGATTGACGGCAAACTTTGACTACACCTACAACATGACCGACTGGGCTAAAAAAACCATCGGAGGTATTCCACAAGGTTACAACACCTTTAATGGCCTCTCTGCCGGACAGGAGTTTGATGATTTAATGAATCCGGCCGCCCCCGCCTTTAGGCTTGACCGCGATTATGTGAGACAGGATGAAAGTAAAAACGTGCGCAACGCATACAATGCCAACATCACTTATGACCAACTGTTTGGAAAGCATCACATCAAAGCGATGGTGGGCTCCAATACCGAAGATGCCGAATACAAAATGTCGTGGACAAGGAGGGATAATGTAAACGATTACAACCTTCCCGAGCTTAACCTTGCGGGAGGCACCCTCACCTTGGGCGCTGACCATACCTGGTGGTCTACCGTGGGCTTTTTTGGCAGAATCAACTATGAATATGATAATCGATACCTGATAGAGCTTAACTTC